>Ga0172365_10002958_pt1 | contig 12652 bp, 14 predicted proteins | sample LakKivSesite48cm_FD_114535 | JGI IMG/M metagenome (GOLD analysis project Ga0172365, IMG submission 114535) | Sediment microbial communities from Lake Kivu, Rwanda - Sediment site 48cm | ecosystem: Environmental > Aquatic > Freshwater > Lake > Sediment | place: Rwanda: Western Province, Lake...
ATCACGTAGGGGATGATTTGGGTTTCGGGGAACTTTCGAGCCACGGGTTCGACGTATTCCCTCCGTATTTCGGTTGAGCTCGGACCGTTGTAGTAAGGGTCAACGAGAAGCACGCAGTCCACACCATACTCGGACACTTCATCGGTGGCTTCGAGGGTCTCCTCGGTGTTGTTGCTTCCCGTCCCGCCGATCGTAAGGCATTTGCCGTCCGCATAATCGTAGACTTTCTCGATGACCTTAAGGTGCTCGCTCCATGTGAGGGTCGGGCTCTCGCCCGTCGTCCCCACGGCTAAGATGCCGCCTATGCCCTGCTCTATTTGGAAGTCGACCAGCCTCTTCAGCTCCTCGTAATCGACCTTCCCGTTCTTCTTCATGGGCGTTACCGACGCGGTGTAGCAACCGCTCAACTTTCGCATCCCGATTATCACCTGACAACGCAAGTTTTCCGAAAGCGCCATATTTATGGTTTTCGTTTTTTGTTTCCGATTTTCGTAATTAATAGTTTTTCCTGCTGTTTTAAATTTTCTTGATGTTTGTCCTAGGGCTAGCTGCGATATTGTGCGTTTCTATTACTGGTTTTATGAACTGCTTCTGGGTCCGAACCTCTAATCCGTGAAATTTTTATAGATTACGAGGATTTGCTGGGATGGGTCTTTGCGGTTACGATTTTCGCAAAAGGCATATATTTTTCGAAATTAATAAATGAGTCATGGACGACGTGGACTTCGAGATTCTCAGAATCCTGAAGAGGGACGCCCGGACGAAGTACGTGAAGGTCGCGAAGCTGGTCGGGCTGACTGAGGGCGCGGTCAGGCGGCGGATAAAGGAGCTCGTCAAGCTGGGCATCATCAAGGGGTTCACCGTCGAGACGATGGCGGAGTTCGAAGGCATAGTCCTCGTCGAGACCAGCCCGACCGGGACAAAGGATGCCGTGAAGAGCATCGGCAGGATTGCGTCGAGGGTCTTCGAGGTTTCGGGCGACTACGACATCGCAGCCCTGATTCAGGCCTACACCATGGACGACCTGAACAGGAAAATCGACATGATACGGAAGCTGTCAGGCGTCAGAAACACGAACACCCTGATCAAGCTTACAGGCTAGACTCGCCATTTTAACCCTATTTCGGTTTGTTTAGGTGGCTTTGAGGGCTTTGTACATTTTTTCGTACGCGGTTCCGAAGTCTCCGTCCTTCGCCAGCGCCGTCTGAGCGTCAGCGTAGAACTGCGTGAAGGCCTTGAGGTCTCCTCGCTTGATGTGTTGTTTGAGGGTCTCGGCGTTGGCAATGAATTGTTCGAGGATTTGCGCCGTGAACTTGTTGTCCATCTGGATTGAGGCGTAGAGGGACGGGTCCTCGGTCATCACCCCCTCGCTGAGGACGAGCTGCAGCGCGAAGGTCGTGCCACCCAGCTTCTTCAGGACGTTGAGGTCTTTCTGCCCGACCACCGAGGCGAACGCTATGTTGATGAAGTGCGGGAGCGAAAGCGCCGCCGCCATGGCCTCGTCGTGCTCCTCAGCGTCGACGACGACTAGCTCCACGTCGGGAAACAACGACTCCGCCGCCCTAAACTCCGATGAAGGGTCCGAAACGGGCACAAGCGCGATTTTCTCTCCCTTAGTCTCCGTGACGCCGGGTCCGAAAAGGGGATGAATCGAGACCGTCCTAATCCCTTTAGCTGCCACTTTCTCTAGGACAACGAAGACTTGCGATTTGAGCGACGAGATTTCGACGATTGTGGAGGACCCCTTAATTTTAGGGTATATTTCGTTCAGGACCTTCGGCGTGGCGTCGATGGGGGTCGACACGACGATTACCTCAGCGTTTTTCGCTGCCTCGACGTTGCTTTTTGCGAACATGGAGCCAGTGGACTGGGCTACAGCCTCGGCTTCCTCGCGCCTCGTGTCCGAAACGATGACCTCGTGTCCGCCCTTCTTGAAGTAGTTCACGAGCCACTTCCCCATTCTTCCCGCCCCGCCGATGACCGCTACCTTCAATCGGTTGTCCTCCAAACTTGTGTGATTCCTTAACTTTGTGTCTTGGCCGCTTCCCTCTGGACCCGCTTGGACTCTTCGAGGAGAACCTGCAGAAGCACAAGACAGAAGTCCTCATCCAAACCGAGTCTTCTGCAGTGCTCCAAAACTTTTTCAGTCAGTTTCTGCTCGACCTCCACGTTTTCGACGGGGATTCCCCTCCGGGCCTTGATTCCCCCGACCTGCTTGGCCAGCTGGACGCGTTCTCCGCTTAGGCTGAAAATCTCCAGCGTGACCGCTTCAATGCGTTTCCGCAGCTCGTCCAAACTATCGGTTTTTTCGCTCAAAGGCAGTCCCACATGGGTTCAGAATCTTCCAGAATAATATGCAGCCATCGGTTAATAAAATTGAAACCCTAAATCATTATGAAGCAGGTTGCCTTTTTTATGCTAAGAACCTAGCGACGTCGTTGACGTCGTCGATGATTGGGTAGCCAAGCTCCCGAGCTTTTTTCGTGTCCTGCCCGTGGCTGACAAACACGAACCTCATCCCCGCCTGCTTGGCACACTCGGCGTCCGACCAGTGGTCCCCCACGAAAAGGGTCTCCTCCGCCCTTGCCTCCAGCATTCTCAGGATGTGGAACGCGTGCTCGGGGTTCGGCTTCGGCTTGTCCACGTCGTCCCTCGCCACGACGGCGTCGAAAAATCGGCGTAGACATAATTTATTAAGTACAATACGCGTGTATTGGCGGCACCCTCGTGTCATGACTCCGAGCTTCAGCCCCCGCTTCTTGAGGGTTCGCAGCATCTGTGGAACGCCGTTAATCAGGGTTGCATTTCCCGCTGATAGGACTTCAACCTCGTTCATGATGCTTTCAACCTGAGCGAGAACGTCACGTAATTGTGTCTCTGACGAGTCTTGCTGCCTGAGGGAGGTTTCGGCTAAGTCTATGATTTCGGCGCTCAGCATTTCGTCGCTCAGCAGCCCCTCCTCCACCCCCTTCGCCTGAAGGAATGTTATGATCTTCTTTTTCATCTCCCTGAACGGGATGGCAGAGTCTATCAGGGTCCCATCCAAATCGAAGATGATGGCTTTCAAAGGAAGAACCAACGCGGACACGCCGAATTCAACAAGAAACCCCAGACACTAATAACACTTACCCAAACAAAAATCTAACATTGCCCAAATATTGCTTGCTTCCCGGAAAAGAATTTGCGCACCAAAACAACAGAAAATTTGCGCCGCAAATCAGACAGGGTTTTAAGGAAATAGTCAGCTTTTCCGACCAGTCTCTATATAGCCCCCCTCTAGGTGGACTGAATATTGACAACTCAAACGCAAAATTCAGTTGACACTCAAATCAGACGGGTCTATTCAGCTTAACCGTTTGTTGGTCAAATAAAAAAATCTAATGTAGAACAAAACAGACCAGAAGCAAGTAAAATAGACGACGAATAAGATCCAGGGAATAAGTCCTTTACCACTTTTTTGGTGACCGTCCTAAAGCAGTCATGAGGCGTCTTTTACTCGTGACCTCAGCTCCTCGAAGAACGTTGCGGCTTCCTTGTGCTCCGCGGCGAACGTCATCTCGTAACGCTGGCACAGCTCGACGTAGCTGTCAACGATGGGCTTGAGCTCCGCCTTAGTCAAGAGACCTCCCGCGTCAATCATGGTCCTGTAGGCGCAGATGGAAGCCTTCTCGACCCTCGCGCGGACAGCATCATTGTCAGCCAACTCCAGCGCCCTATTGAAGTAATCGAGCGCTTTGCGGGCGATTTCGGGCCGGAGTCCAACCTCCTCTGGCTTCGGGAAGCAGTTCGGGTGCACGGCTGACTTCTCAGCGTTGTCGTGCAGCATCTCGATGTACTCCAGAATAGGCGGGGCAGCGGAACCATGGTGCAGCTCCACGAATTCCTTAATCAGCTTCTGGTCGTCGAGCTCAGGGTTCCACAAAAGCCTAGAAATAAGGTAATTCCGAAGGTCGGAGAGCTCGCCCGAGGTGCCGTTCCCGTTAGCCTGCATGAACACGCCTTTCCCGCCGTTGCGCAGGAAGTAGCGGACGTTCGGACCGATGCTTCGCAGGTTCGGGAAGGGCAGGTCGTAGGCGGTGAAGTTGGTGTTGTAGTTCCAGAACCAGACGTCGCCGCATATCTTGCCCCACTCGCTCACGTCGCAGCAGAACTCCCTGTTCTTCGGGCAGTCGGGGTCGTCAATCGGGTGTAAGGTACAGCATTCGATGCTGCAGAGCTGAATTTGAACATTGTGCCGTGGTTTGATGGTCTTAGGCGGCTTCCGAGTGTACCAATAGGACAGCGTCCCAACCTTGATTTCTGGATGCGCCTTCTCGACCAGCTCAGCCACGGCGTTCACGAATGCCAGCTGAGACCCCATGGGGCTGCCTTCTCGCGTGTTGAGCTCTTGGCACCTTTCGCAGCGGCAGTACCTGTCCGTGTCCGCTTGGCTGACGCTGATGTTGCCAAAGTGGCCCACGTCCAGAAAATGTATTGCGTTCTCAGCTGCGACCTTGATTACGTCAAGGTTCGTCACACACAGCTGCGGACCAGCCCAGCGCGTGTCCGTGTCCCGTTTGCCGTCGACCAGGGCGTAGTATTCGGGGTGGTCGTTCCCGTACTTGCTGAAGGGGACGAGCTTGTGGAACGAGTGGCTGATGAGGTTCTGGCTCGTTTTGCCTCCCAGCTTCGGGTCGTCCGTGACCGTGTTGACGCGCAGCCGAGCTGCGAACTCGGGGCGCTTCGAGTTCTCCGCGTAGTAGCTCCAGCGGAAGCTAAACGGGGGCTTGTAGACGTATTCTCTGCAAGGAATCCTCGGTTTGGAGCAGTCGAGAACGTGCGTGTGGTCGTGGGTCAAGAACCGAACGCCCAGCTCGTCCTCGAGAAACTGGTACACGCCGTAGAGCGTGCCTCGTGGTCTCCCCCCAACGATGGCTATACAATTCCTCTTTATGATTATGTGCAGGCCTTCTTCGCCCAGCCCAGAAACGTCAACCGTGACGCCGCTTTTAGCCAACGCTTCGCCTTTGCCTATGTAGACATGGTTTGAAGCATCATTATTTTCTATTGGCAGATGGATGCTTGTGGCTTGCTCGAAGAACCGCTGAAACTCCTGCGCAGCGTACTTCTCGGACGGAATCGCATCGGAGTCGACGACGATGTCCCAGCCGCGCATTTCGGAACATTTGAGAAACTGCATACAATCCCTCGTGATTGAATGACTTGAATTCAATACACTGCTTCTTTCTTAATAATTATGAGTGTTTCGACGATAATTGAGGAAAGAAAAACTTTCACCATTTTCGGCTTAGGGCGTATCTGCCGATGTTGATGTGGACTCGGATGCTCGCCAAGCAATCATCCTCAAACGAGTCAAGTTCTTCGAACACGCTATCGTCCAGAAACAACATTGCACGTTGAATGATATATTTTTTCACAAACAATCCAATACGTAATGGCTAGAACAGTTCAACCCAGCGCCCAATTTTCCTTTGAACAGCCTTATCGTATGCGAGCTTCGCGGTGACCGCGTCTTGGACCGCCAAGCCCGTCGAAGTGAACACCGTGACCTCGCTTTCGGATGTTCTGCCTTTTTTCTTTTCAGTGGCTAGTTTGCAGATGTCGCCCCAAACGTCGCCCTTCGTGATTATGCCTTTGGCCAGTGGGACGTTGATTTCCCCCGAGTGCGAAGCCTGTTCCCAGTCGTCGACGACGATTTTCGAGCGCCTCAGGATAACTGGGTCCAGCTCCTCCTTCCCCGAAGCGTCGGCGCCTATGCACGTAATGTGGGTGCCCTCTGCGACCCACTTGTCCATGACGACGGGAGCCCTCGAAGGCGTTGTCGTGACGAAGATGTCAACGTCCCGCACAGCGTCCTCAGCACTTTCCATGGGGATAACGTCGGCTAAACCTTCGTGCGCACCCTTCATATCGGACACGAACTTCTCCCGAGACTCCTCTGTGCGACTCCAAACCTTGACCAAATCCAGCCTCCCGTAAACGACCAATAAGGCTTCGAGCTGCGTCCGAGCTTGGGTCCCGGCGCCAACGAGCCCCACAACCTTCGAGTCTCTTCGGGCGAGATACTTCGCTGCTAATCCCCCTGCTGCACCCGTCCGCATCGCCGTGATGTGCGTGCCGTCCATGATTGCGAGGGGAGCCCCGTTCTGCGGGTCAATCAGGATTATCGTCGCCATGACCGTGGGCAAGCCAAACTTCGCTTGGTTGTCTGGGTGCGCGTTGACGACCTTCACCGCGGACACGCCGAGCCTCTCGAGGTACGAAGGCATCGCCCGCAGGTCGCCGTTGTACTTCGCGTATGAAAGGTAGATTTTCGGGGGCATCTGGACGAAGCCCAGACCCTTCTCCCTGAACGCCAACTCGACGGCATTCATGACTTCGGGCATGGAAAGCAGGGGTTCAATCTCTTTTTCGGTCAGGATCAGAACCCGCACCGAAAGGCACCTACCAGATTCGGGTCCCGTTCTTCGGGTCCTTAACGAACGCGCTGAACTCCTTGAGCAGTCTCTCGGTCACGGGACCCATCTTGCCCTCGCCTATCTGTCGCTTGTTGACCTCCCTGATTGGCATCAGCTCTGCGGCTGTACCCGTGAGGAACGCCTCGTCAGCCGCGTAGACCTCTGCAACCGTTATCGCCCTCTCAACCACCGTGTAGCCCATCTTCAAAGCCACCTTCTTGACCACGCTGGACGTGATTCCCGCCAGGGGTCCGCTGGTCGCTGGCGGCGTCATTATCGTGTTATTTTTGACGATGAAGACGTTCTCGGCCGTCGCCTCGCTGACAAAGCCGTGCATGTCGAGGATTATGGCTTCGTCCGCGCCCACGTTGTTGGCTTCGATCTTCGCGAGGATGCTGTTGAGGTAGTTCAGCGACTTTATCTCGTGGGTCGTCGCGTCCACGGGGTCGCGTCTGACCGACGCAACGATCATGCTCATGCCCTTCCTGCGCTTCTCCTCGTCGTAGAGCTGCAGCGTCGGAACAGCTATTGCGAAGACCGTTGGTTTGGGGCACTTCCTCGGGTCGAGCCCAAGGTCCCCGACTCCCCTGGTCACGACGAGTCGGACGTAGGCGTCCTTCAAGTTGTTCTTCCTGATGGTCTCCAAGACCACCTTGGCCATCTCTTCCTTGGACAAGGGCATTTCGAGCATCATCGCCCTCGCGGAAAAGAAGATGCGGTCGAGGTGCTCATTGAGCTGGAAGACGACGCCGTTGTACGATTTTATGCCCTCGAAGACGCCGTCCCCGTAGAGCAGCCCGTGGTCGAAGACGGAAACCTTCGCCTCGGACCTCGGGACATACTTGCCGTCCATGTAGACAAGCAGCTCTTTCTGCGCCATATGCCTCAACCTCTCTCGTGTTGACTATGCAATGACCGTAACATGGCATATATATTTGTCTATGAACCCAAGCAGTCCTCAGAATCAACCGTAGAACCGCGGTCTCCTCGACATCTCAGCAGGCAAAGGTAACTGCTGGTACGGCTTCCCCTCGGTTCTCTTCTTAACTTCGGAAGCCAGCTCGTCAAGCCCCATGCTCCTCGTCTTCCCCGCTTTCCCCGATTCGGTCTGGCTTCGGTCTCTAACCGCCAAGACGCCTGAGTCGACCTCCTTCTGCCCGATGACGACGACGTAGGGGACCCACTCCATCTCCGCATCCCTGACCTTCTTCGGCATCGTCAGGGGCCTGTCGTCCCAGTCCGCCCTGATATTAAGCTTGGTAAGTTCAGCAGCTGTCTTTGCAGCTTCGCCAAAGAATTGGTCAGTGACAGGGATAACCCGGACTTGGGTCGGGCAAAGCCACAGCGGCAGCGTCGGCGCCTTGCCCTTCTGCTGTTCCATGTGGGCTTTTTCGAGTATCGCGTAAAGGTCTCTTTCGATGGCTCCGCTTGGTGAACAGTGGAGGATCAGCGGATAGTTTTTCTCGCCCTTCTCGTCAACGTAGGTCATGCCGTACCTTTCCGCGTTCTCGATGTCTATCTGGTCGGTGGAAAGCGCCGAAGCCTTATTGAGACAGTCAACGAAGTTAAGCTCGTACTTCAGCACGAAGTAAAAGAACCGCTCGTCCCACATCTCAACCAACGTTGGCTTGCCCAATAACTGCATCAGAGAAACGACGAACTCCCTGTTCTGCTCGTAAAAGTTCCGTGTGAACCGAATAGCCAGCTCGTAGTCCTCTGGACCCAAATCGAACCCTTGGAGAGTGTCGACGCACAACTTGAATCGTTTGACGAACTCCTGCTTCGCCTGATTCAAGTCGCTACAGAGGGCGTGAACGTCGGGCATCGTGAAGCCCCTGAGCCTTCGGAGACCCGCGAGCTCGCCACTTTTTTCTCTTCTGAAGCTGTACCTCGTCAGCTCATAGATTTTGAGTGGGAGCTGCCTATACGAAATCTGGGCGTCGTGGATCATGAGGAACTGCCCGAAGCAGGCGCTGAACCTCAGGAAGAACTCCTTGTCGTCCGATTTAAGGATGTACTGCCGAGCGGGGAACCTGTGAAGGTAACTCGCCAGGCTCGGGTGCTCAAGGTCGTACATTATCGGAGTCTCAACCTCCATCCCACCGTAGTCGATTACTTTTTGGGTCACGTATCTTTCGATGAGCGATTTGACCAGCCTGCCCTTGGGGTAGTACCTGAAGTTTCCTGGGTCGGTTGCGGGCTCGTAGTCGACGAGCTCGAGCTTCCGCATCAAGTTAACATGGGGCGGAACCTGCTGAACCGCCCTGACCTTCGAAATCTCGTAATCAGCGAACTTCTTGAGGTTCTCGTGCCCTGAGAAGTCGAACTCGTCAACGGGGACTATTTCGCCGTCGGGACGCATGATGAACCAGTGCGACCGAATCTTCTGCTCAGCCTCCAGAGCCTTCGAAACGACCTCGGCTTCCTTCCCTCCCGCAGCGTCGGTCCTGAACTGCTCAGCCAGCGGGTGCCCCTTGATGGAAATCGAGAACTCCTTGCACCATCCGAAGGGCGCACGGTAAGCCTCAATCCCCGCAGCCTTCGCGTAGGCTTCCATCTCGACGAGGACCTTGAGCGCGTCCGCGGGCTTGGCGAGGTCGCTGCTCAGGTGAGAGTACGGGTAAATCAGAATCCTGTTGCACCCGATTGTGCCAAGATACTCCTTAACGCCGTCGACTACTTTTGAGGCGGATTCAGCTGTGTCTCCCTTCTCCACGCACGTGAACAGGACGACCAGCTCCTCGAGCCTGTAGGCTCTCCGCTCGCATTCCTCGGCTGACTGGATTTCCTTTTCGACCGGGCGGTACTCGATGAAGTTCGAGTGCAGCTGCAGTATCCTCAACTTTCATGCCCCATTTACGGTAATTCGTCTATTGTTCATATTAAGCTGCGAAGATAAAGATTACCGTAGATAAAATGAGACAATGTCTTTACGAGAAAACAGGAAAAAAGCGTGTTTGACTCCGAGAAAACGATTCTGGGCTATCACGCAACCGTGAGGACAAGTTCATTAGTCCTCTCTTGGATTGGCGAAGACTGGAGCTTGGCCTTCATGTTTCTGATTATCTTTTTTGGGTCCCAGTCTTTCTCCCAGTCGTTGTAAAGTAGGGACTTGCCGTCGCTGTTGCTGAGGTACACGCCTGTGCAGAAGACGTTGGTCCTCCGCATGATTATCCGTTCGACGCCGACGTCCTGAGCCAACTCGATGACGGCCTGCATGATGATGCGTTCCCTCACGGGCTGCTTCCGGAACTGCGAGGTTAGGACCAGAAACTCCATATCCCAATGCCACCCAAACGATGACAGTTTTACTTTCCAGACTCAATGTCCGGGAAAAACGTATAAAAGGGGTCTGTGAAAGCAGGGGGAGGGGGATTAACTAATTGATTATGAACAAATAATTGTTAATTTCACTGAATAGGAAGATTGGACTGTTCTACTTGATGCGTCCGCCATACCGCCACTTGTCGACCATCTTGTCCTTTTTGGTGGCCTTCTTGTACTGCTTGTAGTGGTCCTTGCAGAGGTAGACGCGGCGGATTCCCTGCACCTCGATGCCCGCTGACATCACGTCGTCAATTGGCAACGAGCGGATTGCCTCCTTCGCGCATCCCTTGGCGCTGCACTTCTCGCCCTTGGAGATTTTGCCCATGTCGTGCACCGCGTCCTTTCTATTGATTGCTTCTATAATTGCATGAACCTAATAGACTTAACGATTCTGTGAAGCGTTTTCCTTATATGCGATGATGTACATTTTTTTCTTAAAAGCGGAGCGGAAACCGAATAATGGATTTGCTTGACATCTACTTGCTGAACCTCGTTTTGACGGTGGCAATGTTCATCGTGCTGATTGTCCGCGCGTGGCTCGAGTTCAAGAACTACAAGGTCATGTGGAAAGAGATTGAGTGGCAGAAGAAGCGCAGGACGGCCCGAGAGGTCCTGAAAGCCGAAAAAGAAACTTTCGCGAAGATGGACGATGGACAGGAACTGTACGAGATACTGTGCCACCTCTTCGAAGTGGACGGCGAAGAATAGTGGACTCGAACACGACCCCAAATCTATCTTCGGAAAAACAGTAAAGATTGAGATTCAAGGAATAGATGAAGCCTTCTCATAGACTTCCATTGCTCTTGCCTGAACCTGCTTCAACGAGCCGAACCCGCTTGGACCACGCTTCTCGACGACGAATGATGCTGCAGCTGAACCCACACAGGCGCACCACAAAGGCTCCTCGCCGCGAACAAGCATCGTCAGGAATGCTCCGATGAAGACGTCGCCTGCGCCCGTTGTATCTACGATAGCTCTAGGCTTCGCCGGAGGAATATACGACATCTTTCCCCCAAAGCACAGCAACGTGGATTCCGCTCCTCCAGTTATGATGGCGGTCTCAGCGCCTTCCCTACATAGACTTTTGGCCATTTCGACCAGCGTTTCTTGCCCGGTGACTGCCTTTGCCTCGTCGCGCGAAGCCTTCAGAACGTCAACTCCCCTTAGAACCTCAGCGTTCTCGAACCGTCCAAGGCTCACCTCTCCGTTCTCCCCGAATCTGCGGACGAACCCCTGCGGGTCCATAGACACGACGCATCCAGAAGCTTTTACCTTACGCAAAGCTTCGCGGGAAACTTCGTTTGCGATGGGAGCGACGTGGACGGCTTGGGAGTCCAGAACGTCTGGAACGTCTTCAGCTCCGATTGACGGGGCCTTGTTTCCCAGAAAGAGTCTGCGTTCCCCGCTTGACTTGTAGTCGAGGAGATAACTGGTCGTCAACGCGCCTTTGTCCTCCTTGAGGCCGGAAAGGTCGACTCCCCTCCGTTCGAGAAGACGGCGGAACCTGCCTGGAAAATCCGTTCCGACTCTTGAAACGACGGAAACGTCGGCGCCGAGCTTCTTGGCTGTTAATGACACGTATGTGGGTGGTCCTCCGAGCGTGAGTTTTGTTTGGTTTCTGTCCGGGAGCTTGATGCGGTCGATTGAGAAGTGCCCGACCGTCGTTATGTCAAAGCGGCTCACTGGGCTAGTCTCCGTCGAATTCTCTTTTAGGTGCGCTGCGACTTAAAAGCTGCACGACGGACGAACCCAGACCCTGTGCATGACAAAAACGCAAGGTATAAGAACGCATGCTCACGTCTTATGTACGGTATTCGAGACAAATCGAAGGAACGTACCTGAAATGCCCTTTAAACGTAAGAGCAGAGGTCGCGCGAAAGGACAAAAGGGGCACAGCAGCCTTGTCCAGTGCAATGGCTGCGGCGAAATGGTCCCCAGAGACAAAGCTAAAAAGTCGACCCGCCGGGTTACGCTTGTTGACTCAGCCTTGTATAAGGAGCTCCGCCAGAAGGGAGCGTACATGCCGACCCACGTCGACACGAAGTATTATTGCATCTCATGCGCAGTCCACCGTGGCATAGTCAAAGTCAGGGACAGAGATTCACGAAGACGCCCATTCTAGAACCATAAAATAGGCAAAAACGCGGAAACGGCGTTAATCAGGATTCTTCTGAGGTTTAGCTTTTCCGAAAAAGTAGATCGTGCGCTGAAGGACCGTTGCGTTTGTCGCGACAGCTAAAAGTATCATGGACCAGCTTATTGCGTCTGTCCAGATGATGTTCAGAAGGCTGGCCAAGACGATTACGATGAGCCTTTCAGCCCTTTCGACGACGCCGACCGTTTCCATGGGGACGTCGGCCGCCTCAGACCTCGCTCGGGCATAGCTCGTGAGAAGAGAGCCGATTAACGCTAGAAGCACCCAAAGGGGGTCGCACAGTTTACCGACTACTATTCCGCAATAGACAGAAGCCTCAACGTATCGGTCAAGCAGCGAATCCAAAAAGCCACCAGCAACCGAAGCCTCGTTGTGCAGCCTCGCTAGGGCGCCGTCGAGGGCGTCGCAGTAGCCTGAGGCAAGCAGCAGAACGACCGCGATGATAAGGTATGACGGATATATGCTTGGGCTGCCAATAGCCAGTCCAGCTTGCCAGTAGAAGGCGCCTGAAGCCACGCCGAGGACGACGCCTAAGCCGCTGATTTGGTTCGGCGTAAGCCCGATTCCGTGAGCCGCCGCTGCTTGGGTCGTCATCCACGACTGGACGGTCTTCTTCAGCTTCGTCAGCATTTCCGTCTGCCCAACTTCGGATAAGTATGGCTTGGTGGTCTGTAATAACCTTTAAGATGCCGAAGTCGCCGACTCGGATTCC
>Ga0172365_10002962_pt1 | contig 12643 bp, 9 predicted proteins | sample LakKivSesite48cm_FD_114535 | JGI IMG/M metagenome (GOLD analysis project Ga0172365, IMG submission 114535) | Sediment microbial communities from Lake Kivu, Rwanda - Sediment site 48cm | ecosystem: Environmental > Aquatic > Freshwater > Lake > Sediment | place: Rwanda: Western Province, Lake Kivu...
ACCGGGACTCTGAAGAAGGCGACCGTGAAGGACTCGTCGATCCGCCTTCGAACGGCGGAGCTGCAGGTCGACCGGGTGGAGGTGCTCAACGCGCCGCTCGAACAGCCTCCCGTCGATCTGACGAAGAAGCTGCTCGACCTCAACATCGACACGAGCCTCGACCTGAGGCCGGTGAGCCTCAGGCATCCGGTCGAGCGCGCGAGGCTCAAGGTGGCGGAGGGTGTGGTGGATGGCTTCCGCGAGTACCTGAAATCCGCCGGCTTCACCGAGATCCACACGCCCAAGATCTGCTTCGCGGGGGCGGAGGGGGGCGCGAACATCTTCAAGGTCCAGTACTTCGAGAGACAGGCCTTCCTCGCCCAGTCCCCGCAGTTCTACAAGCAGATGGCAGTGGCGTTCTTCGAGCGGGTGTTCGAGGTGGGCCCGGTGTTCCGTGCCGAGCCGCATCAGACCTCGCGGCACATCAACGAGTACACGTCCCTCGACTTCGAGATGGGTTACATCTCGGGCTTCGAGGACGTGATGTCCGTGGAGATTCAGCTCCTGAGGCACATGATGGGCGTGCTGTCGTCCGGATGCCGCTACGAGATCGAGATGCTCGGTGCGAGGCTGCCGGATGTCCCGGAAGAGGTTCCGTCAGTGACTCTCGACGAGGCGCACGAGATCGCCGGCAGGGCGGCAGGCCGGAGCTTCGCAGGCGAGCCGGACCTCGAGCCGGAGGAGGAGAGGCTGGTCTGCGACCACGCTGCGGAGCATTGGGGCAGCGAGTTCATCTTCGTAACGCACTTCCCGACATCGAAGCGCCCATTCTACACGATGGACGACCCAGGGCAGCCCGGGAAGACGCTGGGGTTCGACCTGCTGTTCCGCGGCCTCGAGGTGACGACGGGTGGACAGCGCATCAACGACTACGGAGCGCAGGTGGAGAAGCTGAGGGCCTTCGGCCTCGACCCCGCGGACTTCGAGAGTTACCTGATGGCGCACAAGGCGGGCCTGCCGCCGCACGGCGGGCTGGCCATCGGCCTCGAGAGGATGACGGCGAGACTGCTCGACGTGGACAATGTGCGCCTTGCCACGATGTTCCCACGCGACGCGAAGAGGCTGATACCGTGAGAGGCTGAAGGCTGCTACAGCCTTCATCCTCCGGCTCGGCCCTCGAGAGTCTCCCTGGCCCCGCATGCAGGGCACACGAGCATCGTGAACTCCCTGTCGCACATCAGCGGCCCTCCACAGGCCGGACAAACGACGGGGGGATCGGTCGGCCTGAGCTCGTCCTCCCCCTGCTCCGCGACGCCCGCTTCCTCCGGAGGAGCCTCTGGAGCCTCCCTCGTGCAGGCGAGCTCGGCCACGGTCTCCCAGTTCCTGAGAAGACGGTTGGGCGTGCCGATGAAGCGCGTCATGGCCTCGTCCATCCTCTTCTGGATGGCCGAGGAGGAGGCAAGGCACTCCTCGTGCCACTCCTCCCCGGGTATGAAGAGCGCGGCGAGCCTCTGGACCTCGTTCCTGACCCTCGCCAGTTCCGGCTGATAGTGGGTCCGGCTCCGTTCCCTCAGCCTCAGGAGGGCGTCACGCGATCCCCTGGACAAGGCTTCGTCCTTCTCGAGGCGGAACCCCTCGTCGAGCCTCAGCACGGCTCTGCGCTGCTGCTCGAGGTCGGCCAGCAGAAGGAGGTTCTCCCTCAATGGCGTCTCCGTTGCTTGCCGCGGTACACCTCTACCCTTAGAATCCCGAGGTTCCGTACGCCCGCCAGGAAAGAAGGGAAGATGAAGCAAACCTTCAGGATTCTCGCGATCAACCCAGGCTCCACGTCCACGAAGATATCCGTTTTCGAGAACGAACGAGAGGTCTGGAACCTCAAGTTGTCTCACGGTGTGGAGGAGCTGGCTCCCTTCGAGAAGATCGTCGATCAGTACGACTTCAGGCGGAGGGTGATCGTCTCGGAGCTGGAGAAGGCCGGCTTCGGAATCTCCTCCTTCGACGCGGTGGTAGGCCGCGGAGGGGTCCTCTACCCGGTCGAGGGCGGAACCTACGCCGTCAATGCTCTCATGCTCATGCACGTACACGACGGGGTCCAGGGAGAGCATCCCTCGAACCTCGGGGCCCTGATAGCCGACTCCTTCTCGAAGGAGAGCGGCTGCACGGCCTACATCACGGATCCAGTGGTAGTCGACGAGATGAAGCCCCTCGCGAGGTACAGCGGGCTGCCTCAGCTCCCGCGACGCTCGATCCTTCACGCGCTCAACCAGAAGGCCACGGCGCGAAAGGCGTGCGAGGACCTCGGCAGGAAGTACGAGGACGTGAACCTGATAGTGGTGCACCTCGGGGGCGGCATCTCGGTCGGAGCACACTGCCACGGCAGGATCATAGATGTGAACAACGCCCTGAACGGCGACGGGCCCTTCTCCCCCGAGCGCTCGGGCGGCCTTCCCGTGGGGGATCTCATGGCGCTGTGCTACAGCGGCAAGCACACCCTTGACCAGATGAAGAAGCTGAACAAGGGCGCCGGCGGGATGGTCGCCTATCTGGGCACCAACGACATGAGAGAGGTGGAGAAGAGGATATCTGCGGGTGACACCCACGCAGAGGAGGTATACGAGGCGATGGCCTACCAGGTGGCGAAGGAGATAGGTTTCCTGGCTCCCGTCACGAACGGCAGCGTCGACGCCATCGTCCTCACGGGCGGGATCGCCTACGACGAGAAGTTCATCTCCTGGATACGCAGCCGGGTGTCGTTCATCGCCCCTGTGCTCGTGTATCCGGGTGAACACGAGATGGAGGCGCTGGCGCTCGGCGGCCTCCGTGTGCTCAGGGGTATCGAGAAGGCCAGGATCTACGCTCCCGTGATCCCTTGATGGAGGTCGTCCGACCAATGTCCCGCAGGCTCGAGGACAGCAGGAAGCGCTGGGAGGAGGAGACGGTCGGGCCCGTCGTCCGGAAGTCGCCGGAGCAGCGCGAAGCCTTCCGGACCGGATCCGGCATCCCGGTCGACCGGCTCTACCTCCCCGGATGCGACTGTGACGATTACGAGGCGAAGGAGGGCTTCCCCGGCGAGTATCCCTACACCCGCGGGGTACAGCCGACGATGTACCGCGGACGCTTCTGGACGATGCGCCAGTACGCCGGCTTCGGGAACGCCGAGGAGTCGAACCGCCGGTACCGATACCTGCTGGAACAGGGCCAGACGGGTCTCTCCGTCGCCTTCGATCTCCCCACGCAGATCGGACTCGACTCCGACGACGCCATGTGCGCCGGCGAAGTCGGGAAGGTAGGGGTGGCGATCGACAGCCTCGCCGACATGGAGGTCCTGTTCTCGGGCATCCCCCTGGACCAGGTCTCGACGTCCATGACGATCAACGCCCCGGCTGCGATCCTTCTTGCCATGTACGTCTGCGTGGGCGAGAAGCAGGGAGTCCCGGCCCCGAAGCTCCGCGGGACGATCCAGAACGACATACTCAAGGAGTACATGGCCCGTGGCACCTACATCTTCCCTCCCGCGGAATCCATGAGGCTCATCACGGACGTCTTCTCGTACTGCTGCAGCACGGTCCCCAAGTGGAACACCATCAGCATCTCCGGCTATCACATCCGCGAGGCCGGCTGCACCGCCCCACAGGAGGTCGGGTTCACGCTGGCCGACGGGATCGCCTATGTCGAAGCGGCCCTCCGTGCAGGGCAGGACATCGACGAGTTCGCTCCGCGTCTGAGTTTCTTCTTCAACGCCCACAACGACCTGCTGGAGGAGGTGGCCAAGTTCCGGGCCGCCCGGAGGCTGTGGGCCAGGACGATGAAGGAGCGCTTCGGCGCGAAGAAGCCCGAGAGCATGATGCTCAGGTTCCACACGCAGACGGGCGGCTCCACGCTCACGGCCCAGCAGCCTGACAACAACATAGTCCGCGTGACCATGCAGACTCTCGCGGCGGTGCTCGGGGGAACCCAGAGCCTTCATACGAACAGCAGGGACGAGGCCCTCGCGCTCCCGTCGGAGGACTCCGTTCGCATCGCTCTCAGGACACAGCAGATAGTGGCGAACGAGAGCGGCGTCACGAGCACCGTCGATCCGCTTGCCGGAAGCTGGTTCGTCGAGGAGCTCACCGACAGGATCGAGGCCATGGCTTCGGAGTACATAGACAGGATCGACGCCCTGGGCGGCATGGTGAAGGCCATAGAGGAAGGCTATCCCCAGAGGCAGATCCAGGAAGCCGCCTACGGCTACCAGAAGGAAGTGGAGTCGGGCGAGCGCGTCGTAGTGGGAGTCAACAGCTTCAGGATGGAGGAGCCTGCTCCGTCGGGCCTGCTGAGGGTCGACCCCTCGGTCGAGTCCGCTCAGGTCGGGAGGCTGAGGGAGCTACGCTCCTCGAGGGATCCGCAGGCCGTCTCGGGGAGTCTCGGGGCGCTCGCGGAGGCAGCCGCTGGCTCGGACAACCTCATGCCGCCCATAATTTCCTGCGTCCGCTCATACGCTACTCTGGGGGAGATCTGCGGAGTCCTCAGGAGCAGATTCGGGGAGTACAGGCCCAGAGTCATCCTCTAGACGCCCGGGGCCGGGGAAGGATCGCGGAGATGAAGAGACTGGTGGCCGTCGCCCTGACGGCAGCCGCCCTTGCTTCATGCGGGCGGAAACCCGACGGTGGGACCTGGATGATCATGGTCGGCGGGGACACCGTGACGGTGGCCGAGGTGGGCAGGGTCTGGAATTCCCTCCCGGAGAGGACCAGGCAGCTGTTCCAGTCCAGGGACAACCCCCTGGGCGAGTTCCTCCTTTCCTACGCCCGAAGGATCATGGTCGAGGACGAGTCGAAGCGGCTCGGCTATCTCGAGAGGCCCTCGACCGTCTTCCAGGCGCAGGCGTGGGAGCGGCTCCACATGTCATGGGCCGCTCAGGAGACGCTCGTTGCCAGGACGGCCTTGTCAGTCACGAGACCTGATCTGGACTTCTTCCGTGACCATCTTGGCATCACGGTCTGGTTCACCGAGACATCGAACCGGGGTGCATCCCGCTTCGGCCCGGTCCACCTCGCGGAGATGGCCTCGGAAGAGGGAGTCGCACTGGCCGGACTGAGGCCCGGTCAGTCGGCCCGTCTGGCGGACGGAACGGAGATCACCCTCGACTCCACTGCCGTCGCGGACTCGGCGATGGTTGCGCAGGCCCTGGCCGACACAACCCAGCTCGCGGAGTACGCCCGCTCGGAGATATCGCGCTGGAGGGCCCAGGAGGTGACGGACTCCCTGCTGACTTCGGCGAAGGAGGCCTCGCCGCCGTTCCTGGACACACTCGCCCTCTCGCGCTACTCCGCTCTCCAGAGGGGAGACTCGTCCTCGCTGCCCTCCGACACTCTCCTCCGCGTCGGAAGCGCCGTCTGGACGGTGGAGCGTCTCGGTCAGGAGATCGCGTTCGAGTCCACGCTGCATTTCACGGCCCCGTCCGATCCGGCCTGGCTGGAGTGGTTCGCCGGAGCGCTCGTCGACAGGGAGATAATCGCTTCCGGATTCAGGGAGATGTACCCCGGAGCAGCGGACTCGATCTCCTCGGAGGCCTCCCTCTTCGCGAGAGAGGCTGCAGCCGACAGCATCTACGACAACTTCGTGGTGGACAGCGTGACGGTAACCGACGCCCAGATGGACTCGGCCTGGGCAGCCTCTCCTCCGGAGGTGCCGGAGTCCCGGGCCGCAGAGTGTGTCCTGCTGCCCGACGACCAGGCCCTCGCCTCGTTCAGACAGGCCCTTTCGAGGGGCGATGCCGCCCAGGCGGCCGAGGCCTGGGGAGGGCTGCCGTCCTTCTGCCCCGAAGGCGGCCGCATGACCCCGCCCATGACCAGGGAGCAGGTTCCATGCGGGCTCGCCGACTCGCTGTTCGCACTGGCCCCCTCCGACACCCTCGACTGGATCGGCCCTGCGCCCCTTGCTCCACTGCAGGGATTCGTGATGATGAGGCTCGCCAGGGTTCTGCCGGCACATCCGGCGAGTCGCGAGGAGGCCGACCAGACTATCAGGCAGCAGCTTCGATCGACATTCATGGACGAACGGACCAACGCCTGGCTGGCGGGGCTTGAAGAGGAGTACGGCCTCTCCATAAACGAGAAGGCCCTCAACGACCTTCCGCCCGATCTGTCGACCTGGGCCGATCTCTGAGGGAGAGGCTTCGGGAAGGCCGGGGCCGGACTATCTCCCGGGGCTCAGGAGAGTGACCCTCCCGACCGAAGGGATCCCGGTCCCGTCGGTGAAGACAAGCGAGTAGACGCCCTCGGGGAGACCCGACAGGTCGAGCCCGGGTCGTCCTGCCTCGACGGCCGCGGAGCGCACGAGCCTGCCCGACGAGTCGAACACCGAGACAAGGCCCGGGCCGGGCACCGCCATGTCGACCGGCCCGTGCACGGGATTGGCGAGGACCCGGAACCCGGGACCTGGTCCGGCCGGCCCGTCTCCGGGGATTCCCAGGATCTGATAGGCGGGCATCAGAGTGGGATCTCCGATGAGCACCATCCCCAGGTGCCATGACATCTCCGAAGGCGTGAACCCTCCGGAGACGATGTGCTGCCACCAGGCCTCCAGGCCCTCCCCCAGGCTCGCGCCCTGCCCCAGCGGAGCATAGAAGTACTCGAACGAGAGCATGGACCCGCTCTTGGTGCTCCCGATGGCCGCGAGCCCCGTGGAGGTCGTGAAGGTGTACATGCAACCCATGTTCCGCGGCGTCGTGAACCTGGCATTCGAGCAGGCGAACAGGTTGTAGAACCGCGTCGGCGGGTCTATCTGCGGTATCTCGTACCACATGGTCTCGGGGCCGGGGTTCCACTGGTGAAGCAGCGGGCTGGAATGCACGAACGGGCTTATCCACTCGTATCCGAAGGGAAGCCTCACCTGCTCGTAGTCCTCCCCGCATGTCAGCTTCTCGTCGTTGATCATCTCCACGGAAGGGTAGAGGAGCTGCATGGCCGCCGCGAACTCCTGGCCCCAGACGGCCCAGTCGTTGTCCACATAGCACAGCGCGGGCCAGGGCGAAGGGTCGCCCTGTGTGCGCCAGGCATGGTTGCGCTCGAGATAGGACTGCAGCAGGGCTCCCTCCGTGCCGACCGAAAGCCCGGAAGTCCGTATCCTCCCGCACCAGATCTCGGGATCGAGGTCGCTGCCGGTCCAGGTGTCGTAGATTCCGTCGGGGCCGGGGTTCCCCGCCGAGGGGGGACCCGTCCAGTTGTCCTCCCAGTCACCGTCGAGATCCATGAAGAAGTAGTCGCACGGAAACGTCTCGCTGTCCTTGAGGAAGGCATTGTCCAGGGCGGCCCACGCGGCCGGGAGGTCGCCTGCGAAGATGACCCCCTGCAGGCCCGAGGCATGCTCCTGCGCCAGCCAGGACCTGATCTCGGCGGGCTCGGACCACGACGCCTCGGCCACGAGGACCTCGCCGCACTGAGCGGAGATGTCCCATGCCCATTGCTCCAGAACACCGCCGGTCAGGCTGTCGGCCAGTCCGGGCTCCATGAGTATCGCGACATTCTCCGGGCCATCGCCGGGGACCGAGAAGAGGGGCGTGATGGTCAGCGGCACGCAGGGGGGATTGGATGAGACCCACTGCTCGAAGGTCCCGGGGTCCGACCCGGTCAGGTCCCTGGTCAGGACGACACCTCCGTCGGCACCCGGTGTCGCGGAAAGAAGGGCGATCAGGAGTATCATCCCGCTCCTCAGCTCCGGATCAGGAACCGCAGCAGCCCGAGGGCGCTGACGGCCAGGCGCTCGGCTGCGTCGAACATCCCGGAGAAGAACCCGAGGTAGAGCAGCCCGAAGGTGATGAACAGGCCGTAGGGCTCCAGCCGCAGGTAGTTCCACAGGGCCCTGCCGCGAAGGAAGCCGGCCACGATGCGGCTCCCGTCCAGGGGCGGGATCGGCACCAGGTTGAAGACCATGAGAATGACATTGATCAGCGAGCCGAACGCGAGTCCCTTGAGGACCCAGAAGGGCATCGTGCCGTTGAGGGCATGGACCGCCAGGGCCAGCAGCACGGCAAGGACGAGATTCGTGCCCGGGCCTGACGCTGCCACGAGCATCATCCCCTTCCTGGGGTTCTTGAAGTACCTGGCGTCGACCGGCACCGGCTTCGCCCAGGCGAACAGGACGGAGCTCCCCAGCAGCCTCAGCATGACCGGCAGGATTATGGTCCCGAAGAGGTCTATGTGCGGAAGAGGATTGAAGGTGAGTCTCCCCGCCCTCCACGCCGTCGGGTCGCCGAGCTTCCATGCCACCATCCCGTGCGCGAGCTCGTGGCAGACCACGCTGAAGAAGACGACTATCAGTATGAGCGGTGTCGAGAGGTCCACTATCTCCTTCTCCCGAGGAGGATGAGCCGGATCATGTTGGCCAGGGACGCCAGAGCCGCCGCGACGTAGGTGAACGCTGCAGCCCGCAGGACCTTCCTGACTCCGTCCAGCTCCGTTCCGCTGAGACCCCCCGAGGTGCGGAGGTAGGCCACCGCCCTGCTGCTGGCGTCCAGCTCGACCGGCAGGGTCACGAAGTGGAAGGCCAGGGCCCCGGCATAGAGAATGGCCCCGATGAGGAACAGCTGGGGAACCGCCCCGAAGGCGAATCCCGCGAACATCAGAGGGATCAGGAGCTGGGAGCCCAGATTGGCCACGGGGGCCAGTGCATTGCGGATGACTATCGGCCTGTACTTGAAGGCGTGCTGGACGGCATGGCCGGATTCGTGGGCCGCCACGCCGAGGGCGGCCACCGAAGTGCTCCCGTAGACCTCCGGCGAGAGCCTGAGTACACCGCTCCTCGGATCGAAGTGGTCGCTGAGCCGCCCCGGCACCCTCTCGATGCCGATATTCGTCAGGCCGTAGTTGTCGAGGATCTTCCTGGCAAGCTCGGCCCCGGTGATCCCGAGCCTCGAGGGGACCCTGCTGTACCTGGTGAAGACCCTCTGGACCCCTGCGCTTGCGAAGAGGCCCAGGATCAGGGCAGCGATCACCAGCAGGAACCCGGGGTCATTGAAGATCGGGTAGTAGAACACAGTCGGAACCTCCCGGCCGGGTCCTCCCGGCCTACCTTATCCTGTCACCCGGACATGCCCTCTCGTCTGGCGAGACGAGGAAGATGCCCGTGGATCCATCCGAGGCGAGTATCATACCATCGCTGTCCACTCCCCGCAGACGCGCAGGCTCGAGGTTGCAGACGAGCACGACGCTCCTGCCTGCAAGTTCCTCCGGGGAGTAGGCCCTTCTTATCCCGGCGACCACCTGCCTGGGCCGGTCCTCGCCCACTTCGACCATGAGCTTCAGGAGCTTGTCCGCTCCTTCGACAGGCTCGGCCGAGACGATCCTGCCCACACGGAGGTCCAACCTGCCGAACTCCTGGATCGAGATCCTCGTAGGCCGTGCGGGGGCCTCCTCCGTCCGGGCGGGCGCCGAGGGAGCTGCGGGCGCCTGCTCCAAAGCACTCTCGAAGCCCTCGTCGAGCTTGTCGAAGAGAATGCGGGGGCTGCCCAGCCCGGTGCCCGGCTCCAGTGTCCACCGGCCGATGTCGCTAAGGCTGTCGGCGCCCGAAGGGACCATCGCGGCGATCCTCCCTGCGGTGAACGGAAGGAAGGGCGAGAATGCTATCCTCAGCCAGTCTATCATCTGGAGGCAGGTGTCGATGGCCGTGGCGCACCTTGCACGGTCCGTCTTCGCGGTCTTCCAGGGCTCGGCCGAATCGAAGTACCTGTTGCCTTCCCGGGCAAGCGCCATCGCAGACGCGCAGGCCGCCTTGATCCTGAATCCCGAGAGGAGCGCGTCGATCTCTTCCGCCGTCTCGACCGCCCTCGCTCGAAGCCCTTCCTCCGCCTCTCCCCGCGCGGCCGCACCGGGGACCTTCCCCCCGAACTCCCTGTGGGCGAAGTTCAGTGTTCGGTTGACGAAGTTGCCGAGCACATCGGCCAGCTCGTTGTTCCGCACCCTGAAGTCGGCCCAGGTGAAGTCCGTGTCACGGCCCTCCGGTGCGTTGATCGTCAGCGCGTATCTCATCGGATCGGGCTGGAACACACGGAGATAGTCCTTCATCCAGATGGCGGTTCCCCGGCTTGTCGACTGCTTGAGCCCGCCGATGTTGAGGAACTCGTTGGCAGGAATGTTCCACGGAAGGACGAAGTCTCCCAGCGCATGGAGGATCGCCGGCTCGATGATCGCGTGGAAGACTATGTTGTCCTTCCCGATGAAGTGGACCAGCCTGCAGTCGGGGTCCTTCCAGTAGCGCTCCCATCCGTCGGGCTCGCCCCTGCGCTCGAAGTACTGGCGGGTGCTGCTCACGTATCCGAGCAGGGCCTCGAACCAGACGTAGAGGACCTTGCCCCCCGCTCCGTCAAGCGGAACGGGCACCCCCCAGTCGATGTCGCGCGTGATGGCCCTCTCCTGAAGCCCTTCGTCGAGCCATCCTCTGCAGTAGTTGAGGACGTTGTCGCGCCAGCCCTCCCGCGAGTCGAGCCAGGTCCTGAGCCAGTCCTGGAAGAGGTCGAGCCTGAGGAACCAGTGGCGCGTCTCCCTGGGCTCCGGGCGGGCCCCGCAGATGCTGCAGCGGGGCGAAGCGAGCTCGAGCGCCTCGAGCCAGCTGCCGCACGACTCGCACTGGTCACCCCTCGCGCCTTCCTTGCCGCAGCGCGGGCAGGTTCCGCTGACATACCTGTCCGGCAGGAATCTGCCGCAGCTCGGACAGAATAGCTGCTGAAGCGGCCTCTCGGCCACGAATCCCCTGGCGAGGAGGTCCAGGAAGACCTTCTGGGCGAACGGGAAGTGCCCGGGCCAGGAAGTCCTCGAGAAGTTGTCGAACGAGATGCCGAAGGCCTCGAAGTCCCTCCGGATGACCTCGTGGTACTCGTCGACCAGCTCACCGGGGGTCCTCCCCGCCTTCTCCGCCGCTATCGTGATGGGTACCCCGTGCTCGTCGGTCCCGCACACGTAGAGGACATCCTCGCCCTTCATCCTCAGATAGCGCACGAAGATGTCGGCCGGGAGGTACGCCCCGGCGAGGTGTCCGAGATGGAGCGGGCCGTTGGCGTAGGGGAGGGCGCTGGTGACGAGGTACTTGGACATCAGTCTCTCCGTTCCGGGGCCTGTTCCTCCCCGGGATCCTCCGGGGCGTTCCCCGGCCTGTCCGCATCGCCGCGAGGCTCCTGATCCCCGGACCGGCGCTGCTTCTGCCTCTGCCTCCGCCTCTGGAACTCGGCCACATCCAGGGTCTCTTCGGGCCCTTCCTCCCAGGAGATAGTGACCGTGTCATCGAAGATATCGCAGGAAAGCACGGTTGCGTTCCTGTTTCCCAGTCTGTGGACCGAGCCGTTCTCCGGGAACACACGGGAGGCGCGCCTGTAGAACTCGGACTCGTAGGCGAGACAGCACATCAGCCTGCTGCAGGCGCCCGAGACCTTCGAGGGGTTCGGGGCCATGTTCTGCTCCCTGACCGACTTGAGCGTGACCGAGCTGAACTCCCTCAGGAATGCCGCGCAGCAGAGCCTCTGGCCGCAGACTCCGACGCCGTCCCGGTGGCGGGCGTCGTCACGGACGCCTATCTGCCTCATCTCTATCCTGGTCCGGAACTCCGCGGCGAGGTCGCGGACGAGAGCCCGGAAGTCGGTCCTCTGGTCGGCCGTGAAGTAGATCCGCACACGCTTCCTGTCGAGCTGGGATTCGCACCCGGTCAGCTTCATGTCGAGCTTGCGCATGCGGATCCTCTCCCGGCAGTACCCGGCGACCCTGTGCTCGAACTCGGCGTTGTCCGAGGCCTTCCGGAGATCCTCCGGAGTCGCTCTCCGCAGCATCTCCCCGACCGGCTCCGAGGGAAGGGGGCTTCCCGGAAGGTACTTCATGACCACTCTTGCGAGGTCTTCGCCCCTTTCCACGGAGACGACGATCCTCGTGCCGATGTCTACGGGGACGGACGTGCCGTTGCCGAACACTGAGAGCCTGCGGGCCCGGAATGCCACCTCCAGGTACTCGAGCACCTTCTGCGTGGGCTGGGTCGTCTCGACCTGGTCGGTCACTGGCTCTCCTTCCGGCCGGCGGCGAAAGCGCGCCAACTTGCTGTCAGGGCTGCCGTCAGCGCCGCGAGAGGCATGGCCCCGGCTCTGAGGCGGTCCTCGCAGACGGCGAACTGCCTGCCCGCCTCCGCGAGGGCGTCAGCGCCGGGAAGACCTCCTCCGGACGGCAGATCGGCTTCTATCGAATACAGCGGACCGGAGCCGCGGGCAACCCTTCCCAGATCGTGGAGGACGGCCCTCATCCTCGAGCAGAACCTCCAGCTCGCCCCCGTGCCCAGCTTCTTGGCCAGGAGCCCGGCATGCTCCATCGCCTCCGCGCACCCCGACGACGAGAGGATCCTGAGGGCCTCCAGGGCATCCTGCAGCAGATCATCACCTTCCGCAGCGGCGGTCAGCGCCGTCCCCACGCTGCCGTCGCTGGCAGCGGCGAGCCTCGAAGCCGCCTCCGCGTCCATGCCTGTCCTGGCCATCAGCTCGTCACGAATCTGGTCGGCCTCCAGCCTGCCGAATCTCACCATCTGGGTCCTGGACCTGACCGTGGGCAGGACGGCCGTCGCTCGCACGGCCGTGAGAACGAGAAGCGTCCCGTCCGGGGGTTCCTCGAGAGTCTTCAGGAGGGCATTCGCTCCCTCCTGCCTCATCCTGTCG
>Ga0172365_10002963_pt1 | contig 12641 bp, 12 predicted proteins | sample LakKivSesite48cm_FD_114535 | JGI IMG/M metagenome (GOLD analysis project Ga0172365, IMG submission 114535) | Sediment microbial communities from Lake Kivu, Rwanda - Sediment site 48cm | ecosystem: Environmental > Aquatic > Freshwater > Lake > Sediment | place: Rwanda: Western Province, Lake...
AATAAATCGCTCGAGGGCAGGGTCGTGTCGCTTGATGCCCTGCGTGGGTTCGACATGTTCTGGATCATCGGCGGCGACACGATTTGTAGAAGCCTGCCCGCGATCAAGAATGTCCGTTGGACCCGGCTTCTGGCCCGGCAATTCGAACATAATCCCTGGACCGAGGATATCCGCGGAATTCTACGGACCTGGGGACAGCCTCGGCGTTCTATCCACTCTGACGGCGGCGTGTTCCGTGCTTCTGGGCGTCTTCGCCGGATACTGGCTGAAATCGGAGAGAAGCACCAACGCAAAAACACTCGGCCTCACTGTCGGCGAAATCTTCTGTCTAGGGACAGGCTACCTCTGGGGCATGGTATTCCCGATCATCAAGCATATCTGGACAAGTTCGTATGTGCTTTGGGCAGGCGGCTGGTGCCTGCTTCTCATGGCGCTTTTTTACTGGGTTATCGACGTTAAGGGCCGCTCAAAATGGGCGTTTTTTTTCATCGTCATAGGGACAAATGCGATCCTGATTTATTTCGGACAGGAGGTTATAGATTTTGACAAGATCGCCGGGTTTTTCTTGTCCGGCGTTGCCCATAACGCGGGATTCTTAACCCCAGTGATCTTCCCGATCGGCGCGTTGGCGGCAAAGTGGCTGGGGCTCTGGTTTCTCCATCGGCACAGGTTATTTTTCAAGGTTTAGGATAGTTCAGCAGCCGATGGGCTCGGAGCTAAAGCCGAAAGAAGCGGAAAAAACTAACTTCCGGGCTAGTATATCCTTTAAGGAGGAAACATGACCGAAAATGATTGCTTATTTCGAGAAATTTGTCTATCTTAAACTCGCCGAGTTGCCTTGTGAGAGTGATCTTTATGAGGCCCGATTGGCGCAAAAGAATTTGTTTTTGAGGAGGTAAGGGAATGAACACGATCGAAAAAGCTTTGATGCACGCTCTCTTTATCCATCTGCATCACAACATCGACAAGGCCATCGACTTCAAAGCGATCGATGCCTTGAACAAAAAGGTCAGCAAGCTCTTTCCCAGGGCTCTCATTGTCGGCCCGGGCGACGATGCTGCCGCCTTTAGATTTCCCGGAACCGACGGAACCTTCGTGGGCAAGATGGAGAGCCATTGTTCTCCCTGCGTGCCCAGGCCGTATGACGCAGCCGCCACTGGCGCCGGCGGAGCTATGCGCGACGTCGTGGCCATGGGCGCCCGGCCCATATTTTTGATGAACTTCATCGGCACGCGGCCGTTGAAGGACAAGGTGATTGTCGGCCCCTGCGGGTTTAGCGGAACGTGCACCTGCGGGAAATGCATCGAGATGACGAGCGGAGAGAGAGTCAATTTGATGGTCAAGGGCCTGAGAGACATGTGCAACGCCATGGACGTTTTCATCGTCGGCGGCGGGTTTTCGACCTCGTTTTCCGACATTGTCCCGGCCGTTGTCGTCTCGGTCATCGGCAAGTTGATAACGGCCAGGCCGTTGACCAAGCCGGCCAAATCCGCCGGCGACAGCATCATCCTCATCGGCCGGACCGGCAACGATGGCAACGACACCCTTTACCGGGCGGGGCTGGTCAAAGAAATGAGGCCGGCCGTTGCTCTCTTCAAAGAGGAAAGGGTAATCATGGAATCGAGCCTGGCCGCCTTTCGGACCGGCAAGGTCAAAGCCTGCTCCGACCTGGGAGCCGCCGGTATCGGGGCTGCTGTCTGTGAATCCGCGAGATACGGGGGTTTCGGGGCCCATGTGGATCTATCCAAAGTGCCGGTCAAGGTCAAGGCCCTTACGCCGGAGGAAATCCTGATCTGTGAATCCCAGGGGAGGATGGCGGTCCAGGTGGCAAAGAAGAATGTCGACCTCTTATTAAAAACGATCCGGGCTAAAGGAGCCAGGGCTGAGGTGATCGGTGAGATCAACGACGACTCCAAGGAGGTCTTCGAATACAGAGGCAAGACCGTGGCCGTGATTCCAAACCATCCTTCCCAGGCCGATTTAGATGAGCTCAACAGGGGATAATGAGATGCCGAAAAAAGGGGCGAAATCGGAGTACGCCAAAGCCGGCGTGGATTACACCAAAATCGAGCCGGAAAGCCTGGGAAACAAAAACTGGATCGCGGAATGGATGTATCAGCACGCCGGGACCGGGAGGACTTATTATGAGGGCATCGGCATCGATACGGCCCTGATGGCGGCCAATGATGTGATCTGTCAGGGGGCCCTCCCCGTGATTTACACGGACGAAGTGGCGGCGGGCGACAGCGAGTGGTTCATGGACGAGAGGCGAAGCCACGACCTGGCTGAAAGCTTCTATCAGGCCTGCGAGATGTGCGGGATGGCCCTGCCTGCCGGCGAATCTCCCGCCCTCCGCTATTTGGTCAAAGCCGAGCTGCCGGTGCGGAGCGCTCCTTCTTTGTCCGGCTGTGTGACCGGCATCATCGTTCCTCGAAGCAGGATGGTCACGGGAGAAAAGCTCGCCGTCGGAGACCGCATCGTCAGGGCTTCATGCCAACGGGATTTCCCTGGTGATCAAGCGGGCCCTGGTGTTAAAAGACAAGTTTCTCCATCAACTGCCGAACGGCAAGACCCTGGGCGAGGAAGCGCTCATCCCCACCCGCTCGTATGTCCGGCTCGTCGAGGCTTTGCATGAAAAAAATATCGAGGTCCACTCTCTGCTCGGCGGAACGGGAGGAGGAATCTCCAAGATCGCCTATGCCAAAAGAGATTTTACCTACCGGGTTAAAAAGTGGGTGGCTGAAATACCGCCGCTTTTCCGGTTTATGCGCGAGCTCGGCGTCAGCCTGGAAGACTGCCTGACAACCTTCAACTGGGGAATCGGGTTCTACATTTTTGTGCCGGAAGAAGAGGTCGACCGGACTATCAAAACGGGCAAGAAAGCGGGATATGACCTCCTCGAGCTCGGTCAGGTCGAACGAGGGGAACGCTGCGTCGTCTTTGAGCCGGAGAAAATCACCCTTCCCGCAATCGAGTAATATTTATTGCCGGTTCGGGTCCGGCCCTGCTCACTTTTTCTTCCGCCCTAACCCTTGAGCTGAGTCCATTAACGTTGCCACGTCAAACTCGAGATGAATCGACGCCAACGTACAGATTTATCGCGCCTTGAAAACTTTTGGTCAAGCGCAAATAAACGCAACAAAAAAAAGGAAAATCTCAAAAAGCAAGCCTTAAAATATAATTTTCTTTCTTTGCCAATATCGCCGCCGAATTCTTCTCCACGGTCAATGGAATAATGAGTTCGGGGCAGCCGGCCCCAAAATCCAGCTGATCGGCCGGCAACTTGGATAGATTGGTAACCAGGCATCCGCGCTCCGGATCAAACGGCCTGAATTTCCCCAGGTTTCCTTCAGCCAGGTCTTGTTCCAAAGCAGTCAGATATCTCAGGTAGGTCTCTTTTGATAGGATGGGCATTGATTCTCTGATTTGGGCGGCAATTTCCTTTAGCGATGAATGATCAATCTGTTCCCTCCGTAGCTTCAGAGTATGCATCATGAGCCCATTCCCCAGAAATCTCGGCCCATATTCCTTGATATAGCGCCGAACGTCGATGGGCATAGTCAGGTTGACATCCTCGCTCCGGAGTCCGCCCGGCCTGCCAACCATTTTTTTGATGGCCATGGCCGATAAAACGTCATTCGAGGAAATGCGAAGACGATCGATGGAGAGAGCTTCTCTAATGATCGACTTCACATCCCGCCGGAGGATCTCATCAAATTCGACAGCCAATCGTTCGTCTGCGAGCACGGCTTTTTGCCTAACGCCTCTGAAGGAGAAATCCTTAAGTGCCGTCCTGCGGTGATGAGGTTTATAAAAGAGATTCGTCCAGAGATGTTTGAATGAAACCGAGACCGGCCGTGATAGCGCAGCCAGCCGTGACAGGAAATAAAAGTAGCTATATCCGTCCCCCGCCAGGTGGTTCATTTTTGGTATCAACGCCATTCCGTTCTTAAATCGTATCGCCTTCAAAAAGAAAAGCCTTTTTATATCCGGCAGACAAAACCGAGACAAGACTTCAAGGCCGCCTTTTTCGATCTCGCGGATGTTGAGCTGCTGATTGACGGCTTCTTCATCGAAGCAATCTTCTTCATGATAGGTGACAAAAGAGATGATACCGTCCTTATATTCGCCGAACACCGGCCAAAAAACTGAAGAGAGCTTTCGCAGAGCGGCCCTGATTTGAGTTGTCTGAAGTCCTTCTTTATAATAGAAAAGAAATTCTATCGGATAAATTCCATCGGCGAAGAGGCCGTCAACCTGCGAGATGTGGAGCTTCTTCATGGTTCATTCTGATTTGGCCCAGGCTGCAAGTATAAGTCGTGTTCCGGCGACGGGGCGCAGCCTTCGGTCTAATTTTTACCTTCTGAGTGATAAGAATTTGGTTCTCGGCTTAGCTGGCTGAGTGGGCGATTTTGACTCGACTTCCGCGTCAATCATCGAGGGGAATTGTAAAACATGACTCAAAAAGATGTCACGGACAGTCGCGAGTTGCTCATGGAGGGTGAAAATGGCGTCGGGAGGCTCAAAACTTTCGGAAATCCGCCAAACCTCTCCTCTCGGGCAAAAAGAAAGTCTTGAGCTTTTTTTATTTATAACTGGAAGTGTTGGCTTTTTCCAGGCTCATGCTCTTTCCGGTCAGACCGAGAGCCAGATTAAAAAGATTAGAGTCAATGCAGCCCGGCTCGAGACGAGAATCGCTGAGCTTGCTAAATTCGGAAAAAATACCCAAGGAGGGGTTGACCGGGTGGCTTTCAGCGAGGCAGATATCAAAGGCCGGGGATTTGTCGTCTCACTCATGCGCGAGGCGGGTCTGGCAGGCCGTATAGACGAGGCGGGGAATATCATCGGCCGGAAAGAAGGCACTGATTCCAAGCTCCTACCGATTGTATTCGGGTCTCACATTGACACAGTCCCCAACGGTGGAAAGTACGACGGTGCTTTGGGTGTCCTGGCTGCGATCGAATGTTCCCAGGTTCTTGGTGAACACAGATTCTTGACCAGCCATCCTTTAGAAGTCGTTGTTTTTTCCGATGAAGAAGGGGGATCGGTGGGGAGCCGGGCCATGATCGGAGAATTGGCTCAAGAATCTCTTGCTTCGGTCAGCCAGAGTGGGAAGTCGGTGCGCGAAGGAATCCGGGATTTAGGAGGAGACCCGGAGAGGCTTGCTGGCGCTGCGCGTCATAACGGGGAGATCGAAGCCTATCTCGAACTTCATATTGAGCAGGGATGTATTCTCGACTCAAAGCATGTAGACATCGGTGTTGTTGAAGGGATTGTGGGCATCAGCCGTTGGGAAGTCAGGGTCGAAGGTTTTTCAAATCACGCCGGAACGACGCCGATGAATATGCGCCAAGATGCGCTTTTGGCATCATCGCATTTGATCATTGCCGTCAATAGGGCTGTCACGAGCAGGCCAGGAAACCAGGTGGGAACAGTGGGGAAGATTCGGGTAGAACCAGGTGCAGTCGACGTCATTCCCGGTTTGGTTGTCATGAGTTTGGAGCTAAGGGACCTCTCCGCAGACAAAATCAGGGCGCTTTTTGAACTGATTCAAAAGGAATCTCGATCTATAGAAGAGAAGACAGGCACAAAGATCACTTTTTTTCCGATGGATTCCAGTGCTGGGCCTGCGCTTACTGACCCGCGCGTGCAGAAATGCATCGCTGAAGCGGCAGGCGAACTGGGTTTGTCCGCACTCCTCCTTCTAAGCGGAGCAGGCCACGATGCCCAAAATATGGCACGGATTGCTCCTATGGGAATGATTTTTATCCCGAGAGCGGGAGGGATCAGTCATTCTTCCCGCGAGTTTTCAAAGCCTGAAGACCTGGCCCGGGGAGCCAATGTCCTTTTGAAGACAATTCTCAAGATTGACCGGGGATATCTCCAACGCTAGCGCTCAGGCGCGCCCAAACGCGGGAGCGACGCACGAGCCTACTCTGCAGGGCGACGGCTGCAGTGCGATGTTAGAAAGCGTCTCAGGTCCAACGTGACCATCACAATGGCCTCATGGTGCAAGAATGTACTCTCTGAATTTGAACCGGAGGTCAGCATCAGCTTCTACAAGCCGCCGGAATTCTTCAAGCCCCCGTTCGAAACCTCGGACCAGTTCATCGATGTTGAGGGCCACGCGAGACCCTGCTTGAAACCAGTATTCCTTGAGCTTCGGTCTCCTGCCCCAAGCAGCATCGGTGCTTGGATAGAAACTGTGAATGAACCCGCATTGGAACACCTCATATAGCCACTCACCGCCATCACTGCTTTTGCCCTTTGGAGTCGGCGGTAGGGCCTTCCTACTCGATTCGCTCAAGAAGTCAGGCATACAACGCTGCAAGAATTCGTGAAATCGCTGGAAATCTCGACGGCCACACTTCGACGCCGGCCCGCCCTTCAGCAGAACCTTACCTAGAGCATTGATGTAGCAACATACCAGAATGCAGGTTCCCGAGTTAACGCAGTATCGCCCGCCCTTTGGGTGTTCTGGGGGGTACTTGGCGGTATACGCGCCCCGCAGGTTGTCACCCATCCAGCGGAGTGTTCGATCCATTAGATCCTGATGCTCTTCTGCCATTGTCACTCTGGCTCTTGAGGTTCTTTCTAACGCCATAGCGCTCACCCGCGGCCGTCGGGTGCAGCGCCTTTTTAGGTTCCAGATCACGCTCGAAGGCAAGGACGGCGCGTGCTGCGTCAGCGGTGGAATATTGACTGAAGCGCTTCCATGATCGCAGCACGATCTTTCAATTCTATTCGCCAGAAGTAACTGCGCCCCTCAACCACCGCATCCTTCGTGAACGTTGAAGAGGTCATCACAACGCCCTTGTGAGCATTATAGTGGTCCAAGACGCCCATAAGCGATCGAATGGGTTCCGCCGACACCTTGTTTCGTGAGTGCTTACACTGGGTCGCAAGTCGCAGGGTTCCCGCCGAAAATGTTCGTTGGACAGCAAGAAGGTCAACATCGCTATCGGCTTGGTGCCAGCGACCAAACCGCTCAACGTGAAACCCATGGTTTCGGCAAATTCCCACGGCCAGTTCCTCGAGCTGGTTCGGGCTAATCCGTTCGAGAGCGTCAGCATGCGATAGGGAATACGCAAGCAGTTCATTGTCGAGCGCTTGAATAATCGGATACGAGGCGATGACCAGTTCTCGTAACGGCTGCGGCAGTTGGATTAGCGGCTCCGGTGCACGAAGCGCAAACCCTACGCCATCTAGGGAGATGGCATAAGGCCCGTACCAGTCGCGGTGAGAGTCGTTCAAGGCTGGCGGCATCAGGATTTCGTATTCCCAATCCTCGAATTTGTCTGGATCACCGCCGGTTTCCCAGGCATTCACGATCACTGCCTCCCAGTCATACGAGAGACCGCGAGCGTTGCGCCCAGTTACAATCCACGTTCCGGGCCTGAGTTCGACCTCAATAAACGAGACGTATGACCTTTCCGCCACGCCTTTCCTCATAACTGAACGCGGCCGCTCAGAACTGGAGCCTAACGACATGGGTCAGCCGCCGTGCTTTTCGCGGCGGTTGATTGCACCCTTATGTTGGGTGCACATTCTCGCAAAATCTTAATCCCGAACCACTGTCAAGTCCTCGCTCGACGGCGCGCGCTCGCCGAAATTCTCTATTATCAGTTCTCTCAGTTCAGCCGCTGCACTCACACTATCAATTTCGCTGGTCCAACGGTACCAATTTCCGTGCATTCGAGTTAACAGAGGAGGCTTGGTTTGGATAAAAGCGGATACAACGTTCGCTCGACCTCTGGGTTGCATTTTCTTGATCGCTGGAAACCGGCTGGTGAGTAGTTCCACCATACGATCCATTTGGAACTTCTCTGGATAAAGTCGTGCAGCTATGCATAATGCAAAGACTGACGGGAAATCTCTCTTGAGTGCAAGCTTTCTGATGATGTGGGTGCTGCCCAGCTCAGATAAGAAGTCGTTTGTATATTTGGGTAACTCCTGAAAAGCCTTTAGGTCTTTTAATACGACTATTTCGGCACAACCGTTTTGTTCAAGTAACTCGCTGAGAAGTTTGTACTTTGAGAGTCCTGGCGGCAGAGACCAAACGATGGCAACGTCGAACCGGCCATTGTGCTTGAAGTCCTCTTTCCCCGGTGGAATGAACTTGAACTCACACCGAAGTGGCTTGAATGGATGCGTCCTCATGTCCAAAATCATACAGTCTGGACTGGACTCTATGATTCCTGCGCTATTAAGCACAGGCCCGATATAGCAAAGCCGAAGTACTTCTTGAGCGTATCCTGTCGAAAAGAGATGCCGAAGCGAAATTTCATCGATTGGTTTGAATTTCATTTTGTATGGTTCTCCCTTCCTGCACAACTGTTAATGTACGGCACGCCTTTTTGATACAAATCTCCCTTCATTCACGTCGCATATGATGTGATTCCATCTGATATCCCCACAAAATTGCATTTTTATTTTAGAGTTATTCGTATTAAGTTGCAAGTGGTATATTCGACTTATATTGACAAACCCTCTTTGTTGTCCTAAGATATAGGACAGTTGTCCCATATAATAGAACAGGAGACAGAAAATGCTAATACCAGATAGAAGGAAAAAAATCTTAGAAGTTTTTTTAAAAGACCCCTTTAAAGAAATACATTTGAGGGAAATCGCGCGTTTGTCTGAAGTCTCGGTAAACAATGTCGACAATTCACTACGTCTATTTGTTAAAGATGATATGTTTAAAAGGCGAGAAGTCTCTAATATGGTTTTTTTCAGGCCTAACCTGGAAAACGAAGAACTTTTGAAAATATTTGAATATTTAGAACTCGAAAAGAAAAAAGGATTCTATAATAAAAATAAAAAAATAGCCAGGTTATTACAGAAGTACACAGAAGATATAGTCACTTTATCAGATAAAAAGATTCAGTTAGTAATTCTTTTTGGTTCAGTACCTCGGGGAGAATGGACCAAAGGAAGCGATATAGATATCCTCGTGGTTGTTTCGGGAAGAGAAAACGAAGTGACGCCGATTTTAAATAAGGCCAAAATAAACGTTAGTCCTCTCTTGGAAATTAGGCCGATAAGTACTACCACAAAGAAATTTATAGAGGGATTTAGAAACAGAACTGAATTTTATGATGGATTATGGAAAGATAGGGTGGTTTTATATAATGAATTTCTATTTTGGCAGTTAGTCAAAGAAGGAGGCAGGGCATATGCCCAAAGATATTGAAAGAACGTTGCGCGAATGTTTTCATCCTAAAGAAGGTAAGCCTAATCTTCGCAAGGTACTCGTCAATATAGAAATAGCAAGGCAGCATATCGATAAGGCACACCGAAATCTGCGAGCAATGAAAATAATGTTTGATAATGATTTATTTGATTGGACGATTATTTGTGGTTATTACGCGATGTATCATGCGGCATTAGCTTCATTGTTCAAAATAGGCATCCGTGCCACTGCTCATTATTGCGCTATTGCTGCTTTTAAAAAAATTTATGTTGAGCGCGGGAAAGTATCGCCTGAGTATATTAACTACATTAGGAAAGCAAAGCAACTTGAGCGGAAATATGCTGAAACATTAGAAAAAGCACAGGAAGAAAGAGTTGTTGAGCAATATGGCGTAGAAATTCTTACTAACGATGATGCAGAATGGATTATAGAAGACGCAAAAGATTTTGTTTTGAAGATAGAAGAGGTATTAGCGGAATAAAAATTAATATGGTAATGAAAAACATGACGGTGCCATAAAGAATTGGGCTAAGGATGAAAAACCAAGAAAAGACTGTTAAGAGGAGAGCCTTAAGAAATGAGCCATCGCCCGTGTTCTTTTTCCCATTTATTGCTTTCTCCGAGAGACGTCTAACGTCGCGCATAATCGGCGAGCCGCAAGCCTGCTTGCGGCAAGTCCGTGTTGATGCGCTTATTAGGTTCGATGTCATGCCTTTTGTTCAGCCCACACCCTTGGACATACGCCCCACAACCTCAAGGTTTATGGCCATTTGTCGGACGAAGGAATCCCAGTCTCGATAAACCCGCATACTAACCTTACGCACACTGGGCGCATATGACGTTACCTTCAATTTCTCGTGGTGGAGGATGACCACTCTCTGGGCTCGGGCTAAGCCCCGCCGCCGGGCTTCCCCATACATCCGCCAGCCGAACGCTTCGGCCCTCTCGATTGCGCCGACGAATGTTGTCGACTCGGGATCCCGGATCGGATACCCTTCCTTGTCCATCACCGTCTGGGTAAAAACACAGCCGAGCTTGGCCTCTCGAGTTTTAGCCACACCGTCGACCTGTTTACCCTTGACGCCGACGAGCTCCTCCGGCCTCATCGGCACTCCTGTCCCGTCGTAGCTGATGTACATCAGCGGAATGTCCCTCTCGGGTTCGGGGCCGTCCTCTGCCAGCACCCGGTGGCGTTCCTCCTGGCTCCAGGTGTCCATCTCCTGGCCGATTCGCTCGGCCACCCGCTCGACGTCCTTGGCGCTGACCTCAAGCCCGGCATAAATACGGAGGTCGTCGCGCCCGTCCTTGAACGTCGATTGACTCCCGGCCCGGGCCATCATCCGCCGAAGCCCGGGCGAGCGCGTTGTCCCCCCAACATCCAACGCCTCATCCCCAGGGTAACGCGTTGCCTGACATGATGGACACCGGAACATCGACCGGCGATAAACGACAGGCCGCAGGATAGTCATCAGTTCCTTGCGCCGCAGCCCCTGGCTTTCCATGCGCCGGCCACAACGGCAGACGACCGCCTCTTCTCTCCGGCCCGACCCGTGCGCGGCCAACATCTCGGCCAGGACCTTGGCCCCGCAGGCCGGCACCGCCACCCGCAAAGCCGTCTCCCAGGCTTCCAGGTCCGCCGTCTCCCACTTGACTGCCTCCAGGAGCCGCTTTTGTTGGCCCCCGGAGTGAGTGGTAATAAAAAACCGGTGGGACAGCGACCCAAAGGAAGAAGCCACATCCATGGCCGTGGCGGGCTTGCCGCGGCATGAATATTCTCGCTTTTGGCTCAAGTTTCATATCCCGACACCCCGAAAACAACATATCACTCGCTGAAAATCCCTGTCAAGCATCTAACGACGACGAAGAGTCGGATCGTCGCAACTGATAGAGTTACTCCCTTCTTTCGATCTTAGTTTTCCGATAGAATTAGTTGTATTTTGGTAGCAGAAGGAGTAAAATCTATTGTACAATCGAGCCATTCCTGGAAGAAGAAATCAGGATGGTTATTAGCAAGTTATTTCGCCCGCGGGAAAAATCGTCCGGGTCGGGTAGATCATGTTTAGCGCTCTGTGATCGCTATTCTGGGAGGGGCTTGTCGGGTTGAAGGCGCACGAGAAATTCCTCGCAGGGCAAGCACATCACCCTGTCCAGCGATAAGCGTTCTGCCCCCCGATAAAGAAGGAGGCGGCGGCTTTCCGGAAAATCTTCGCCGAAAGCACGGAGAGAGCGCAAGTCTTCCGGCCGGATCCTGCGGGTATTTTTTACTTCAATGGCCCAAAAAACGTCCTCGCCATAGACGACAAAATCCACTTCAACGCCTGAACGAGTCCGCCAGAAAAAGAGATCATAACCCTTCGTTCCATAGGCAATCCAGGCGCGAAGGTGCTGAGCGATGAGCCCTTCGAGCGCCTGGCCCTCGATATCTTGAGCCCGGTCGAGCGGACCACGCGGCCTTAAGGCCTGAAAGACTCCGGCGTCAAAAAGATAAAATTTCGGATGCTCGCTCACCTGCCGTTTGGCTCGTTTTTTGAAAATGGGGATCTTCGTCGCAAGCAACAGGTCTTCCAGGATGCCAATATAACCTTCACCGGTCTTGCGCTCGATCTCGCATTCGCGGGAGATGTTGCTGACATTCAAGCGAGAGGCATGAGAGAAACTCACGATTTCTAAAAAACGGGCAAAGTCACCGATCTTCCGGACAAACCCTTCCAGTTGAACCTCTTCTTTCAGATAAAGGGCGACATAGCTTCTAAGGGCTTCTTCTGGATTTGTCGATCCTAAGATGACGGGGAGAGTGCCTGTCTCGAGCGCCTGGTCCAGACGGAATTTTGGACCGAGCTCGGCCGCCATGAATGGATGCATCGTCTTCAGTACGGCGCGGCCAGCCAGAAGGTCGGACCCCCCGCGCTTCAACTTACGGGCGCTTGATCCGGTCAGAACGAACTGATGACCGCGCTTTTCTTCCATGAGCTGATGGACGGCATCAAGAAGCCCGGGGATTTTCTGGACCTCGTCGATAACAATCGTCCTGGCCTTACGTTGTCCTCTTACCAGGTCAAGCAAGGTTTCCGGGCGCGCAGCGAAGCGCCGGAAAACGTCGGGTTCAAGAAGATTTATTATCAGCGCCTCCGGAAAAGCTAAGGAAACCCAGGTTGATTTACCCGTTCCTCGGGGACCAAAGAGAAAGAAACTCGTTTCAATTTTCGTTAAAAATCTATTTATTATTTCCATTTTGAGGCTCAATATGGAATCATTATGCGCATTTTTTAATAGAATGTCAAGTTATTCCGGATGCTCAAGCTGCACGAGTTGGGTATGCCGGAGATGTCGAGGTCGGCCTGAGCGTGCGTCCTCACGTCCGGCGGCTTCGTCGGCCAACCGGATCTCTTTGAACTGGCAGAAGAATCCCAGCTCCCGTGCTCCCGGTCAAAAGGAAGGTTCTGGGGGG
>Ga0172365_10002966_pt1 | contig 12640 bp, 11 predicted proteins | sample LakKivSesite48cm_FD_114535 | JGI IMG/M metagenome (GOLD analysis project Ga0172365, IMG submission 114535) | Sediment microbial communities from Lake Kivu, Rwanda - Sediment site 48cm | ecosystem: Environmental > Aquatic > Freshwater > Lake > Sediment | place: Rwanda: Western Province, Lake...
ACAATTATTTTTTTAGATAATCCCAATTTCATTAAATCGTTATAAATTTTGAGCAGGTTAGGAAGAGAATTACTATATTGTTTATATAATTTATGAAATCCGGCTAATTGATCAAGCTTTAACCGGTTATTATTTAATTGTTCCAAAATTATTTCCCAGCTATCTTTTGTTTTCTTATATTTTTTAAAATATAACCGGGCATTTTCCAAAGGGGTTAATTTATGGTTTAGGGGTATAATTATATCTTCCTGCCGAGGAGAATAATAGTTGATGACGTTAATTTCTGTATCTCCTCTTTTAATGCCGGCAAGATTTGCTTTTATCAGTTCTCCGTTTATTTTATATTTTTCGCAATTTTTCACTTCTTCAAGCTTTTTTTGGCCGTCGTTTATCTTATTATTTATTTTTAGCATATTTTTACTGATTATCTGGTCCAACTTATTCTGTACAGATAGAATTTCTCGTTCTTTTTCCAGCTCAGTAAATAAAAATTCTAAGCACGAATTCGCATCTTTAAAATTTTGCTTATGGCATTGAGGAAACTGGATAGAATTTATTAGAGAATAGGCTTTTATCTTTTCGGATAGTGGATCTAAAAATATAGTTGGCTGAAAAATGTGATTTTTAATATTGTTTTTAATTCTATTAAAAGAAGTCCAGAGCATTTCCAAATCTGCCTGGGAAGCATTAGAAACGTCTTTTTCCGGGGATAAATTTGCCTGCAGAACCATCTCCTTTGCATTCTGTGGGCTTATACCTATAAAATTGTTCTGGATCAACTTCCAGAGATTTAAACTTTTATCTTTTAGGGAGTAAAAAATATTAAAAAACTCTTTCCGGTTAATTTTTAGAGGATTTAATTTATTTTGAGAAGGAGGAGGGATATAAAATTTACCGGGTAAAATTTCTCGGTATCTGTTGATATTGGAATCTACTAATTTTATACTACCTTCTATTATGTTATTTTCTTTAAGAAGAATCATGTTACCGTGTTTGCCCATAAATTCTATTATTAGTATCTGGTTTTGGGTTTGACCAAATTTAAGGTAGGGTTGAATAATAAAATGTAAAATTCGGTCAAAATCTGGCTGTTTTATATCTAATATCTTTCCACCGATAAGGTGATTTTGAAGTAAGTTCAAAAAGGGTGAGCTAATTGTCTCTTTAATATTTTTGGATTCAGAAAAATAAATTTCCACAAATGATGGGTCTATGGAAATATGAATATAAAAGGTGTCTCTTTTTTTATTTGTACCATTTAATACTAAAAAATTATTAGGTTTTACTTCCATAATAATTTTATATTTTTTAGTTTGAATAATATTGGTTATCTTTCCATCTTTAAATTTATCTAGAAGTTCTTTTCTGATTGCGGTTAAACTAATACTATCTAAGGCCATATTATTCTCCTTATTAAAAGATTAAACCCCTGTATAATTTCTCTATTTAAATATAATCTATTAGAGAGGCATAATCAAGAGAAAGGCAAAAGACAATTAATTTTTAAATAACAAAATGTTTAATATGATTGTAACACAAAAAGTAAACGAAACGGTAATGTAGGGGGAGGCAATTCGTTTTCTTGACAAATGGGTCTTGGTGGTTATAATTATATAAGATAACAAAGTGAGTGTGGGAAAGGAGGTGATAGGAGTATAAAAATAGAGATGGAGAGTTTAGAAAGTGTAGGAGAAATTAGGGAAAATAATTATTTTTAAAAAATGTATAAAAATCTATAAAGGAAAAGGAGAAAATAATGAAAATGTACAAAAAAAGTCGGGTAATACTTGCCATAGCAGTTTGTATGGCAATGATAGTGACCGCTTTTAGCGGATCTATGGCTGAAGAGAAGCAGATTAGTTTTGTTTTTGGTGCACAGCAGAACATTAAAACGCTTGATCCATGTGTGGCATACGATGCGACGAGCAACACGGCAGTTCGAAACTTCTATGATTCAATCGTGATGTTAGGAAAGGGTGGAACAATTGAGCCAGGTGTAGCAAAAAGTTGGAGCGTTTCCCCTGATGGACTTAAATATACATTCGATATTAATACTGGTATTAAGTTTCATGATGGCACACTATTAACTGCCAAAGATGTTGCATTCTCGATAAACCGAGAGATAGCTCTCGGGAAGGGTATGTCATATATATGGACTCCTATAATGACGGATCACAGTGCAGTAGCTATTGATGATTATACAGTTGAGATTAATTTAACCGCCCCCTTCGGTCCATTTATAAACACTCTTGTCAGTATATACGTAATAAATGAGAAATTAGCAATGAGTCATAAGGGGGAGGGAGACTTTGGTGAGTATGGAGACTACGCACAGGCATGGCTTGCCAGCAATGAAGCGGGAGGCGGCCCCTATACTTTGAAAAGCTGGTTGGGCGGTATTGAGGAGATGGTATTTCAAAAATTCAAAGACTACTGGCGAGGTTGGACAACGGGTCAACCAGACACGGTCTATTTTAAGATAATGCCGGAAGAGGCATCCATTAAGATAGCCCTTCAAACCGGAGATATTGATATGGCTCACCATTATCTGACTTTTCAAACTTTTAAAGAACTTGAGTCATATCCTGGTATAACCGTTCAAATTGATCCATCCTATGAGATGATACACTATACGATGAATAATCAGATGCCTCCGACAGACGACATTCATGTAAGGAGAGCAATTTGCTATGCATTTAATTATCAGGAAGCGCTAAGTGAGGTGCTACCAGCATGTTTTCAAGCCGAAGGTCCTGTAACAATTAATATGCCCGAACACAATAAAACAGGATTAGCATATGAGTATAATATAGATAAAGCAAAATCAGAACTTGCACAATCGAAATATACACCTGAACAACTTTCTGAAATGACTTTGGATTGTGTTTATGTTAGTGGTTTGGAATGGGAAGCTAGACTGAGTGCTCTTTTGAAGTCTAGCATGAGTAAGATTGGTCTAAATGTTCAATTAAGACCTATGCCTTGGGCACAGATGGTTGATTTAACCGTAAAACCAGAAACTACACCTCATTTCTTTTGCCTATCGAGTACTGCAAGCTATGTCTCGGCAGATTATTTCTTAATGAGGTATACTCTAGATGCAACAGGATACACTTCAGCGATGTGGTGTAAGGACAAAACTCTTTCAGATGCGATATTAAAAGCAAGGTCAACCGTTGATTCTCAATTAAGAGATAAACTTTATAAAGACATCCAAGCGAATATAGCTGAAAGAGCAGCATGTTTATGGATTGCAACCGGTGTTCACCGAATGGCTTACCGTGATTATATCCAGGGATATACATATTATGGTTTATTAAGCTTCGATGAATACTGGTGGAATTTACATATCTTAAAGTAAAGTTTATCGATCGAAAAATATTAGAGCAATTACGAAAAGTAACCAAAAAAAAGAATGTTGGAATAATGTAAGCGTTGAGGGGGAAATGTGAAATATTTCCCCCTCAAGAATAAGGAATATTTAAATTAGTTTTAGTTAAAGGGGAAATAATATGCGGTTTAGGGAATATGTACTTAGACGTTTGTTATTATTTATACCTACTCTTTTTGGTGTAGTGGTACTTATTTTTCTCCTAGTACGTATGCTACCCGGGGACCCTGCAAGACTTGCTCTTGGCCCTGATGCGCCAATGTCCCAGATTATCGCATTGAGACATTCGCTTGGTCTCGACAAACCCATTCATATTCAATTTCTATTTTTTTTAAATAATTTTATTCACGGAAAGATGGGGCTCTCATTGCTTACCAATCGAGATGTATGGCAGGATGTAGCACAGTTCTATCCCGCCTCTTTAGAATTATCGCTTGTTTCAATGTCTATTGCGATAATAATAGGCATACCTTTAGGGATAGTAAGCGGAATAAAACATAATAAATGGGTTGATCATCTATCTCGTATGGTCTCGCTATTTGGCGTTTCAATACCTCGATTTTGGTTCGCTATCATGCTTGTTCTTACCTTCAGTTTTTATATGAGAATAATGCCTATTTCAGGACGAATTGGATCTGGTGTATCTCCCCCAACGCATATAACAGGTCTATACTTGATAGACACTTTTATTACTCTAAACATTCCTGCCTTTGTAAGTAGTCTTAAGCATATAATACTCCCTGCAATCTCCTTATCGGTATCTCCTTTAGCGCAAATTGTTCGTTTGCTACGTGCAGGAATTATCGAACACAAAAGGGCACCCCATGTAATGATGATGAAAGCAAATGGAATGCCAGAGGACCTGATAAATAGGAAGTACTTATTTAAACTTTCCTTTATTCCAGTATTGTCAATTATCGGATTATTATTCGCTTCGATTATAGCTATGTCTTTTGTTGTTGAGACTGTCTTTGCTTGGCCTGGAATAGGCAGATACGGCACTAATGCCGTACTTTATGTCGATTTTAATGCTATTGTCGGCGTGACGATTGTGACTGGTATTACCTTCGTTATTGCAAATTTCATTGTAGATATGTTTTATGGGTATTTCGATCCGAGGATAAGATATGGATAAGATAAATTACATTACTAAATCATTATCACACCATGCCTATTTGGAGTCCCTCTTTCGAGGAATATATGTGGTCAGGAAGAATGTTCCTGCACTAATAGGGATCGGATTGTTTCTGTCTCTATTACTAATGTGCATCTTTGCACCTTGGTTAGCTCCTTATCCAGAGGATGCAGGTGATACAATACATCTCCCGCAGTCTTTCCAACCTCCAAGTTTTTTACATATCTGTGGCACAGACCAAATGGGACGGGATATTTTTTCTCGCATAATGTTTGGTGGGCGAAATACATTACTAGCAGGCATAATTATTCCATTGGTTGGTGCATCTATAGGCTGTACTCTAGGCTTGATAGCTGGATATATCGGTGGAAAAATTGGCAGTATAATAATGAGAATGACAGATATTTTTCTCTCAATACCACCATTAATAATAGCTCTTCTTGTGATAGGTATTTTTGGTCCCTCATTGAAAAATATTATTATTGCTCTTTCTATCGACTGGTGGCCTTGGTATACTCGTCTTGTACATGGAGAGGTAATCAGTCTTCGAGAGGAGACTTTTGTTGAGGCCAGCAAGCTTCTAGGCGCTAAAAACAACCGTATAATGTTTAGCGAGATACTTCCAAACGCAATTCCTCCAATCATTGTAAAAATTACACTTGATATGGGGTATGCTATATTAACCGCTGCTGCACTTGGATTCCTGGGATTAGGTATTCTTCCCCCAATACCTGAATGGGGACTAATGATTAGTGAAGGAAGATTGTATCTTCCCCGCATCTGGTGGATAACTACGATTCCCGGAATATTTATTTTTTTAGCTGTCTTCTCGATTAATTTGATTGGCGATGGTTTGAGAGATCTCTTTGATGTCGAGGTTATGTAATGACATCCCCCATATTATCTGTAAAAAACCTGGCTGTCTCATTTAACACTTTTGAGGGTGAAGCAAAAGTAATTGATTATATAAATCTCGATATAGGTGAGAAAGAAACAGTAGGATTGGTAGGAGAGACTGGATGTGGGAAATCAGTAACACTTAAGACAATTCTTGGTATCCTGCCAATACCTCCAGGTAAAGTTACTGAGGGTCAGATATTATTCCGAGGTAAAGACCTACTTACTTTACCAACAAAGGAACTCTGTAAACTACGTGGAAGAGAAATTTCCCTCATTCCTCAAGACCCTTTGGTTTCGTTGAATCCTGTATTTACAGTAAAGGACCAATTTCTTGACCTGGTTATGAGACAAGGGGAAGAACATATTTCAAGGATAAACTATTATAAGGAAAAGTTAAATAAAAAGAAGACACAAGGAGCGTTCAAGGAAATTATCGCGATGCTGCAGAAAGTCCAAATACCAGATTCTGAAAGAGTTCTAGACTATTATCCTTATCAACTGAGTGGGGGTATGGCTCAAAGGATTTTAATCGCTATATCTCTTATAGGCTCACCACGACTTCTTCTTGCTGATGAACCAACTACTTCACTCGATGTAACTGTTCAGAAGCAAATTATTACATTACTCAAGAAAATAATAGAGGATAGTAACTTGTCGATGCTGTATATTACGCATAATCTTGGTGTCACGAGAAAAATTGCTCAGAGAGTCTATATAATGTATGCAGGGCAGATAGTGGAAATGGGAAAAGTAGGCGAGATTTTTGATGAGCCTTTGCATCCTTACACTTCGGGTCTTATAAATTCTCTTCCAAAGATAACTCGCGAGAGATTCAATGGAATTGATGGTACCATACCAGATTATGTCCATCCTCTAAAAGGTTGCAGGTTTTATCCTCGATGTCTCTTTGCAAAGGATTTATGTAAGAGCCAAAAACCAACTATGATCGAAGTAAAAAAAAATCACTTTGTTGCTTGCAGATTATTTTACAAAGGTAGTAAATAAAATGTTAGAAGTCCCTCTTTTAAATATTAGAAATCTAAAAGTATATTTCCCAATTTATCAAGGTTTACTCAAAAAAGAGGTTGGTAAAGTGAGAGCTGTAGATAATGTTTCATTTGATATAAATAGAGGTGAAGTGTTTGGGCTAGTTGGAGAAACAGCGTCCGGTAAGACAACTGTTGCAAAAACAATCCTGGGGGTAGTACAACCTACTTTGGGAGAGATATGGTTCAAAGGAGAAGAGATCTCACACTTTAATGGTCAGAGAAGACGTAAACTGACATCAAAGATGCAGATGGTCCATCAGGATACTTCGTCATCACTGAACCCTAGAAAAAAGGTGGGGGAGCTGATAAAGGTTGCTTTAGATATACATCAAATTGGTACTCCTATGGAAAAACAGAATGAGGTCTCAAGAATGTTGCGGTATGTTCAATTGCCTCCCGAAAACTTCCTTTCTAAGTATCCTGCTGCCTTGAGTGGGGGACAGAAACAGAGAATTGCTATTGCTCGAGCTTTAATCTTGAAGCCCGACTTTGTAGTGTTTGATGAACCTACTTCTGCTCTCGATGTTTCTGTACAGGCAAAAATATTGAATCTGTTAAGAAAGTTGAAAGAAAAATTTAATTTAACCTATCTTTTTATTTCCCATGATCTGAGTGTGGTATTAAATATGTCGGATAAAATAGGGGTAATGTATTTAGGAGAATTGGTGGAAATTGGTAGTTCCCAAGATATTCTTACAAAACAAATGCATCCATATACCCAGGCATTGATTTCTGCTATCCCTGTAGTTAGCAAAAAAGAGCTCAGTATGCTTCCTAAAGTACCACCTTTAAAAGGTGAAATTGGCAGTGCCATAAATCCTCCAAGTGGCTGTAGGTTTCATCCTCGATGTCCATACGCAATAGAGATATGCACTTACGAAAAACCAGATTGGTTTCAAATAAATGAAAAACATTTTGCAAGATGTCATATGTTAAAAGGTAAAAATATAAATTTTAAAATGGGCGAATAAAATATAAATAGGGCTTCACGAAATTAAAAGTTTGTAAGAAAACTTTTAACAAACCGAATTCTTTTTGGTTCTTTGACAAAAGAGGCAAAATAAGCCACCGCTAAAACAGTAATATGAGCGATGGTACAAAGATTGGCTGTAGCACGGAGCCCCTTGACTGTTGGCTTTTGCATTAACAAAGAAAGTAGACGAGAGAAGATCCTTTCACTGCTGGTTCTACGATTGTAGTCTTTCTTAAAGCTCTCTGCTCCGTAGTCAATATTTGGCCTTATGGTTTCATCTACATCGACCCGAATATTCTTATAACCACCAGAACCTTTAATAAATTGAGGGTGAAACCAGGGGCAATAGGGATGTTGGGCGGCAAACTTTTTAGAACCCCTATGCCGTTTTCTTTTTTCTTTCCTATCCCAAAAGATTCCTCGGGAGAGCATTTCAAACCCAGCGATACAGATAGGGAAACCGGAAGGAGAAAGTCTTAAAGAAGAACTTGCCCCACCACGGATATTTTTAGCAATTCGTGGTCTGGCATGTAGTTCCTTAACAATATATTCGATAATCGTTGCTGAATCATATTCGGAATCGCCGATTACTGCTTTTATTTTAAGGCCCAGTTGTTCTTTGATAAAATTAAATTGGGAGAGGACTACACTTGTTCCCCTGACATTAGCCGGTAGGGTGATCTCAACCAGAGGTAATTCAGATACTGCATCATTTATAATATGATTGCGAAATCTTAAAGAAAAATTCCACTTTCTTCTTTCCAGAGGGGAAGGTTGCCCATACACCTAACCGGGATTCAGGGTCGTTCTTGGGCGGATTCTCTTTACAAAAACGGTTTCTCATATTGGTCTTAAGGTTATTCTGTTTCACTCTTGCCTTAATAGGGCAGGCATCCTAAGGAAAGGTAATTCCCTCTGATAATTTGAAGATGGATTAACTTTTTAACCAGAGCCTCTCTTATCTTTTGAAACCAGAGATTATCCGTATCTCTAAGAAAAGAGGAAAACCTTTCTACTGGTAGTATCCTTTTCCTTGCCTTAAGACCCAGAATTAAAGAGAGGCCTGGACGCTCATCTAGTTCTGCTACCAGATCACTTAAAGTAGGCAAGGATCTTAGATTTTTGAAGATAAGTGCCCTGGTAAGGGCAGCTCGACTAATCGGTCTTCGCCCCCAACGCTTTACCGGCTCTAAGCAAGAAAGATTGAGCAAAGAGAAAAACATCTCGTATTTTTTAAGTGGTTCTTTGAAAATCTCTTCTGGATTAAAAAGAATTTTTTGATACATAACTACTCCTCCTCTTTTCGTGAAAGGCTTAAAAGTATTATGTTAAATAATACTACTTTAAGGGGGGGGAGGTAAAAAAGTAAAATAAGAAATCTTAGATAGGATAAGAAGAAAAGAAAAATAATAAAAGATAAAAATTTAATGGTTTCACGAAATTAAAAGAATAAATTTTTGCCCTCCACCCCTCTAAAAAGAGGAGAAAAAATGTAAAAAATCTAAAAAATGCCTTTTAAAACCCGCATCTACAAGGGTTTTGGAGCTGGAGGCCAGATTAAAAATAGGTGTCCCTGGAAACCATTGGTAGATAAGGGTTTTCAAATTTCGTGAAGGACACAAATATAAATAAAAGGAGTAATTTATTATGGATAAAGAGGACCAAAAATTGATAGACTATATCGATAATAATAAAGAAGAGATATGTACTCTTGTGAGGAAACTTGTATCGATTCCCAGTGTTAATATTCCAGGCGAGAGAGTAGGCAAACAGCTTGAAATTGGAAAATTTCTTTACAAAAAATTTCAGGAGATAGGTTTGAATAACATACATTTTCAGGATGTCTATCCTGGAGCAAGAAATGTATTGGGAGAAACTCTTGCATCTTCAAGAAAAATAGGAATAATCTTTAATGGTCATACAGATACTGTTCATATTGAAAATATGACCATAGAACCCTTTGGCGGATTAGTTCTGGATGGAAAGATTTATGGTCGTGGCACTGCCGATATGAAATCTGGTTTAGCTGCAGCGATTATTGCAGTTAAAGCTATTTTGGATCTCAATATAACTCTTTCAAAACGTATTTTGTTAACTGCAGTTGTAGATGAGGAGGGCTTAGGGAGAGGTATTAATAAGTTAATATTAGAAGGCATTAAAGCTGAATACGGCATTGTTGGCGAGCCCACGTGCTATGGTGGTAGTTTAAAGATTGCTATTGCCCATAAAGGTCGAGCGGAATTAGAAGTGACTGTGAAAGGCAAGGCTTCCCATGGATGTGAACCAACATTAGGTATTAATGCAATATCAAAGATGTGCGGGGTAGTCCAAGCTATTGAGAAGGATCTTCCAATAAAACTAAGCACAAACTCCCACCCAGTTTTGGGAACAGGTACGGTTAATGTAGGTGTTATTAATGGTGGTACTCAATCCAATATTGTACCAGATATTTGCAGAATAAAAATAGATAGACGTACTTTACCTGGAGAAAATTTAGCAGATGTTCAAACTGAAATTGAAGATATTCTTGAAAAACTTAGAAAAAAAGACCCAGAACTAGATGTTTCTGTAAAACTAACCAAACATACAATAACACGAAGCTCTCAACCGATGGAAATTTCACCTAATGAGAAAATTGTAAAAGCGGCTAGTTCAGCTGTTAAGTATATTATAGGCATTCCTGCATTAATGTGGGGTTCGCCAGGATATACTGATGCGAGTCCAATAGTAAATAAGGCAAAGATACCTACAGTAGTACTTGGTCCTGGGCGGGTAGGTCATACTCAAGATGAACACGTACATATTGATGAGATTATTAATTGTACAAAAGTATATGCTTTGATTATGAAATCTATTTGTAAGTAATATGGGAGAATTTCTGAGACAGTTGTGGAAGTATATTAGAAGTAGATAATGTAATTGTAAAAAAATTCATATACCCATAATAGTGCGAGCTAAAGCATCGCTGAAAATATATGAAGCTTTGATAGATATAGGCATCGGCAAGAGTTGAAGCTGGAGGTAGGAATGAAGGATCCAGAAATATTTAAACAGATAGAGAAAGTAATAAAAAAACAGATCATAAAATATTCTTTTCCTAGGGGGTGATTAAATGTTACATCAAGTACTAGAGGTATCCGAACTTTTAGATAGCAAATATATAAATGGCCAGAAAATTGCAGATTTTTTAAAGGGAAGGGGATTAGAAAAGATTGAAGTACAAAGAATAAGTGAAAATTCAGGCTCGACAGATTTTATCAAAACAATAGTGCCAGGAATTAATGGAAAACAGAAGGGAGGAGAGGCTCTTACCCTTGGAATTATTGGGAGGCTCGGAGGGATAGGAGCAAGACCAGAGCGTATCGGTATAGTCTCCGATGCTGATGGAGCAGTTGCAGCTATCTCTTGCGCTTTGAAACTCGCGGATATGCAAAAGAATGGAGATATATTAAATGGGGACGTAATTCTGTCGACTCAGATTTGCCCAAATGCACCTACACAACCTCATAAACCTGTTCCGTTTATGGGTTCACCTGTAGATATGCAAACTATGAATAAGATGGAAGTCGATCCTCAGATGGATGCTATTCTTTCAATCGATACTACAAAAGGGAACAGAATTTTAAATCAAAAAGGAATTGCGATTACACCTACTATAAAAGATGGCTATATACTCAGAGTCAGCGATTCTCTTCTGGAAATAATGCAAATAGTAACAGGAAGGCCTTCTGTTGTTTTGCCTATAACTACTCAAGATATTACACCTTATGGCAACGGACTCTATCATATTAATAGTATTGTTCAGCCTTGCACTGCTACCTCAAGCCCAGTAGTAGGGATTGCCATAACTACAGAAACAATGGTACCTGGTTGTGCTACTGGAGCTTCTCATGAAACTGACATTGAACTTGCTGCTAGATTTGTGCTTGAAGTAGCTAAATCCTTTGGAAGAAAGACATGCAGTTTCTATGACGAAAAGGAGTGGAAACGCATTACAAGACTTTATGGCTCTATGGAAGGCTTAAAAACGCTGGGAGAAATCACAAATGAAAAAACTTTTAGAAATATCTAGAAATTATTAAAGGTGCAAGAATAGCTACTATGGCCAGAATTACAAGAGACAAGTCTCCTGTATTTATGCGCATAAGAGCAAAATAAAAATTTAATTTGGAGGCAAAGAAAATAAGAAAATTAGGAGTTGTGACAATTGGTCAGGCACCAAGAGTTGACTTAATCCCAGAGATAAAGCCAATTCTGGGTGAAGATGTAAAGGTTGTAGAACGAGGTGCTCTTGATGGATTATCACTCAAAGAAGTAGAGAATTTTTACCCCGGAAAGGATGACGAGGTTTTAGTAACTAGAATGGTTGACGGAACGAGTGTTAAAGTAGCCGAGAAATATGTTTATCCAAGGTTAAAAGAACAAATAAAAAGGTTAGAAAAAGAAGAAATAAAAGTTATCTTACTTGCATGTACTGATGAGTTTCCTCCTTTTGATTCCAGCTCTCTCATTATATACCCGCAAAAAGTTTTACATCATATTGTTACTTCCTTATCAGAGAGATTAAAGCTTGGAGTTTTAATCCCTGACAAGCTTCAAGTTAATTCAGCTAGAAAGCGTTGGTCTACTACTGCTAAAGAAGTATTTGTAGTGGAAGGCTCTCCATATGCAGGTGCTGAAAGCATAAAGAACGCTATAGATGTGCTTTTAAAGTCAGATGTAGACATTGTTGTGATGGATTGTATAGGTTATACCTTGAAGATGAAAGATTTAGTTTCTAAACATATTAAGAAACCTGTATTGCTTGCTCGATCTATTGTAGCCAAAGTGGTAAGTGAATTATTGTAAAGACATATTAAAACTTAAAAGCGGGTTATTACTGTTTAACTTAGGAGCCTTTTGGGGAGGGGCTTTAAGTGGTGGTTTTAGGTCAACAAGGAAGTTACGATAATTAGGGTGTTTCTCTTTAAAATCATCTTTAGGCTTAACCTCAGGATTTATATAACCATAAAAATACCACCAAAGCATTGACGCTGACCAAACGCAAATATTATTTGACAACCCTTAAGTATTACCATAAAATTAATGTGAAGTTTATAATTTATAAAAATATAATTGGTAAGGGGAAGTAAAATTGATTAAAAGTATGACTGGTTATGGAGTAGGAAAGATTAAAAGAGGAGACCAAGAAT
>Ga0172365_10002967_pt1 | contig 12640 bp, 10 predicted proteins | sample LakKivSesite48cm_FD_114535 | JGI IMG/M metagenome (GOLD analysis project Ga0172365, IMG submission 114535) | Sediment microbial communities from Lake Kivu, Rwanda - Sediment site 48cm | ecosystem: Environmental > Aquatic > Freshwater > Lake > Sediment | place: Rwanda: Western Province, Lake...
AAGCTGCGCGGTGAGGGTCACGTCAATGCCCTGCGAACGCCGCGCAAGGCCGTTCGCCGCAAGCGACCACCGCGCCCTCCCAAGTCGCCCGCCGAGGCGACCAGACCACGCAAGCCCGGTCCCATCGAGCATCCGCATGGCCCCGTAGCCCGGCGCACACACGTCGTAGAGGTAGAGCGCGGCGTCGCTCGACGTGCTGCGGAAGGCGGCAAGTTGGGCGCTCACGGCCAGGGCTTCCGATTCCCTTCTCCCAGGGCCACGTCGCTCGACGGCGAGGCCGAGAAGCAGGCCATATCCCTTCGGAGTCGCCCTCACCCAATCGCCGCGCGGACGGATCGTCCACGAATCGCGGTTCCAGAGAAGCTCCGCCCGCCACTCGCGACGGCTGCTCTCGGAGCGACTTCCCAGGCCCGGTTGCCACCTCGTGCGATGCTTCCACCAACCCCGGAGCGAGAGCGCATCCGAAAGGCGGTACTTCCACCGCAGCTCCTCCCACGTGCCCTGCCGGGGGAGCGAATCGCTCCGGCTCGCGTGTTCCTGACGGTAGCGCGCTCCGAACACATCCGCGCTCAACCGTCCGCCGGATTTCCAGCGCAGCCCGACGAGCGCGGCTCGTTCGTCGGTCGCCTCATCGCGGAAGCTCCATCCGACGCCGTGCGGCAACACAAGATCGGGGCCGTACCACCAGCCCGCCGCGACGAGCTTCACCGGGTGCACGAGATACTCCGCCGCACCGGCTGCGCCTTTCGGTCCGCGCATATCGCGCACCGCCTCGCCCCAGAGGCCGAACAGCTCGCGCCGCCAGCGAACGTCGAGACCGAGCACGTCCTGCCGGTCCACAGGTTCGCGTGCGGTGAGCGTGAGCATCGTGGGGAGGCTGAAGTCGCCCCGGGCCGCGCTCACGCCGAGCGCGCACGACTCCGCCGGGGACCATCCCACCCGCGCAAGGGCGTACGTCTCGGCAAGCCGATGGCGAGCGCGGCGTTCGGCGTCAGTGACGTGGATGCCGTCGGTGCGGAAGTTCGTCACCACCTCCCGCGTGGTGTCCACCGTCGCATCCCAGCGCGGATGGGCGACGACGAGGAGCACGTCCCACGCGCCGGGACGAATCCTTCCGGCTACGCCGAAGAGTTCCCCCGATTCCGTCGAAGCGAGGGTAGCTGAGAGCAAGGTGCTGCGCGGTCGGAATGCGTCGAGGTCAATCCAGGACGCGCTCGCCCGGCTTGCGAGCAACCCTGTGCCGATGTGCGCCCGCACGTGGCCGAACACAAGCTGCCATCGTTCGCCCGGCGAGCGATAGCCGAGCGCGCCGCTCACGTAATCAGCAACCCCCGGCTCTCCGGCGTCCCGCTCGATGACGAGTCCTCCATCCCACCCCTTCCCGTCGCTTGCGATGAGGCGGCTATAGGTCCCGGAGCGCCGCCACCGATCCGAAGCCGCTGGGTCGCTCAGGACGCCTCGCGTGCGCCAGAGGATGCCGGGCCGCCCCGAAACGCGGACATAGGGCCGTATGAACGACGGCAAAGACGAATCCGTAAGGCGAACGTTCGGGGAATCCGGACGCGGAAGGCGTGCAAGAATGCGTGCGGCGAGGCTGTCGTCCACGCCGGGCAGGTTGGTCAGGTCTTCCGCACGCGCATGGGATGCGTTCTCTGCGAGAACGAGGATGATCGGCTGCGTGGAGTAATCATCCCACGCGGCGTTCCATTGGGAAGCCTCCGCCGGGTCGGTGGGGTCGAGCAAGCCGTCGGCGGGCGGTTGCGCCAGGGCCGCGCTCATCCCGGCCAGTGCACCGACGACGATCTGCACGATCCGCCACCGGCGCACCCACGCCGGGCCGAATGTGCGCGAGTGCCCCACGCCTCTCTCCTGCGTATAGCACGAGCGTGCGAACTCCGTGAGTTCGAAGGACGGCTTCGGATCAGGAAATGGCCGCCGGAAGCGGCTGAGGGGTCTCCGACTCGATGGAAGGCGTCAGGTCGGCGGCGACGTAGGCGTATCCCATGTCATGAAACGCTCTCACGACCGCGTTCCGGCGCTCTTCATCCCAGAGCGTGCGCAGGCTTTCCGGAGGCGCACCGAGCCGCAGCATCTTCCCTTCAGGGATCGCCCGGAGGCCGGCAAGCCCCAGCTTCCGCAAGGCAAGTTGCTCGCCCGCGATGGAGAGGAGACCGCTTTCGGAGGCTCTGCCTTTGGCCTTCTCGTTCTGGCTGCCGGAGCGGAAGCCCTGAAGGTCCACCGCGACGTGAGAGAATCCCACCGGGGCGAACGCCGCGACGATCCGTCCTGCAAGCGACTCGTCGGCAATCCGGGCGAACTCCGCCGGGCCGAGTTCGAGCCGCGCCGTCCGACCGTGATACCGCACGCGAAAGACGCGAAACCCCTCCCGCCGCAGGACGCTCTCCGCACGAGCCACTTGTTCGAGCCGCTCCGGGGTGACTTCCGTGCCATAAGGCAGGCGCGAGGCCAGGCACGCAAACGACGGCTTTTCCCAGGTCGGCAGGCCGTATTGCCTCGAAAGCTCGCGGATTTCCGCCTTGCCGAGATCGGCTTCCTTCAGGGGGCTTCTCACGCCGCGCTCACGCCCTGCACGCTCGCCCGGACGCCAGTCTCCCACGTCGTCGGCGTTGAACCCGTCAACGACGAGCGCATACCCACGCCTGTGCGCCAGATCGGTGAGCTTGGTGAATAGCTCGCGCTTGCAGTAGTAGCATCGGTCGTTGTTGTTCGCCCGATAGCCGGGGTCGTCAAGCTCGTAGGTCTCGACGGTCGTCCAGGTTGCGCCGATCTGCTCCGCGAGGCGCTTGGCGTCTTCGTACTCTTCCGGGGCGAGCGACGCGGAAACCGCCGTCACTCCGAGGCATCGCTCCGGGCCGAGCACTCGATGCGCCACCGCCAAGAGCAGCGCGCTATCCACCCCCCCGGAAAACGCGACCACCACCGAACCGGCTTCCCGGAGAATCCGCTCCAGGCGCGCATGTTTATCCTGTAATGTCACGATGTCCTCTTCAAGGGCTTATCGGGGCGGTACTACCGGCGCGGGAGCACTCACTCCCCAGTGGCGCGGGATCACAAGCTGCGACCAGTCATATACGGGCGTGACCACTCCGCCGCGAATGGTGCGGACGTTCGCTTCCATGTTGCGCCCGTCCGGAGAAAACGTAATCATCCCGCTCGCACCAGGCCAGTTCCGCACCTCCCCGATAGCGTCCCGGACCTGCGCTCGTGTGCGCGCCCCCTGGAGGATGGCGTGGATGACGAGGCTGGCCGCGTCGTAGGAAAGCGCGGTGACAAGGTCCGGGTTCTCCCGTTTGGCCAGGCGGTAGGAGTCCAAGAAGTCGTGCACTTCGGGCGCATTCGGGTCGAAGCTCGTCGTGTGGACGACCGCTTCCGCATCTTCTCCGGCTTGCTCCCGCACCCCCTGACCGCTCCACGCCGCGCCTCCGAGCACCCGCGCCCATATCTTCTGCGTGGGAATCTGCGCCGCGAGGTTGATGAGGTCGCGTTCGTTGCTTGAGCTTACCAGGAGCACGTCAATCGTGTTCACCTCGCGCATAAGGCGCATGGTGTCGAGTTCGGTGGGCTGGTTGAGCGCGAGCTTGCGCCGGATGTCTTCGCTCAGGGTCGTGTCTCTCAGGAGACCGGCCTTACGAATGCGCGCAAGCTGAGGCCGCAGATCGCTGGTGTTCGGGAAAAACCACTCCTGAACGAGCACTTCGCCGCCCTTCTCCTGCGCCGTTTTCACGAACTCTTCGGTGAGCGCCCGGTCGTCCGGTTCCACCGAACTGAGCGTTGCCACAGTGCGCGCCTTCAGGCTGTCCATCGCCACGCTCGCAAGCAGGCGCCCCTGCGCCCCCGGAGTGAGGTTCACCTGGAACACGTACGGGCCGATCCCACTCACGCCCTCTCCGGAGGCAGTTGGGGTTACGAGCGGCACGTTGAGCGCGTTGGCGACTGCGGCGGCAGCGATCGCGTTGTCGGTGGTGAGGGGACCGATGATCGCCTGCACCGTCGGGTCGTTGCAGAGCTCCTGCACCGCCTTGATCGTCTCTATCTGGTCCCTCACATCCCTGATGATGGGCCGGGAAATGAGCGGCGTGCGCTGACGTTCCAGCGCGAACTGCACGCCTTTGACGATCTCCGCGCCCGCCGCAGAATCCGGGCCGCCGAGCGGCGCGATGACGGCGAACCTGATCTCCGTCCGCTCCGCGCGCCTGATCTCGGAGATGAGCGAGGCGATCTCGTGCGCGTAGAGCGTATTCGGGGCGGAACGCTCAAGCGCCTCAGCCGTCATGCGGGCCGCGAGCAGTTGTCCGCCGTGATAGAGACCGATGGCGCGGTTAAGCTGCGTGGTATGGCGGACGAACAGGAGTACGTTCGGGTCCATCCCCCGGAATTCCAGGCTATCCGCCTGAGCAATCGTCGCCTGCGCGAGCACACGCGCATCTTCCGCAAGCTTGACGGGCGACTCCGGGTCGGAGGCGACCTCGTAGCAGTATTGCACCGTTGCGCGGCGCTGGTGGTTTCGCCAGCCGATCATCGCGAGGAGGTAGCGGGCATAGGGCACGTACGAGCGGCGCTGGTCCATGATCTGCGGCGGCAATACTCCCGCAGGGGGCATCTGGGTGAGCGTGCCCGCGGCCTGCTCCGCCCCCGGCAGGTCTCCGAGGCGATAGAGCGTGCGGGCGAGCATGAGCTGCGCCGGGGCCTGCCACTCCGAGGATTGGTCGAGCCGTCGTGAAAGCCCCTCGAATATCCAACGCGCATCAACGATTCGGTTCTGGTCGTAATGGGCGAGCGCTAACTCGAATAACGAGTCGGGCTTCTCACCGGCGGGCAACCCAGAACCCGACCTCCGCTCCGGGACCACCGCAGCGACGCTACCGACCGCCAGAGCGAGCGCAAGCCCTGCACGAGCCATGCTCCTGCCTGCACGTTTCACGCCGAACCTTTCCGGGAGACGCACCACCACGAGCACACGCGGAGAACGACGGGCCGCCCCATGGCCGGGCGAATCTCCCTATGATGGACAGGCGGTTATCCGCCCAGTTTGTAGTATCCGAAGTTGCCGGGGTCGGTATTTCGCAACCGACGCTGAAGCTCTGCGCGCTTGCGTGCGGCTTTCTGTTCGTCAGTTTCCTGCTCGGCTTCCTGTTCCTCGCTCTCCGCGCTTGCGGTCGGTATGCGGAAGAGCGATTCGTGGGCGAAGATCGGAGCATCGCAGCGCAATGCCAGAGCAATCGAATCGCTCGGCCTGGCGTCCACCTTCACCTCGCCGGTCGGGGTCTGCACCACCAGTTCGGCGAAGTAGGTGAGGTCCTTCAGTTCGATGATGTCCACGCGGATGAGCTGTGCGCTGAGGCTGGAGAGCACGTTTTTCAGCAGGTCGTGCGTCAGTGGCCTGCCGTAATCGTGTCCTTCGAGCTTCATCTGGATCGCCTGCGCCTCGTGGTGGCCGATCCAGATGGGCAGCATCCGTTCCCCGTCAACCTCCCTCAGCACCACGACCGGACCGTGATTGCTATCGAGGCCCACTCCCTCCACGCGCACCCGAATCATTGCCATGGGCCTCTCCTTTCTTCTGGTATCTCAAGGATAATGCGACAGTAATAGTAGCCAATATAGAGCGCCCCGGCGAAGTCGTCAAGCAAATGAAGTATCGCGGGAAACGCTGCCAGTTGCCACCCCCGGCACTCGTGCTGCGTTCTCTGCGAGAACGTGCGTTCTCTACGAGAACGGGGGGGTATCTCTCTTCATGACTCCCAAGTCTGCCGCAGCGTTCCCGCCGCACAAGGGGTTGTGGCGGATTCCCTCATTCGAGATCCTTGGGAACCTACACAAGAGGAGGAGCCGCATGTCACACGCGCCAACGGTCCTGAAAGTTGCGGCGGTGCAGTTCCGCTCTGGAGAGCGCATCGAGGAGAACCTCGCCCGCATTCGCGAGCACCTCGCACGGCTGGCGGGCGAGGGCGTGCGCCTCGCCGTGTTCCCGGAATGCGCCGCCACAGGCTACGACGGGACGGTCATCGCCAGCACGAGCGAAGAGGAACTTCGCCAGGCCGAAGCGACGGTCGCCGCCGCGTGCAGAGAATCGGACACCCATGCGGTGGTCGGCATCCCCTACTTCGAAGGGGGGAAGCGATACAACGGCGCGCTCGCGTGGGACCCAGCAGGGAGGTGCATCGCCCGGTACGCCAAGATTCAGCTTGCCGGTGAGGCGTGGTGCGTGCCGGGCGAACGCTTCGCGCTTTTCCGCGTGGATGGCGTGGTCTGCTCGATCATCGTCTGCCACGACGAACGCTATCCGGAGCTTGTGCGCCTGCCCGTGCTTGCCGGTGCGCAAGTGGTATGCTACCTCTCTTGCGAATCGAGCCTCCTCGAAGAGAGCAAGATCGGCCCCTATCGGGCGCAGATTCAGGCGCGTGCGGAGGAGAACTCCGTCTACATCGTGCACAGCAACGCGCCGATGGGCACGGTGTCTCTTCAGGACGGCGCGCTGAAGGCCGCGCCGGGCACTTCGCACGGCCAGAGCAGGATCATCAGACCTGATGGGAACCTCATCGCCGAGGCCTCGATGTTCGGCGAAGACGTGCTCGTCGCGGAACTGGACGTGCGCGCCGCCACCCGTCACCTCGCCGAACGCAGCCGCCAGTCGCCGCTCCTCAAGGCGTGGTGGGAGGCGGGCCTTGCGCTTGTGCCCCCGGTCTCGTGATGCGGATACGAATCCTGTGTCACAACGTCTTCTGGTTCCAGGGTGTGCCGTTCGCCGCAGATAGGCCGAAGGGACCGAACCGCACGGTCCTTGCGTCGCTCGTCGAGAGGTATCGGGCGGTTGAGCCTGACGTCGTGTGCCTTCAGGAAATCCAGAGCGAGGAAGCGTTCCGCCTCGTCGCCAGGGCGCTCAGCATGGCGGGCGACTACTGTCCGGGCGTCGCGCTCGCCCAGTACGGCGGAGCCGTCCTCCGGCGAGAGGGGAAGCGTGTCGCGGATGCGCGTTCGGTCTCCGGCATCATCTCCCAACGGATGTGGCAGATGGTGGACGTTCCCTTCGGAGCCGGAGGCTCGCTGCGTCTCTGCAACGTCCATCTCCCTTCCGGGCGACAGGTGGGCAAAGACGCGGCCTCCCTGCTCAGGCGGGAAGAGCTTTCGGTCGTACTGTCGCACGCAAAACCGCCCCATCTCATCCTTGGCGACTTCAATGAGCAGCCCGGCGGCCCTCTCTCGGAATATCTCTCGGAGCGCGGGTATCACGATGCCGCCCTGCTTGCCGACAGACCAGCACAGCCGACCGCGCTCGGCGGCGGGCGCGGCGACTACATCTGGGTCCACGAGACGGTCCTCGATGCGGTGGCCGAATACTGCGTGATGCCCCGCGAATCGCTTGCGACGGCGATTCCGGGCAAGACGTTCCTGAGCGACCACCTGCCGCTCTGGATCGCTCTGGCGGCGGATAGACTCAAGAAGTGAGGTTCCGGCGCGTGTTCCCATGGGGAAGCCTCCCCCGGCTCTTTTCATCCTATATTCATGAAGCCAAGCATACCGGCGCATTCTCATACTCTGTCAGAGCGTGTACGGAAAGTCCGATCGCCAAATCACCAGATGCTTCGCTATGCGAACTCACCGAGTTCGCCGAAGAATCTGGTGGACAAGTCACCCTTTCCGTACACACTCTTAAGGCCGCGCCGACACACGAGTCCGGTCCCTCTGAGCGCATGGCAGCACCGATACATCTGATTCCCGTTGGAGCGCCAGATAATGGCGCGTTCATCGCGATTGCCGAAGCGCTCGCCGAGGCGTTCGATGCCGTCGTTGAGATGAGCGAGCGCGCACTCAGCCCCCGTCCGGCGTACGATGCCAAACGGGGCCAACACTCGTCGCGGCTCATCCTTCAGAGCCTGCTCGACGCCGCACCTCCGCCGGATCGGGTGGTCGGCGTAACTGACGTGGACTTGTTCATGCCGATCCTCACGTTCGTCTTCGGCGAAGCGCAGCTTGGCGGGCGCGCCGCAGTGGTCTCCCTTCATCGGCTTCACCAATCGTTCTACGGCCTGCCGGATTCTCTGCCCTACCTGCACGACCGGGCAATCAAGGAGGCGCTCCACGAAGTCGGCCATACCTACGGCCTCATCCACTGCCCGGATTATCGCTGCGTCATGACCGCCAGCCGCGTGGTGGAGGAGATAGACCTCAAAGGCGCGGAGTTCTGCACGGCGTGCCAGGCGAAGATCGCTCTCTCGAACCGGAGACATACGCGCTGAGTGCTTGCGAGTCGCCCGTGGAAGGCGCACGTCACAACGCGGGTTAGCTCTATGATCTGTTATTCATATATTATTACGCGAACTCTGCAAGTTCGGCGAACTCTGCGAGTTCGAGGGGATAATCTCCGGTGTTTCGCTAGGGGCGGCGCGAGGTGAGGACGAGATTCGTGAGAACAGGGCAGTCTCTTCAAGGAGGGAAGCATGAGAAGGTCTTGCTGGTGCGGAACAGCGCTTGCCGCGTGGGTGCTTATGGGTATGTTGCCGTCGAACTCGGCAGCCGGGGTCACGAGCGTGGTGAGCACGGCGCAGGTGCTCGTACCGGGGGCGATGTCCTTCGGCGGCGGGATGATGATGTGGTTGGACCCGGTCAAGTTCGGCGGTCTCGCGGAGTTCAACTACGGCATTGGACACATGATGGACCTCAACGCGAAGGCGGGGTACAGCGGACACGAAGCGTACTTCGGGGCGGATGTCGAGTTTGCGCTTGCGCCTCCGCGCCTCCGCTCCAACGTCATGTTCTCCGTCGCAGCCGGGGCGCACGTGCACAAGAAGTTCGGTCTGGATGGGACGCTCATCGCAAGCCTCCCGCTCCGGCCCGGCATAGCCTCCGTCGCGCTCGACGCAGACATCAACTTCACCGACCCGGAGACGACGGTTCCGGTCAATCTCGTGCTCGGCTTCGAGCGCAGCCTCAGCCGCACCGTCGCCGTGAATGGCGAGCTTGGGGTGAACATCACCGACAGCCAGAACTATCTCTCCCTGGGGCTTACGTTCTTCCCCTGAGGAGGCCCCAAAACGGGAACCGAGGACGCCGGATCAGCGTAGTACTCAAGACGTATCCGGGGCTTGGCGGAGGCACACTGGCATGAACGTTGCCGTGAAGTCACCGCCATACTATGGAATCGGCACGGGGGATTCGTATATTTCCTGTATTCGGTCCCCTTGTGGGGGTTCGTCGGTTGCCTCTTCAGGGCGATGACGAGTACGAATCTATTTTCGAAGGTACATGGTTTGGAACACAGGAGGGGCACAGCACATGTTCCCGTTTTTCTACGATTGGACCTACATTCTTCTGCTTCCGGCGCTTGCTCTGGCAATCTGGGCGCAGTGGAAGGTCCATTCGACGTTCAAAGAGTACAGCCGGGTGGCCTCGCGGACAGGGTTGAGCGGTGCCGACGTTTCGCGGCGAATCCTGCGCACGAACGGCCTTTCGGATATTCAGGTTGATCAGGTTGCAGGCGAACTGACCGACCATTACGATCCCTCGTCGCGGCAGGTGAACCTCTCGGAGAGCAACTACTACAATCGCTCAATTGCGAGCCTTGCGGTTGCCGCGCACGAATGCGGCCATGCGTTGCAGCACGCTCACGGCTACCAGCCGCTCCTCTGGCGTGCCAAGCTCGTGCCTGCCGCGAACATCGGGTCGTTTGCGGCGTTCCCGTTGATCTTCATCGGGCTGTTGTTCGGCAGGGGCGTCGGGCTGTTCCTCATGGACCTTGGCATCGCCCTGTTCCTCTTTGCGCTCCTGTTCCATCTCGTGACGCTACCTGTGGAGTTCAACGCCTCCAGCCGTGCGCTGGCGATCCTCGAAGGGAACGGGATGCTGGCTGCCGACGAGATACAGGGTGCGCGTGCCGTCCTCAGGGCGGCGGCGTGGACGTACGTCGCGTCGGCCACCATGGCGCTCATGAACCTGCTCCGGCTGATCATCCTCCGCAATTCAGTAGAGAGATAGCCCCTTCGTCGTGAAAGCGTGGGGGCACGGCGTCTCGTGCCGCACGGCATTCTGTGCCCCCGCGAACTCTTCCTGAGTTCGATCTGCCTCTCTCCTTGCGGCCTTGACCCATTCCCCTTTTTCTGCCGATCCTTTCCTACTCCGAGCATTCGGTAATTTCCTCGTGCGTCCCATCACCCGACCCAGGAGAACCCATGTCTGCGAAGAAAGCCTCGCTCTCAAGAACGGCGAAGACGGCGAAAGCGGCGGCCCAGATCAACGTCGGCATCGTCGGCACCGGGATGGGCAGCGCCCACTTTGAGGGCTACAGCAAACTGCCCAACGTGAAGGTCGTCGGGCTTGTGGACATTGACCCGGCCCGCGCCAAGATGATCTCTGAGAAGTGGAATGTGCCCCACGCGTTCACGAACCACCACGACCTGCTCGCCTTGAAGGACCTCGACGCGGTGAGCGTCTGTACGCCGAATTCGCTTCACGCGCCGATTGCGATTGACGCGCTCAGGGCAGGCAAGCACGTCCTCTGCGAGAAGCCGATGGCCGCGACGGTGGAACAGGCTGAGGAACTTTGCAGGGCGGCCAGCGCGTCCGACAAAGTGTTTATGATGGCCTTCAACAACCGCTTCCGGGGCGACACGCAACTGCTCAAGAAGTACATTGATGCGGGCGAACTCGGCGAACTGTACTACGGGCGCTGCGGTTGGACTCGGCGGAGCGGCGTGCCCGGAGCGGGTGGCTGGTTCACCACGAAGAAGCTCTCCGGCGGCGGGCCGCTCATTGACATCGGCGTGCACGCGCTCGACCTGACGTGGTGGCTCATGGGCAAGCCGAAGCCCGTGTCCGTGAGCGGATCGGTGTTCACGTATCTCTCGCCCATCGAATGGCAGCGCATGAGCAAGCCGGGCACGTTCGATGTCGAGGACGCCGCCGTCGCGCATATCCGGTTCGCAAACGGCGCGGCGATCATGCTGGAAGCAAGCTGGCTCCTGCATACGCCGAAGCCGGGGTTCTATTGCCACGTCATGGGCACAAAGGGCGGCGCGTCCGTCGAGCCGGAGTTCCGCATCGTCCAGGACAAGTACGGCGCGCAGGTGGACCTTGTCCCGGCCCCGCCGAACGTCTCTGGACATGCGGCGGAGATCGTGCACTTCGTTGATTGCGTCGCTCACCGCAAGACGCCGATTGCGACGGCGGAAGACGGCCTGACCGTGCTGCGTATGCTCGACGGCATCTACCGATCCGGCAAAACCGGCAGGGCCGTCGCGATCAAGGCGTAGAGGAGCCTGTCTGCGCGCTGCCGTCGGGAGCGGGTAGAAAGCCTGCTCTGGACGCTCCCCGTATGCTCGTCGTCCGCCAATGGACCGACATGACATAATAGATATTATCAGCCACCATGGTCGAGGCTATCTCACGAGCACGAGCCGCGCCACGACGGACTCTTCCCCTGCCCTGAGGCGGGAGAGATACACCCCGCTTGCCACCAGACGACCTGCCGAATCCCTCCCGTCCCACACGACCGTGTGCGTCCCCGCAGGAATGCGTCCCTCCACGAGCGTGCGCACGCACTGACCGCTCAGGTTATAGACACATAGCGTGACCAGACCAGTTTCCGCGACGCGGTAGCGGAGGGTCGTCGTCGCATTGAACGGGTTTGGGTAGCCGACCACCGCCGCATGCATCCGCCCCTCACAACAGGGATGCTTCTCCACCCGCACCTTCACCACCTCGGAGAACTGCGGCCACGGATCGCTTGACTTCGGGCGGAATAGCCCCCATAGTCCATCCAGCTTGTAGGCGCATATATGTGTCCCATCCGGAAGTGTGACAGGCGGGCAGTGCCCTGTGGCGTGGAGACACGAGCCGGGGCCATACGCGCCGTGAAATGCGTCAATGACCAAATCGGAGGTATAGCTCTCCGGGTAGAACATCATGTCATACACCGGAGTCGTGCCGAGCGTCGTCCAGCCGCAGGTAGCTGACGGGCGGTAATTGAAGTAATCATCCGGATGATAGGCGGCTTCCAAGTAGGCGAAAGCGAAAGTATCGTAACCGCTGTATCGGTCGAACCATTCGAGATTCAGGTCCAGGAGCTTCCGCTCGTACCAGGCGATACCAACGTAGCTGAACCCCATCCACACCCTCAAGGAATCGTCGAGCCGGTAGTAATCCGAGCCGAACGGCGACCAGAAGGGGATGTGCAGGTAGGTCGTGCCGTTGACGACCGTGTCGGTGATGGTGATCGTGGCGACGGTATAGGGTGGCCATGTGTTCGGTGGCCACGTGTTCCCGAACGCCGGGACGATGTACGCGCCCGAGGACATGAACTCGTACTGCTGTCCCACTTTGAAGGGGAAGACGAGGGCGACCTTCTCCGAGTCGGAGAGCGTCTGGGCGGAGGTTCCTGCGGCGGAGAAGAGCAAGACGAAGGCAAGGACGTGGGGTATCATGGCTCACACCTCCAGGAGACGTAGTGACAGGCACGTGAACTCTCGAGAGGACGAACGTCGTAGCGCTCCATTATTCTAACAATATAATGGGAGGCGGCAAGCTCCTGTGCTCGACGCATGTTGACGTTCCTCTGGCACGGATAGTGCTTGAGGAGAGTAGTACAGGCATTGATCTGCCGTCGAGGTGGCGTGCATACCCCCGT
>Ga0172365_10002968_pt1 | contig 12639 bp, 11 predicted proteins | sample LakKivSesite48cm_FD_114535 | JGI IMG/M metagenome (GOLD analysis project Ga0172365, IMG submission 114535) | Sediment microbial communities from Lake Kivu, Rwanda - Sediment site 48cm | ecosystem: Environmental > Aquatic > Freshwater > Lake > Sediment | place: Rwanda: Western Province, Lake...
CGCCAAGAGATGTAGATGAGGAGCGCCACGAACGCGAGAAGGATCGCCTGCCATCCCTTCTGGGCCAGCTCCTTGCTGACCTGCCGGCCGATCAGCCGCCGGCTGATGTCTTCGATCTGGAAGGTGGAACGAAGGGTCTCCTCGATCCGACTTATGGCCGAGCTGTCTTCCTCGACGTTGAGAAGCTTCGTCGTGATGATGACCTTGTTGCCTTCTGCCTGCTGGATCTTGCTGGTTCGCAGATCGACGCCCTCGACGTCGACGGTGCCCAGCGCCTGGCGGATGTCCGCCGTGGAGGCGCGCTCCTCGAGCTTCACGGTGAACTCGAGGCCCCCCGTGAAGTCGATGCCGAGGTTGACGCCTCGGACGAGCAAGAGAACGACGCTCGCCGCGACCAGGATCGCCGAAATGGTGACGAAGTACTTCGCCTTGCCGAGGAAGTCGAAGTGATGCAGACGCATGCGAACGCCTCCTACAGAGCCTGAACCTTCTTGGCCCAGCGGGATTTGATCCGCGCGGCTCTGTTCTTGTGGATCGTGTTGCGCTTCGCGGCCTTGTCGGCCGCCTTGGAGAGCTGGGGAAGAAGCGCGATGGCGTTGTTCTTCTCGCCGGCGTCGATGTGCAGGCGGATCTGTTTGACGACGCGCTTCAGGGCCGCCTTACGCGACCGGTTCAAGCCGCGTCGCTTTTCACTCTGGCGCAGCCGCTTCGCTGCGGAAGCAATCTTTGGAATCGTAATCACCTCTTGGTTGCGATCGCACCCGATCAGCAGGACAAGTGCCGGTAGATGGTATCGGCCACCCCTACGGGAATCAAGGACTCCGTTCGTTCGAGGACGGAAGCGCTGAAGGTCGATCGCCTCGACGTCGACCGGCTGGATTCGGCGGCTCGCCGTTGGCCGCCGCTCCGTGCGAAGAGGTACGATCGAGGCATGTCCACATCGTCGCGGCCGACGGACCGGAGCGTAGGGTTCGGCCTTGAGTCCTCGCACGATCTCCTCAACCAGCTGACGAACGGCGTCTACCTTGTCGATCGAGCGCGCCGGATCCAGTTCTGGAACCGCGGGGCGGAGGAACTCACCGGGTACGCGGCCCGCGATCTTGCGAGATGGGCATGCTCGGACAACCTGCTGATGCACGTGGACGCGGAGGGCCGCTCCCTCTGCCGCTCGCGCTGCCCCCTTGCGGCGACGATGGACGACGGACAATCGCGGGAAGTCGACGTATTCCTCCACCATCGCGACGGACAGAGGGTTCCCGTCCTCGTTCGGACGTCACCCATCCGCGACTCCCAAGGCCAGATCATCGGGGGGATCGAGGTGTTCGACGACAACTCCGCGCGTGCGTGGATGCACGCGGAGATCGAATCGCTGCGCAAGCTGGCGCTCGTGGACTCCCTCACCGAGGTCGGGAATCGCCGGTACGTCGACATTGCCCTCGCATCGCGACACGCCGAGCTGGAACGCTACGGATGGCCGTTCGGCGTGCTCCTGGCCGACGTCGACCACTTCAAGGCGTTCAACGACCGCCACGGACACGCCACGGGCGATCGGGTCCTGCGCATGGTCGCGCAGACGCTCGCGGCCAACATGCGCTCCTACGACGTCGTGGGCCGATGGGGCGGCGAAGAGTTTCTCGTAGTCATGGAGAAGATAGATGCCGACGGTCTGGCCCACCGCGCGGAGATCCTGCGGAGCCAAGTATCCACTTCGTCGGTCACGGCCGGCGAGGTCCCGCTGTCGGTCACAGTGTCCATCGGTGGGACCGTTGCCCGAAACCCGGAAACGGTCGCCAAGACGGTCCATCGCGCCGACGAGCTTCTCTACCAGAGCAAGACAGCGGGACGGAATCGCTGCACCTTTGGGTAGGCGAAGTCCGCACGTCGCAGCCTATTCGCTCTATCGATCACTCTCCCTCACTGCATGGCGCAGATCGCTCGCGTCTCTTCGAGTCGACCGACGAGGTCCCCGGCTCGTACGCGCTTGGACAGGAGAGAGTAGGCTCGTGGGTCCACGTCGCGGCCAACTACACGCTACTTCCTGAGCGCCAAGCACCTAGAGGACTATCTGGACCGGCTTGCTCTCCGTGGATCGCAAAGAAGCGAGCAGCTGTGACCGGATTCATGCTGACTGATTCCTGGAGTGTGTAGCGCGGCAGCGGGGCCTCGGCTCGCCGAGGCCCCGCTTTGCGCAAGGAGGCGCTCGGCCATGGCTTTCCCCACTCGATCCTCTTCACTCTTTCCGGAGAGCCAGGCCCGACTCCGCCCCCTCACAGTGCGGCGTGATACGTCCACAATACAACAAGATACATGGATCATCAAGCAAGAAGCGGCAGTTAGCGCCATGCTGGCGAGTTGACACCACCGACGTCTCTTCCACCAGAATCCCCGCGCGCGGGGGCGGCGGAACCACAGCGTTCTGGATCGTGCGGAAGCGCCCCAACTGCTGCGTAGGCAATCGCCTCATGCCTGAAGACGAACCGCCTATCTTCTTCTCCTCCCCATTCGGTGAGGCATTTCAGACAACGCTACTCAAGCAGGGGGGATGGATGTTTCACACACTCACCTGTCAGGCAGATTGGCAACCTGGCCGAACGTCAGGATTGCCAGTTCCAGAGAGGGTTCAGCGGCACCCGGGGGCGTTGTGTGACGTTTGTCACCAAGTGCGATCCACGATAGAATGGCATCTGAACGTGCGGGCACCGGGAATCCCGGTCGAATCAGGAAAACCAAGGAGGTCGCGTTGAAAAGGCTACTCGCAGCAACCCTCATGCTGATCTTGGGCGTGTCCCTGCTCGGCATGGCGGCAGGAAAGGTCGCCGTCGTTCTTGACGTCGGTGGGCGCGGCGACTTGTCGTTCAACGACATGGGATTCAAGGGGACAGACGAGGCCGCGGAGGACTTCGGCCTCGTGATGGTCGAGGTGCAGTGCGCCTCGGGAGCGGACTACTTGCCGAACATCCGCAACGTCGCGCGAACCGGCGAGTATGACCTCATCATCTGCGTCGGCTTCCTGCTCGGTGACGCTCTTGCCGCGGCGGCGGGAGAGTTCCCGAATCAAAAGTTCGCGATCATCGATGTGGACTACATCACCGGGCCCAACATCATGAACTTCGTGTTCCGCGAGAACGAGATGTCAGCCCTGGTCGGCGCGCTTGCGGCGATGAGCGCGGCGCACCACGGCTACTCAGCCGCCGGCGTGGTGCTCGGCATCGAGATCCCGGTCCTGTGGCACTTCGAGGCGGGATTCCGCTACGGCATGGACTGGGGCCTGAAGCAGTACGTCGCCATGACGGGGACTGCCAAGAAAGTCGATCTGCTCTACACCTACACCGGGACGTTCAGTGACATCGCGCTCGGCAAGGCCGCTTCGGAAGCCATGTTGGCGCAGGGTGCCGTCGGCATCTACAACGTCGCCGGCCCGCTCGGTGTGGGCGACCACGAGGCGGTCGCGGAAGCCCACGGGAACATGGGCACGCTGTACGGCCCTCCGTACTTCTACGGGGTGGACGCGAACCAGGACTTCATCGGCAACGGGCTGCACGGGATCGCGAGCGGCATGAAGCGCGTCGACATCGCCTGCTACAAGGCCGTCGAGGCCGTCGTGAAGGGCACGTTCAAGGCCGGCGTCACCAGCCTTGGACTTGCCGAAGGCGGCGTGGCGATCAGCAAGGTCGGCGACCTCGCCGAGTTCATCCAGTTCGGCATCGCCGGCGGCTCGGTGAAGGCCGACGACTTCTACACCATCATCGCCAACTGGGCGCAGAACCGGAGCACGGTTCCCGGCTGGATCTGGGACGCGGTCAACACGCTTGAGAAGGGAATCCTCAGCGGTGAGTACACCGTTCCGACGGCCAGCACAGGAGACGAAATCGCCGCGGTTCGGGCGCAGTATACGCTCGGTGCACCGTAGAGCGTGAATTGCACGTGAAGCACCTCGGGGAGAGAGGGACAACGTTCCTCTCTCCCCTTTGTCTCGAAACGGAGCCTCCATGAACGAGAAAGCTGTTCCCGAACCCCGACAGGAGGCAAGCGGGTACATCCTCCGCGCCGCGGGGATCACCAAGATCTACTCCGATGGGACCGTCGCCCTGAAGAAAGCGACGCTCGAGATCCGCGCACACGAGATCATCGGCCTGCTCGGAGAGAACGGCGCCGGAAAGACCACCCTGACCAAGATCCTCTCCGGCCTTCTTCCGCCGACCCACGGCCGGGTCGTGTCTCCGAGAGGTGCGGTCCGGTTCACCAGTCCACGCGAGGCGCTCGACTTCGGAATCGGGATGGTCCACCAGCACTTCGCTCTCGTCGGAACCTTCACCGCTACCGAGAACGTGGCGTTGAGCCACGAGAAGCCATTCTCCTTCATCCGCTTGGCGAAGACGCGGGAGCGGCTCGAGGCTCTGATGGAGGAAAGCGGCCTCCGCGTTCCGCTCGACGTTCCTGTCGAGAAGCTGGCTGTCGGAGAACAGCAACGGGTCGAGATTCTGAAGGTCCTGTCGCGTGACGTGAAGCTCCTGATCCTCGACGAGCCCACATCCGTGCTCACGCCGCTCGAGGTGGACGAGCTGTTCCTGCTCCTCCGTCGGCTCCGGGACAAGGGCACGTCGATCATCCTCATCACCCACAAACTGAAGGAGGTCCAGTCGGTCACGGACCGGATCGTCGTCCTGCGACGCGGAGAGATGGTCGGCGACCTGCGCACGATCGACGCCACCACCGAGCGCCTGGCCCAATTGATGGTCGGGAAAGCACTTGCGGGGGAGCCGACGGCGGTCGAGCTGAGCGCCGAGCAGTTGCCGAAGGCCCAGAGGGCCCTGAAGAGGAATGAGTTCTCCAGCGAGGGAGTCCTCCACGTGACCGATCTTGTCGCTCGCGGCAACACGGCGGAGATCGCCGTCGACGGCGTATCGTTCGACGTCCACGGCGGGGAGATCTTCGGGATCGCCGGCGTCGAGGGGAACGGGCAAAGCGAACTGGTGGAGTGCCTCACAGGACTGCGGGTGCCAGTGTCGGGAGAGGCGACGATTCGCGGCACGAACATCCTGGGGAAGGACCCGCGGCAGATCTACCGCCTGGGCGTCGCCCACGTGCCGGAGGACCGTTGGCGTCTCGGCCTCGTCCTGCCGTTTACCCTCGCCGAGAACGCGATCCTCGGCGTGCACCAGTGGGAGGAGTTTAGGGGGCCGCTCGGATTCCTGCGCCGGGGGAAGGTCAACCAACACGTACGCCAGTTGATGGACCGATTTGACATTCAAGCCACGGGACCCAGCGCCCCTGCGAAGAGCCTGTCCGGCGGGAACCAGCAGAAGCTGATCGTCGGCCGCGAGCTGGCAAAGGACCCAGCCATCGTCGTGGCCTCCCAACCCACGCGGGGCCTCGACATCGGCGCAGCGAAGTACATCCGCGACCTCCTCGTCGAGATGCGCGGCAAGGGGCGCGCGATTCTGCTCGTGTCGGCGGACTTGGATGAGGTCCTCGCCCTCGCGGATCGGTTGGCGATCATGTACGAGGGACGGTTCATGGGGGAGAGCTGCCCCGGAGAGCTGAGCCGCGAGCAGATCGGAATGCTCATGGGTGGCGTGTCGTGTAAGGAGGTCGCATGAGCGCGAACCCATCCAGGGATTCCCGCTTGCTTCGGGGAGCCCGCCGCACCCTGACCGGACTGCATCCGGCCCTCGAGTCCCTGCTGGCGGCCGTCATCGGGCTCCTCATCGGCGCCCTGCTCATGTACATCTGGGGCTTCAATCCGTGGAAGGCCTACTGGGCCCTCCTGCAAGGAGCATACGGCGGCTCCTACGAGTGGGCGAGCTCGCTGTCGCGCGCGACACCGCTCATCCTCACCGCGCTCACCTTCTCGGTATGCGTCCGCGCCGGGATGTTCAACATCGGGGCGGAGGGGCAGATGCTCATGGGAGCCATGGCGGCGATCTGCGTGACCTACTTCAGGATGCCGGTCGGTCTCCACCTGCTCGTCGGCCTCGTGTTCGCTCTCACCGCCGGTGCGGTGTGGAGCATCGTCCCCGCCCTCCTCAAGATCACCCGCGGCGTGTCCGAGGTCATCTCGACGATCATGTTCAACTGGATCGGGCGGTGGCTTGCCCTGTACCTCGCGATCTACGTGATCGTCGACCCAATGCGCGCCGAGAAGACGCTGACCGTTCCCGTCACGGCGCGGTTCCCCATCCTCGTGCGCGGCACGGACTTCTCGTACTCCTTCTTCCTGTCGTTGTTCGTCGCCCTCGTTCTCTACTTCATCCTGTGGCACACGACGATGGGGTATGAGGTGCGGGCTGCAGGACTCAACCCGACGGCCGCGAGGTACGGCGGAATCCGAAACAAGCGCACGATGCTGTGGAGCTTCCTGCTCGGCGGAGCGGCGGCGGGCCTTGCGGGGGCAGCGATCGTCATGGGGATGCCACCGAGCTACGCTGCGTTCGGCGGCGGCGCGTTCCCGAACCTGACGAACATCGGGTTCGACGGGATGGCCGTGGCCATGGTCGGCCGCAACCACCCAATCGGCATCGTCGCGGCCTCGGTCCTGTTCGGCGGACTCAACGCGGGCGGGCGCGTGATGCAGTTCTACGGGTCGAACCCCGTTCCGTTGGAGATGGTTCGCATCGTCATGGGGGCGATCGTCCTCGCGATGTCCGTCCCCGAGCTGATCCGCCTCTTCCCGGCGATCCGAAGGCAGGGCGAAAGCCTCGTACGCCTGCTCCGCAGGAAGGGCGAGTCGTCTGAGGAGGGATCCTCATGAGCTGGAGCGACCTGCTGAGTCTGCTCCGCATCGCGCTGCACGCGATGGTCCCGATCACGTTGACCGCGGTCGGCGAGATCGTGGGGGAAACGGCGGGGCTGTTCAACATCGGTCTTGAAGGAATCCTCCTCATCAGCGCGTTCGCCGGGGCTCTCGGCGCCAGGATCGGGGGACCGTGGATGGGGTTCCTCATCGGCGCGGGGGTGGGTGCGGCCATCGGGTTCCTGTTCGCGGTGATCAACACGTACTGGAAGGGAACCCAGATGGTGACCGGAATCGGCATTAACCTGTTCGCCATGGGGTTCGTCGCGTTCGGGCTGATCCAGCTCGGAGCGCCCGGGTTCTTCGCCGTGCCGAGGACGGTGCAGCTCATCAAGTGGAGAACGGCGATGGGCGCGATGAGTCCGATGATCGTCGTCGCCCTCGTCCTGCCGTTCCTGATTCACTGGTTCATGAGACGTACGCGCGCCGGGTTGATCCTCAAGGCGGCAGGGGAGATGCCGGAGGCTGCCGACGTCGCCGGAATCAACGTGAATCGAACGCGGCTTTTCGCTGCCACGTTCGGCGGCATGCTGGCGGGGGTCGCCGGGGCCTACATGAGCATCGCGTGGATCGGATCCGTGACGAAGGACCTCTCCGCCGGGCGAGGGTTCATCGCTCTCGCCACGGTGGTGTTCAGCGGCCTGAACCCGCTCCTCGCCCTTCTCGGGGGATTCATCTTCGGGTTCTTCCAGGGACTCGCCGAGTGGGTGAAGACGCTGCCGTCGAAGCCGATCCCGTTCCAGTTCGTGTCGATGCTTCCGTACATCGTGACCCTGCTCGTCGTCTCGGGAGCGATCGGCCGGGTTCGGTTCCCGAAAGCGCTGGGGGAATCGTACAAGCGTGAGTAGCGAGGCTTTTGACTCCATCGCTGTTGGAATCTATGATCGAGGACAGAGACTCACGCCGGGGGACGCCGCGGAGGTGGCTCCGCAGCGTGGCCCGGAGGTCTGCGGCATCATAGGAGGTGCACCATGCGTAGGTTGTTGGTTCTGGCGCTGATCGCTGTGTTGGCGATCAGCATTGTCGGCGTCGCGCAGGTCGGGACGAAGGATAAGCCCATCTACATGCTGCTTCCGCCGTCCACCGACACAACCGTCATCGGGCCGTCCGGGGAGAAGATTGCGGACTACATCTTCCAGGAGACGGGTCTCTACGTAGTTCCCATCGTCGCCGCGGACTACGCCGCGCTCGCCGAGGCGTTCCGAACGGCGGAGGGCGACGTGTTCGGCATCCCGACAAGCGCGCAGTACTGCCAGATCTACGCCGCGACGGACGGCGGCATCATCCCCACCATGGGCGCCGTCCGCAACGGGTATGTCTACTACTACTGCTCGATCTACGCGCTCCGCTCGAAGGGCTTCACGTCGATCCAAGACCTCGCCGGCAAGATCTGGATCTACAACGACGTCGGCTCGGGCTCGGGCTACAAGTACCCGAAGGTCTACCTGCAGCAGAACGGAGTGCAGTGGGGCAGCGTCGTCGAGACCGGCGGACACTCGAACTCGATGATCGCGCTTCTGCAGGGCCAAGGCGACTTCTGCACGAGCTATGGCTCGCCTCCGCTCGCTCCGCAGTGCCTGAAGGATCAGGGCATCCGCTGGGAGTGGGGCGATGATCCGGAGCTGATGGTCTGGGATCACTTCAACAACGCGCTGGTCCGCGACGGCCTGCGCTGGGCCTGCGAGGACCTGCGCTTCGCCGTGGTCAAGGACTACCCCGACGTGTTCACCACCGTGGGGGTCGTCGACGTCGTCGGACCGATTCCGAACGACTGTCTCGCGTTCGTGGCGGACTTCCCGGCCGACCTCCAGGAGCAGATCGTCGCGACGCTCGTGAAGCACATCTCGACGCCCGAGGGTCTCGCGATCTGGAACGACCGCAAGTTCTACCAGTGGTCGGGGATGGCCCCCGTCCTGGACAGCGACTTCGACCTGATGCGCGCCGTCCTCGGCCTGCCGGTTCCGCAGCGCTAGAGCTGGGACTCACCACAGGTCTATGGGGGAGAGAGGAGTCGTCTCCTCTCTCCCCTTCGTACAGAGAGGCCTCTATGGCTGAACCGCAGCTGGTCATCGAGCGCGTGACGAAGATCTACGAGCGCGGCGACGTTCTCGCCCTTCGCGACGTCTCGCTCACCGTGAACAAGGGCGAATTCCTCGTGCTTATCGGGCTCTCTGGCTCCGGCAAGTCGACGCTCCTTCGCTGCATCAACCGCCTGATCGAGCCCACGTCGGGGCGCATCCTGTTGAACGGCGTCGACGTGACGCAGGCAACGGGCGCCGAGTTGCGCAGGATCCGCCGCCAGATCGGGATGGTGTTCCAGCACTTCAACCTCGTGAAGCGATCGTCCGTCCTGCGGAATGTCCTTGCCGGACGATTGGGGTACGCCCCACCGCTTCCGACGCTCGTTGGACGGTTCCCACGCACGGATCTCGACCGCGCCCGCCAGAGTTTGGAGACGGTCGGCCTGGTGGAGAAGATGTACACGCGCGCCGATCAACTGTCGGGCGGGCAACAGCAGCGTGTGGGGATTGCTCGCGCGCTGATGCAGGAGCCCGAGCTGATCTTGGCGGACGAGCCCGTTTCGGCCCTCGACCCCGCGACCGCGAACTCCGTGCTCCAGTACCTGGAGGAGATGAACCGCGAACACGGGGTGACCGTGATCTGCGCCCTGCACTTCCTCTCGCTCGCCCGTCGCTACGGCACGCGCATCATCGCGCTCAAGGACGGGGCCGTGGTGTTCGAAGGGCTGCCGCGGGAGATCGACAACGTCCGGTTCAAGGAGATCTACGGCGAGGACGCCGAAGAGGTGGAGGTCCGCTAGGTGAGTCGCCGCTTCCGGTTGCCCAAGGACCGACTGGCCGCCCTCGCCGCGGACTGGGACCTCCTGATCCTCCTCTCCTACTGCGTCTACTACCTGGTCAACTACTGGTATCGCGCGACGCATTTCGTCAAACCGTCCTACCAGGTACCCTTCCCCGGCTACGCCTACGGGCTGACCGTGGCCGCAACGTTCTTCCTCGCCGTCTTGTGGGAGAACCTGGGTACGTCCATCGGCTGGAAGGGCGTTGGCCTCGTGCTGAGTGACGGAAACGGCCACCCTCTCGGGTTGGCGCGCCGCGTGGGCCACGTGGCGACCGACTTCGTGTCGTGGGCTGTGACGCTGCTCGCCGCGGCCCTCGTGCTTGCCCCTCCGGCGGGTCTCGCGACGCTCTTCTACGGACTGGCTTCGCGGACAGGGATCGGGCTCCTTCCGAGCGCTCCGTTCTGGCCTCTCGGACCGTGGTACGCGGTCTTGGGCCAAACCGTCGGGCTCGTCGCCGCGCTGTCGGTCGTCAGCGCGGGGTGCTGGTGGGTCGCGCGAGCGCTCTGCCGATGGCTCTGGCCGGGCCGAAAGGGCCAGACACCCTGGGTGGACCGCGCGGTGGGCTCGGCGGTCTGCCGGCCTGCCGATCTCGAGAGCCTAGGACGCCCGCGGCGCTGGTGGCAGACGAGTTGGGGACTCATGACGCTCCTCCTCGTGGCCGTCGCGGTGTACGTCGGGGCGCTGACGACGCAGTTCAGCCTGGGTACCCTGATCCGCCGCGCGTCGTCCACCGGCTACTTCTGGCGCCGTCTCGTGTCTCCGGACTTCCAGTACTTCACGGCGCCCGACCCCGATCTCGGCGACACGCTGCTCAACGGCATCATCCAGACGATCTTCATGTCTCTGATGGCGACGCTCTTGGGCGTCCTCCTCGCCTTCCCGCTCTCGTTCCTCGGCGCACGGAACATGGTGACGAAGAGCCGCTGGGGTTGGGGCGTCTACACCCTGGTGCGCGCCTTCTTCAACGTCGGGCGCTCGATCGAGCCGTTCGTCATGGCCGTCTTCTTCGGGGTCCTCGTCGGGTACGGCGCGTTCGCCGGCGTCCTGGCGCTCTTCGTCCACACCATTGCAGCCCTCGGAAAGCTCTACTCGGAGCAGATCGAGTCGATCGACCCCGGACCGGTGGAGGCGATCACGGCCAGCGGGGGCAGCCGGGTGCAAGTGCTGCGATTCGGTGTGATGCCGCAGATCATCCCGCCCTTCCTTGCGTTCACCCTCTACCGCTGGGACATCAACGTCCGCATGGCGACCATCATCGGCATCGTCGGCGGTGGCGGGATCGGCCGCTTCTTCAACTACTACAAGAACGAGCTCCTGTATGAGAAGGTCGGCGCCGTCATCATCATCATCACGGTCGTCGTGTGGGCGATGGATTACATCAGCGGCCGCGTGCGGGAGAGGATCACGTGATGACGGATGGGGCACGTCGTTCTCCGCGGGCTCAAGATACCGTCTCGGGCCTGAGCCGGGCCGCGAGGACCGCCGTCGTGTGGGCGAAGCGCTTCTGCAGATGGCTATCGATTCTCGTGATCGACGGGGTGTTCCTCTCCTACGTCTTCGTCATGGGGTCCTACGTCGCCACGCGAGTTGCGTCCGGCGCCGGTTCCTACCTGCCCATCTCCGGCGGGCTTGTCGTCCTCCTCGCGATCGCCGCGGCGGTCGTCTGGGGCGCCTTCGGAACCTCCGTCGGGATTAAGGTTGTCGCGTTTCTGACCGGCAAGCCGGTTCCGAGTCGGGCAAGAGGTCGCCGCAGGCGCTTCGTCGCGGCAGACGCCGGGGATTCGACGCGGATCGGACGTCCGGTGCCCGAGCCGTCTCGCCCTCAGCCATCGAAAACGCAGGCGCCGGCGAAGATCCCGTGGTACCGAACGCTGTGGGGATGGAGCATCGTCCTCTGTCTCATCGTGACTCTTGCTGCAGCGACCGTGATCACGTCGGTCGACTTCTCACGCCTCGTCCGGAGCTTTCCCGACGCGGCGAAGATCCTGCGCCGCCTGGTGCGTCCCGATACGACGATCTTCGCCGAAGTCGTTCGCCTCACGATCATCACCGTCTTCATGGGACTCATGTCGACGCTGCTCGCGATTCCCGTCGCCGTCGTCCTGAGCTTCCTCGGGGCGCGCAACCTGACGCGCGGGCCGATCGGACGGCCGGTCTACTTCGTGGTCCGTGCCCTGTCGAGCATGGTGCGCTCCATCGAGCCGATCATCTGGGCGATCGTCTTCGTCATCTGGGTACGTCCCGGTCCGTTCCCCGGCATGCTGGCGCTCTTCGTCTGCTCGATCGCCGATCTGGCGAAGCTCTACTCGGAGCAGCTCGAATCGATCGACCCCGGCCCGGCGGAGGCCATCACCGCGGTGGGGGGACGGCGGCTCCAGGTCCTCGTGTACAGCATCGTGCCACAGATCATCAACCCCTACCTCTCATTCACGCTCTACCGTTGCGACATCAACGTGCGCATGGGGACCGTGATCGGAATGGTCGGCGGCGGCGGAATCGGCATGCTCCTGATGCAGTACGTGCGCGTCAACGAGTGGGAAGAGGTCAGCATGTGCCTCGCGGCGATCATCGCCGTCGTGTGGTCGATCGACACGCTGTCGGCTCGCCTGCGGGCCCGACTGAGCTAGCGCCCCGTGATGGTCTCGAGGTACGCGCGAATCTCGTCGAGACCGTAGGTGGTCTTCATCGCTTTGTAGTCCTCAAGCCACGCCGTGTCGATCGTGTCGTCCCGGCGGATCTCGACGTCGGTGATCCGAAAGGCGTCCATCATTTTCCGGGCCTCTTCCTCGATCTGGCGGTCCTTCACGCGAAATAGAAAGCGCGGGAACTGCATCGTTGCCTCCTCCCGGGGAAGTATAGCTCGCCATGAGCGAGGAGCCAGGGACCAGGCGCCTCCGGGCAAAGTACGCTGCTCCCCGGGTTTGAAGGATGGCGGCGCCGATTCTAGAATGGACGATCATGAACGTCGTCGACATCATCCGCA
>Ga0172365_10002971_pt1 | contig 12637 bp, 14 predicted proteins | sample LakKivSesite48cm_FD_114535 | JGI IMG/M metagenome (GOLD analysis project Ga0172365, IMG submission 114535) | Sediment microbial communities from Lake Kivu, Rwanda - Sediment site 48cm | ecosystem: Environmental > Aquatic > Freshwater > Lake > Sediment | place: Rwanda: Western Province, Lake...
AAAACGATTTTTAACTAATGAGATTTTTACTAATTTTAAACCCTTAAGAGTTGTGTACTATTGTTACCATTTTCTCTGCACTCTTATTTACCGAAAACTCTGCACTTGTAATTTCCGTTTACAATTATTTGTTTCTGAAGGAAATATGAAAATAAACTGTTCAATAAGAGATCCCGGATAACTGTTATTGTCACTCAGCAACCATGCGTTCAGCGTAACTCCTCCGTTTATTCTGGAAACTGCAATTTTATACTGTAAAATACTGCCTGAGATTCTTGGAACAAAACCAATAGCTTGAACCCAACTGGTATGAGTGTTATTATCATAACCCAGAGTCCACCCGCTACCTCCTAAATAAGAATAATCCGGACCAAATGTATTTACCAGGATCATTTCACTTATAAAACTGACCTGATTCCCATAGGCTGTTCCTTCACTATTTGTAGCATAAGCCCGGACATAATAAGTGGTATTACAATCTAAACCAGTGATCATGCTGGTAAATATTCCTGTTCCGGTTCCATCAGAGGTTTTGTTGTCATTTATTGTCGGATTTTCTATTATATCCCAGCATACTCCCCTGTCTATTACCGGAGATCCTCCATCAGAGGTTATGTTTCCTCCACAAACACTTGAAGTACAAGTAATTTCACTTGCAGGTATAGTAGAAAGAGTAGGCCGTACCGGAATTATCGAATTTACTTTATTTCCGTAGAGTTCAGTAAAAGATTCCCAAAATTGCATTATCGATCTGCAGTAAAAAGAAACATGAAATGAATTGTCGCCTGTAAAGCCTCCTGAGTATGAACACGGAGAATTGCTGGAATATTCTAGTGGAGTTATCAATCCGTTTTCATTTAACTGGAAAGTATTGGAATCCAAACCTCCGTAATTTAGTATGATCTCATCAGGTTTTTCTCCTTTCCTGATTTTCCCATAATATTTATAACTGGAAGTATCTTCTCTATAACCAGGAAATGTGTAGATGGCTCTATCATGAAACTGAAAAAGCCAGTCACCCATATATTTAATCCTGAAATCAATAATAGGTTCATCCTCTTTTTTATCTTCACAACCGCTCAAAAGGGGAATTAATATTGACATTAGCAACACCGGATATCTCCATAAAGTTTTTTTCATCTGATTAAGGTTGGAAAAATTATGCTAACAACCTGGCATTCTTTTAAAAGAGATCTTCTTTTCAGCAAAATTACTCCTAAATAAAACCAAAGTCAATTTTATTCTAAATTGGACATACCCCGGTAATAACTAAAACAGCAAATTTATACCTACAAGTTTAATATTCTTCCTTGTTGACACTTGTTGGAGGGCTCGCACTAACTCTTACACTCATATTTAAAACAGAAAGGTTACACAACGGAAGAGTTCTATGTATGAGGAAAAGTCCTTCAAGACATCTTCAGGTAAAGGAAGATTTATTAGAATCATCAGAACATGATTAACAGGTAATAGACTGTAAAATAATTTATTGTATCTGGTTTTAGTACCAGTTGATAGCTTTTATGAAACAAAAGCAAATCAGCAATCCAAACATTATTTACTTTTTTAAAATTACTGAAAATACTTCCGTTGAATCCTTCTTTCCAGCAAAAAATATAACGAAACCGGGGGAAAGGGTCCACCTGGTCTTGTTTTTCTTTAAATGAAATTGTATAAATTCCATTCAAATCACTTTGAGTTTTAATTCTTGCTTGTGTGGTATCAATAAAAAAAGGTGTATCCAGTGATGATCCAAGACCAACATTTGCTTTTTCTACAGGCAGATTGGTCTCCTTGTCAGTTACTGAACCTCTTATATAAATATCAATAATGGAATTATTCTGATCATCGCTATCAGGATTAGTATCTGTGCAAGCACATAGTAAAATTGATATATAAAGTATTTAAATAAATCTCCCTTATTATCTCCTGATATTTTAACCGTTTTTTCATGATCATGGCTGTAAGGTTTTAAATGAATCTGCTAAAGACCACTTTATTTGTGTTCGCTTTTATGAACGTCTATATCTTCATATTCTGCAAGCTCCATATACATCTCCTCGGTGCTGAAATGGTACTTCAGATACTCTTCCAGTTCGTGAAGAACTTCACCTAATTTTTCAGTTGATGCATCTTGCTTTGCATTGCTCAGGTTCACGATATTGTTAAGGGTATCGATAAATTGTTTGTGCTGCTCATCTATCATCCTGATATTGAGAAAATACTCACCGGTGCTTATTTCAATCCTGTTTGATTCTGGTTCCATGCTTAATTATGTAATAGTTTATCAGGCTTTCTGGGCCCTTTTACTTAAAATGTACCTGATATAATGTCCGGTAGTTTTCAGCACTTTCATCTTTGATTTATCCTTCCGGTTAAGTGATTTCAGTACCATAGGCACCTCTATCATTCTTGCATTCAGCCTGACAGACTTCAGCAGGATCTCGAACATGCAGACAAACCCTTTTTCAGTAATTATTGGATTGTAATGATTTTTTATTTCTGTTATAAGTTCTTTTCTGTAAACCCTGTAGAATGAACTCAGCGTCTGGATTTTAATATTATATACAAATCTCAGAAACATATTTGCCGCAAAGGAGATTACCTTCCTGATGAATGAAGACTTCTCAAATCCTCCTCCCTGTGCGTAAACAGACGCCAGCACCAGGTCATAATCCATTTCTGACAGTGCAACCATGACAGGAAGAAGGTTAATATCAGAGGTGTTGTCAGCCTCCATGGTAATAATTATATCATCCTTATTATCACTTTGTTGAAGGAACCATTCAAAACCTTTGTTGAAAGAGTCGCCCGGCCCGGCGTTTCTTTCCTTGGTTATTACATGATGCTGCTCAGGCCTGAACAAAGAGCTGATCTTTGATACAGTATTATCGGCAGAGCAATCATCAACAAAGACGTAAAACTTATTCCTGCCGGGCAGCGAACTGAGCAGATTCTCAGCCAGCAGATCGAGATTTGCTGATTCGTTATATACAGGTATGAGGAAATAATGAATCATCTGACCGGGTAAAGATATAATGTTGCAGGCAGGAATACAAAAAACCGGGTATTGTTTCAGAGTCCCATAATACCTTGCTGCCAGGCTATAGTTTTCCTCAGGCCTTCTTCAAGTGTCCATTCCGGCTTAAAACCGAAATACTCCTTCATCTTGCTGATGTCAGGCACCCTTGCCATAACATCCTCATATTTTCCGAAATCGGAATAGGGTATGAATTTCAATCTCGGGACGGAATCCTGCCCATTAATGATCTTCCAGATAAGAGATGCCAGATCCCTGATAGATATCTCACAGTTATATGCTGATCCTACGTTGAATATCTGGTTATCGGATTTTCTTTTAGTGATAATATGGTAAAGAGCATTAACCGTATCTTCAATATATGTAAATGTTCGTGTCTGCCTGCCATCGCCATGGATCTCCATTTCCTCACCTGACAGTGCCTTGCTTATGAAAACCGACTGCGGCCCGCCCCACCATGTGAGATTCTGATTAGGACCATAAGCCCCGAAGAACCGCGCAATTGTATAGTCCATTCCGAACTCATCATGCGAGGCAATGATGAATTGTTCACCGTAAATTTTGGTCACAGCATAAGCCCATCGCTTAACTGTTGTAGATCCCAGAAGGAGATCAGAATCTTCGGAGAAGGGAACTTCCGGATTCTTTCCGTAAACGTCGGAGGTGGAGGCAAAAATCAACTTTGATTTATCTGTAACGCATTTTCTTACCACCACCTGCAGATTCCTTAAGTTATCATCAAGAGTCCTGTAGGCATTTGTATAACGCGGTATTTTCTGCGAAGCAAGATGAACGATCACTTCCGCTTTATGCTTTTTCAGACATTCCGGATCGGCAATATCGCCTTCAATGAATGAAAAATTCTTCAAGTCCCTCAGATTGATTATATTCCTTTCAAACCCATAGCTGAAATTGTCAATTCCTGTTACTTCATGACCTGTTTCAAGCAATTTACCTGCAAGATTGGATCCTATAAATCCTGCAACACCGGTAATTATTATTTTCATGATCGGGGGCAGTTAAAAGGGAGATCAATTTAAGGTTTTCTGACAAATAAATCAAATTCCCTGGTTTTGAGATCAACTTTTTGAAACGATCTGGAGAGTGTATCGGTATATAATGATTTATTTATGAGAAGGAAATCATGCCTGGCATCAGCACCTGCATCAAGAGTAATCTTATGATATCTTGCATAGTATGAATGAAGTCGCCAGTTTGTATACATTTCAGGCATGATGCTGACTGTACTGCTTTCAGGGATCACATAAGAAATTGATCTCATGTCTTCTATAATAGTTTCATCCCTGGAAATTGAACGTGAGAAAAAGGCAGCCATAATTACTCCTGTAATCACCATGGCAGCTGCTGTTATCTTAAACACCCTGAAACCATGTGATGCAGAACTGATTTTTTCAATAATTGGTTCAATAATACTAAATACAGGAAGGCTCAGCGAAATTGCAAAGAAAGGGAGGCTTGTCAGCAGGTAATATGCGCTCTGTACCCTGGTGAGCATAATGGGGAGTACTCCTGAAAGGCCCAGGCATAGAAATGCCGCTGAGTGTAAAAGTTCAGGTCTTTCGATTCTCATCGGGGTCTTTTTAATTCTTAAGAATACTGCAATCATCAGGCTTACTGAAAGCACGGGAAGTAGTTCCATCAGCAGCCTGTAGAGAATATAAAAGCGGGAGCTCTTTGTTGCTTCGTCAATGATCAGGCTGAAAGTTACCTTAAGATATCCCGGCAGTGTTTCCCTGTACCCCGGCGAGATCAGATACAACATGGCCAGGAAAAGCAGCGATGATAAGAAAACAACTATTGTGTCAGCAATAACCGGCCATATCTTTCTATTCTCCTTAAAGAGCCACAGGAAGAATGGAAAAGAAAGGGGAAAGAATGTAACGAAACCTTTTGTCAGGAAACCGAGCGAAAGCGACAGTCCGCTCAGAATGAGAAAAATAAACCTGTTGTTTCTGAGGCTTTTAAGATAAAACAGAACAGAGAGAGTTACAAACATACCAAGTGTATTTTCAAGCATGTTGTTCTCAAGCGCCCAGATAACAGATGGCATGGAGAGCCAGAAAAGAATAGGCAGCCATCCTGAGGATTTACTCTTTCCCAGGGATTTCCAGATTTGGACAATCAGAAAGCATGTGATCAGTACTGTAGTGAGTGAATAGATCCTTTCGGCGAACCTGTTGTCACCTATGACCCTGAAAAAAATACTTTCGAGTCCAATGGCCAGGGGAGGGTGATTGATAAAGTAAGGGAATATAGTTCCTGAGCAATGAGGCTGCCAGAATGTTCCAATCCCCTCAGCCAGGTTTCTCGCCATGGTGGCATACATCATCCCGTCCATGAACATACCTTCAGACAAAAACACAGGACTCAGTATGAGCAGGAATATACCGGTCAGTACAAGATAAAAGTATCTGCCTTTTATTAATTCTTCCTTTGGGTTCATTATTCACATATCATATCCTCCACCGATCAAAAGGGTGAGGAAGAAGATCAGCGGAATCGCAACGAGTACTCCAAGGGTCAGCGATTCAAATGTCCTGGCTTTGTTTATTTTGGTCTGTTCCGCCTTGGCTATATTGTCCATCAGAACAGATATCGTCTTTCCGTCAACGGAAACTGCATCAGGTGGAGCGGCATAAAGAAAGGCAATCTGTTTTTTGTCCGGCTTATAGCCCTCAGGAGCTATCATGCCTTTCAGGATGCCTTCACTGACAGAGTAATTTTCGATCATCCAAGAAGAATCGCGAGTTTGCAGAATAATACAGTTCATTTCTCCGTCCCGGAAGACTTCAGTTTTGGAAATGCCGGATTTTGTATAACAACCTCCTGCAAGAACGAGAAGGATAAAAAGGGGAAGGATTCTGATTATTTTTGATTTTTTCTTCATTCGATTCATAATTACCTTGCAAAAAGGCCCGGGAAGACCAGGAACAGGAATGCCAGGGTCGAACCTATTGTGATTGACAGGGCATCGTGCCCCTGGTAATCAATTTTTGCAATATTTTGTATCGGCAAAGAAGTCAGGCCAGCATCAATATTTAATGATCCGGGAGGAGCAATGTAAATATCAGCAATATCACCCGGTTTAACATTTTCAATATTACCAACTGCTTCCCCGCTAAGAATATTATCTACAATCCTGCAATTTGTAATTAAAATGATCTTTTCGCCGGAATGAACTCTGAAATAGTTTCTTTTCTTCTGTATCAGGGCAAAATCATCCGCCGGGACATTTTTAGTCACGTAGCATGAAGAAGTAAATACGATAATAAACAGTGATATAATCAATAACCAGGTTCTGCTGTTTCCGGATAAAGAAATCATTTAACTGGCTGGTATCAGATGAAGATTTGAGATTCCTTCACTACTTTTCCGGATTCATCAACTCCGTATAACCTTATTCCAACGCTGAGCGAAGGGACTCCAATATTATCAATAAGCGACCCCATTATGCCTTTTATTTCGTCCTCATCAAGAGATTCGGTATCCTCAATATCGATATAAAGATGAACCAGGAGCACACATTCCGGTTCTTTAATTGTGGTTAAAAGCTTTATCAGCTTGGCCAACCATATTGTGGACGCAGTATTGAAGTATTCGAGGTTCAGGCGCAGGTTGGTGGTTCTGCATGGTGTTTTGATATATTCATAAGCCCAGTTAATAAGGGGCTCGTATACTTTTGTGACATTCTCCGGGATTGACTTTCCAGTGAGTATCAGCTCTCCGGTCAGATAGTTAAAGTCAACCTGAGGAGTCTTAAATGTCCCATCAATCATTAAATTCTTCAGTTCCGCCATATCGGGATTTTTAATAGAAATAAGAACCTAAATTTACTCAAAAATGTAATATTTTCCCTTCCCCGTAAATGTTATTCGTCAAAAACAACCGGTTTTTGTCAAAAAAACAGACGGTCAGAACTGAAATCTCAAGAACCCTATCGGGAGAAAAGGGAACTGGTATGAATAATCAACCTCACCGGTCCTGGAATTAAAATACTGGGTGAATATATCCTTATGATTTGTAATATTCATAAAATCAATAGCAAGCTCCATGCTTAATTTAGTTATAGCCAGCTTGTAACTGAACCGTCCGTTAAGCCTGAAATAATCCTTTCTTCTCTCATCGTAAGCCCTGCTCCAGTCCCAGCGCTGGACATAGTGATTTGAAGCTACCTGAACCACATCAAATGGAACATAACGCAGACTCCCGGCAAATGTCACTTTCAGATCAAGACCAAGGAAACTGTTGTTACCTATTTTAAATTCCTTTCCTGCCAGGGTATTAAGGATAAAGTTTCCACTGAAAGCGGTATACCTTTCAATATTGTCATAACCCCTGTACTTTGATTCATAAAGTGAACCGGTGACAAGCAGGTAATATCCCTTGTCCAGGAACTTTTCGGCAGTAAGTTCAATACCATAATTCCTTCCCTTGCCGGCGTTAACCAGGCTGTCGATTATTGGAAGCTGATCGAAATAACTATCACCGAAATTAAGCATTGACCAGGCCTGATTTCCTTCCTTGACCGGTATTTTGTAGAGATGCTGATAATAGGCTTCAATCTTCAGGCGCAGGTTTTTTGCAATAAGCCAGTTGTAACCCAGTACAGAATGAAGGCTTTTTGAGAATCCAAGTTTCTGGTTTAAAGGATCATGCTGGCCGGGATTTGTCTCATCTTCAACAACATAAAACATGCGTGGAGCCAGCTGGCTGTGCCAGCCCAGACCTATGTTCAACGAATGATTCCCGTTAAAGTCCCACTTCAGTCCGGCCCTGGGTTCAAGTGATGAACTACCGTTAAATGTAAAAAGAATAAAATGCACACCGCTGTAGGCAAGAAAGCTGTCAGAAAACTTGTGATGCCACTGGGTATATGATTTCAACAGGTTATAATTGCCCTTCTGGTTGAGGTTCACCTTAAAATCATTTCCTGATCTTATGCTGTCTGTAAACCTGAAATTCAGCATCTGCAGGCTTACACCTGCCTGAAAACTGTTTTTGGGATTTAACTTGTACCTGAAAGTGGATGACAGATTAAATCCTTTCTCATCTGATTTCTGACGGTAATAAGCAGAGGGCTCCGGATCGCTCGTTGTAAATGTATCTTCAGAAATATGACTGAGGGTATATGAAATTGAAATGATATTTTCAACGTTCATCCGGTTATTCAGCAGTACTTTGTGAATCAGTCCTGCTGATCCCATGCCCGAGCCGAAAGTGAAATCTTCACCTTTTCCATTCCTTAATTCAGATGTGTCCCTTTCAGAATCGAAATCATTTACATAGCTGTAACCTGCAATACCGATGAGTGAAAACTGACCGAGTTTCGTTTTGCCTGATGTTATTTTGAAAGATGCATCCTGGAAGAATGGTATTGCATCAATGCCGACATTAAATCCCATAGCGTCAACCACAGCCAGTGTTGAGTACCTGTAATTCAGAAGGAATGAAGATTTATTATGCACTATTGGTCCCTCGGCACCCAGTTCAAATCCGTTCATGCCCACCTGGGCTACATATTCATGCTCCAGGTTATTTCCCGATCTCATTTTCAGATCAAACACTCCGCTGAGGGCGTTGCCATATTCTGCCGGGAAAGCGCCTGTGAAGAAATCGGAATTTGTCAGGAGGTTATTGTTGAGGATGCTTATCGGACCTCCGCTGGCGCCAAATGATGAGAAGTGATTCGGATTGGGGATATCAATACCATCAAGCCTCCACAATACCCCGAGAGGGGAGTTGCCCCTTATCACTATATCATTCCGCTGATCGCAGATTGTTGCTATACCGGCGAAATTGGAAGCCATCCTGGCAGGATCGCCTATGCTGCCTGAATATCTTTCTGTCTCTTCAATCGAAAAAGTTCTGGCCGATACGGTGGCATTTGCATTTATAGGCTGATCCTTCTGCAGCTTGCTGGTAACGACGACCTCCTTCAGGGAGGTAACAGATTCTTCCAGCTTTATGTTCAGAAATGTCTCCCTTCCCGATATAATGAAAATGTTCTCAACCTGTGATGACAGATAGCCTATAAAGCTTGCTTCGATTGTCTGCCTTCCAAGGGGTACTTTTTCAATAACGAATTCACCGTTTGCATCTGTTCTTGCTCCGAGAACAGGATCGGAATTCTTTATTATTATTACACTTCCGGCCAGAGGTGCTTCGGTCTGCGAATCAACCACCTTTCCTCTTACAGTCTGGGTCAGTCCCTGGGAGCAGAGAAGAGGACTGATGAAGAGGAATAATATGCTTATCAGGATTTTATTCATTAAAGCGGCTGCCCCGGAGATAAGTAATATTTAAAGTTACAAAAAAATATCCCGCAAATCAATGATAAGCGGGATACTAAATGAGAGACAGTCGGGATACCTTTTGATATCCTTAAGCTTGCGATGAGGATGGAAGAGGCTGATCTTCAGCGGTTTTCTCCCTGCATCTGTCCTGAAATCTCTTCTTCCATTTCTTATCGAGCTTATTACCTGATCCCCCGCCGGGTGCGACACCGGTCAGAAGTATTTTCGAAAGGATGAAGAGTCCGAGAGTCTGCCAGTAAGTCAGTTCCGGTCCGTTAAAAAGATCGGGGATCAGCCAGTTCCAGAGGGCCTGGACACCGAATATCACTCCAATGATAAATGCAGTTCCGAGGATCCCGATTCCTATGTACTTCAATACATTCAATGCTTTCATACTATTTGTCTTTTAAAAGTTTATAAAATATTTCCAGGTTCTCCCTGAGAGCCAGCACAGCATACCTCTTACGTGAAATGAGTGTGTTTACTCCAACCCCTGTTCTTTCAGATATTTCCCTGAAGCTTTTGTCCTCGAACTCGGTTTCAGTGAATACGCTGCTTTGCTCTTCGGGTAGTTCCGACAGTGTCTCCTCAATGGTTTCCCATATCAATTCTTTAAGCTCTTCGTCTTCCGGGTAACTTACCAAAGACGGAAGAATTTCCTCAAGCGTCAGCGGACCCTCCTCTCCATGTTCTCCTCCGCATCAAACCTGCCGGAAGTTCTGCGCCTGATATATCCGAGCAGACGGTTCCGCTCCTCTACATAGGCTTTTGATATTCTTTCCGACTCTTTTGGACTCATTGTAAAGGATCTTTAATTCCAAAGACGAAACAACAATGAAAATATTTTAAATTTCTTAAGTAAATATTTACCTGATCGACTGATAACTTTCAATTGTGCCCTTACCAGCCTTGATATCAAGATTATCAGTCTGGATATAATCAGGATTGATTAGCAAAGCTTCTATTATATCGGATGGATCATTGACTGTCCAGAGCTGTATTTTCAGCCCTTTGCGGTGTATAAGGCTGACCTCTGCTGCAGAAACCGGCTCAATACCCTTATATGCAAAAGATATTCCTGAGAAACCGGCATCAAGCGCTCTTGATACAGCCAGCTCAAAATCACCAAACGATGTCAGATAAGTTTCTATATAATCGCTGTTCTGCTTAATGTAATAAAGAAAATCGCCGTTTTCTGATTCGACCATTACACGGTTTTCAAGGTGATATTCTGTAGTAAGATCAATCACAGCCTGAGCAAACAGGTTCATGGTTCTTATCAGGTTAATGCCGTTTATTCCGCACGGAATCCACGACTTAGCATCAAGTGAAATATGCTTATCCGGATAATTGGCGCTTAAGAACTGAAATATTGTCTCCAGCCTTGAGAAGTTAATATCTGTACCCAGGCACGAATCGACTTCTATGATTTCCGCGTCGGCATATGACACGAAGCAATCTTCTTCAAATGACCCGCATGCCGGCAAATAAGGAGAATGACTCAGCCATAGAGTATTGTCAGAGCTGGTTTGGATATCAACCTCTATCCCATCGAAAAGACTTAATCCCGTGATACAACCCGCAAGAGTGTTCCCTGCATCAGAATCTCCTCCGCCTTTGTGGGCAAGTATGCAGGTCCCTTTATAAACTGAAGGTTTATCGGGATAATATTCAACCCTGCTGCAGGAGAAAACTGCAACACATGATAATAGAATTATGTATTTTACGAAATGACTCATAACCTGAAGCTTATTCCTGCTTTAAATTCAGGCAGGTATTTCCTGTACATGCCGATCTCTCCGTAGCTTAATCGTTCAACTGAATGTTCCATTGAAATGGTAACACCGGTATCAAGAAACAGATCAATTTTATTATTCAGTTCATAATTCAGCCTGGCGAAAGGGATGATCTCAGACAGGGCCCACCTGTAGTATTTATTTGAATAAACCGAATACCCGCCTTTAATTCCTGCTGCCGGAATAATTCCTGCAAATTTCAGTCTGGTAAAATTGTAATTGTACTGAAGCAGGATGTTTAGAAAATCCTTGTTGTTTATGAAAAAGTCAGATCCGTAAAGAACGGAGAGATCATGTTTCTCTGAAAAGGTGAAAGTGATTCCTGCCGAAAAGTGTTCAATATAGCTTATTCCTGCCTGCAGTCTGATTGAAGGTTGTCCGGCACATGAAAAGGATATCATTATTGACATTAACAAGGTGATATAAATTTTCCTTTCCATTGTTGCTGTGACACTTATATTCATTCTGAAATGAAAGGTACAGTTTTTAATGCACAGAATTATATTGAAAAGATTAAAACATGTATGATCAACCGGAGCTGTTAAGGAATAAATTCATTAAGTTTGTATTTTACAAATCAAAAATTTTATCATGAAAAAGAATTTAGCAACAGCCATCATTACTCTACTTTTCACAGTAGTAGTATCTGCCCAGGATTACAATAATGGAATCGGACTCAGGGGCGGGTTGTACAACGGTATAACATTCAAGCACTTTCTTGGCGGAAAAACAGCAGTTGAACTTCTTGGTTCCTCGAGATGGAGCGGTTTTGAAATAACCGGGCTTTATGAGATACATAACAATGCTTTTGATGTTGACAGGCTTAACTGGTACTATGGTGTAGGTGCACATGTCGGTTTTTACAACGGTGACAATACAAGCTGGGGTACTGTCGGAACAGCTTATACAGTAGTAGGTGTTGACGGCATACTTGGTATTGAGTATAACTTTACCGAGCTGCCAATCAATATAAGCCTTGACTGGAAACCTGCTTTCAACTTTATAGGATATTCTCATTTCTGGCCTGACGGTGGCGCCCTCTCAATAAGGTATATCTGGTAATATTAGCTATTACATAACCTCCTTTGTGCCCTTCGTGTTCACTTAACGAGGGACACAAAGGATTATTTATTTCAACTTCTTTTAGTTTCACCTGGAAATCTTATTCCAGTTCCTTCATATTTATTAATTTTAGAGAGAATTGATTTCTAATCTAAAATTAATGATATGAAAAGGACTCTTATTTCTTTTATTCTTGTAACCCTGTTGCCTCTGTCCTCATTCGCCCAGAACAAGTTCAACGGACTCGATATGAACATGGGGAACCTCTACAGGCTCTCTGACGGGAAATCACGTTCAATCAGCCCTGAGAATTTCACCGGAGAGAAGGGAAAAGCAGCTACGGCTGATCCCGTTACCGACAAGGACAAACCCAATGTGGCAAATGCTTCCAGTGCAGCCCGCGACCTGGGACAGGGCTGGAAGGT
>Ga0172365_10002974_pt1 | contig 12632 bp, 17 predicted proteins | sample LakKivSesite48cm_FD_114535 | JGI IMG/M metagenome (GOLD analysis project Ga0172365, IMG submission 114535) | Sediment microbial communities from Lake Kivu, Rwanda - Sediment site 48cm | ecosystem: Environmental > Aquatic > Freshwater > Lake > Sediment | place: Rwanda: Western Province, Lake...
CGGTAATCCGGTAGTCTCTGCACGTTCCTCTTATCGAGGCTTCGCTCAGGGTTGCCATGTCTCATCGATTTAGGTTTCCCTGAATTCACCCAGTTTTTCTCCTTACAGTTTCCTGTAAGGGCTGCCTTATCGACAGCCAGCTGCTCTACCGATTGAGCTACGTGCCAATGCTTCCTTTCTAAATGATATTCTTGTGCACTGATAATTTAAAGGGCCCCCCAGGTCTTCTTCCCCGGGGAGCCCCTTATGGTGGTTTATAAGTTAGACTCCCTACGGGGAACAGTTCGCCTCTTCGGCACCGTTACCGGTCCCGTTAGCTGTCGTTCCTGCGTAGGTCATCATGTAATGCATGGTTTTTCTCCAGTCCCACAAATATACCTCTTCGAACTTCAAAATGCCACAATTATTTTTCTTGGTTCCATCTAACCCCAATATTTTAAATAGGTTATAATCTACTAATATTTTTTCCCTTTAAGGTATGACTACCGCAATCTATCATATCCTAAGGTCTGTTATTGCCAGACTGATTCGCGCATTCTACACGCCGGATAGGGTCATTACAGTTCTGAAAATATTCAAGGACCTATTTTCTGATGACGAGAATTTTGTTCCTTCCAAACGTTGGGGCCGACAACAATTTGTTGTATGGGGTCCTAAAACAAAACCATTTACTTTGTCCAATAAAGGCATGAAAGCTTTGGATGAATTACAATCGAATGCAGATTTCAAAGATATTTATCGGTCAGGCACAGCGGGCATGTCTAAGCCCTATGATCTTCTCTATTTTTTAACACAGTTCCTTGTACTTCTTCCACCTATAGAAATTTTACAATACCAAAAGCCTGAAAGTCAAGAGGAAGAAAACCTCATCAAGGGGCTCTTGGAGAAATTCAAAAATGTCACATACGCCATAGATACTCAAACCTTGTACAAAAAACTTATCCCACTCAGGAAATACACTCCTGAGCAATATCAGGAAGCAAAAACAGTGGTGATGGATATAATCGATCAGGTGTCCAGAGAATACAGAAACATTTCTCTGACAGAAGAAGAGAAGAAATACTGGTCTAGAAACCTAAAGCTTTCTCAAACGTCGTGGGCACTGAACCGTATTTCAACATAATTGCACCTGAGTTAAAGTTCCAGTGGGGAGCTTCAATGGTAACTACCGTAAGAGATGGGTGTTCTCTTTGTAATACTTTTTGGGCTTCATGGGACGATATGTTCATACCCCCAAAAACGATGATGACACGAGATAGGTTCTGAGCCAGGATATGAGTTCGGATTTCATCGAGGCTATTGGTAACAAGACATTCCATATCATGCTCTTTGGCTATTTGAGTGCCCAATTCCTGGAGACCTTCATAGATGCCGCCAATCTCTGGATACAGGAAACCGACTTTCATGATTTTTCTCCCTTCTAGGATAATTATACATGAAAACAAGGATTGTATTTCATACAAATAAGATGTATTATTAGGTAGCAGAGAGGAGACCTATGAAAGATCTAGCCAAAACCATTGACAAGATACTGAGCATCGAACCGGCTCTTGAAACCAAACTTACGCCTATTAAAAACAAGTTCCGTAGATATCCCAGGAAAGTTATGGACTATTGGCAGGAATTGCTGACGGTCCTCAATAATGACCTATCTCTTCGACAGAACCCCCGTCGTGACGATATCCGTAAAGTTCTGATCACAAGCAAGAAACCAGTTGTACCCATTTACAGTTTCAAAGAAATAACTGCTCGGGACAGGGTTGTTGGGGTGATTCCAGAAAACATCGCTGACAAGGTCCGCAGTCATGACCGACATCGTATAGAACTTGCCAAAAGGCACGCTGTCGCTGAGTCCACTGACAGTGATGTCCTTCGTTCTGAAGTTACCAGAAAAGGTGCTATCCTGGAGATTGACCAGGCTAAGTTATGGTTCATACTGAAGGACCATTTCAATCTTTGGGTTCGTAAAGAGGGTCAGTTCCAGATTAAAAAACAGGGCCCTGTTCTGGTTCTTACCGAGCCAAAGGAGTCTGGCGGTGGTCAGTATGTTATCCAGACACCAATGGGCATGATTAAGCTCGATGAGAATGCTTTGAGGAATATGTTCAAATCAATGGGTATGCCCCCACCCCCTTTTCTCAATGATAATGGTGACAACGATGATTAACGGCAGAACAGTTGTAGCAAAATTCATAACGAAGACTGCACGAGATTTTAGCTGCCTACAGTGTAACCTTCCAGAACCTTTGGCGAGCCAGATCTATCACTGGGGTTGTGACAACATCACAGAGGATGACCTCTGGCCAGAAGAAGGACGGCAAGAAGACATTCATGTGACTGTGAAATACGGTATACATACGATTGATTTCACAGAAGCCAGAAATCTGTTGATGAATCAGGGGCCGATTTCTATCACTTTAGGCAATGTTTCTCTCTTTGAACAACCCGATCATGACGTTGTTAAGCTGGATGTTACATCTCCCGACCTACAGAAGTTAAACAAGATTATTACAGGGGGCTTAGAAACAACAGACAAATTTCCTCTATACATCCCGCATGTGACCATAGCTTATGTTAGAAAAGGCAGGGGAACCCATCTTGTAGGTCGTGAAGACTTCAAGGGCATCACGGTTATTCTTACTTCGGCTGTCTTCTCAGGTCATGATTATAGAAAAACACTACTACATTTTGTTCCCCCATATCCACAAGAACGAGTCTCGATCCCGCCACTCAGTTGATAGCCAACACATTGAATTGATTGGTCTTGCACAGGGACCAATGATCTATTAATAGGGATGATCCAATATAATCCGTTCTGTTAAACTCTTTTCAGGGAGTCCTGGACCTTGGTACGCCCACGAAAAGTTGTTGAGAAATACATCCTGTCGTCTATGACCTTCGTGTCTCCTGGAACACAGGGCCCTAAAAGCCCTAAGCCAACCAGACAAGACCAGAAGGATCAGAAGAAACCGAATCCTCGTCTCAAGTCTCTTCAGCGCCAGGTAGATCAGCTTAATCATCAGATTGAGAAAGAGAATAAGCGTGAGGGATTCACAGTTCGGGATGTGGGTCCAAAGAGTGAGCGGTTTACGGGTCCAGAACAGTACCGTGTTCTTAACAAAGCCGTCGAGGTTATTGAGCGCCATGGGCCAGAAGAATCTCGTGCAGGATTCAATTTGAATTTCAAGAATGATTGGGGGGATGTCTTTTTCACCATCGCTTTTAATAAGAACAAAGGTAAGGATGCCCAGGATGCATGGGACATGGCCCTTGTTGAATATGACAGGTTCAAGTCAGACCGACACAGGGCTACTCTGTTTCTTGAAACAAGACTGAAAGACTATGATAAGAAGATGCTCACGAAACCTGTTCCGAAAGAGGAGCTCTTTGTGACACCTCAAAAACCTGCACCTGAAGTTGTCGAGTCTCCATTTTTAAAGTCCGTAGCTGCGAGATTGAAAGGTATTTCATCACAGCTGCATGATATTAATCCGGCAATAGCCAGATCTATAGATGCTATTGTTGAGACTCTTCCAAGAGGGCCGCTGATTCAGGAGCGACATCGTTTGGAGAGAAGACCTCCTTCTCGTGAACCCCATGAAGTTGTTCCTCAAAAGGGCACTCCCTTTGCACATCCAGAAGATGATGTGACCCTTATTCTTCCTGATGGGTCTGAGATGGTTGTCAAGATGAAGGAGTTGATACAGAAGGGCATCATCAAAGGTAAGTAAGATGTCTGAGTTCTTTGCCTCTGTAGTTCATCGGATGATGAGGCTGGCCGGGTCTAAGATACAGCCTGGAAATCCCCTCACAAAACGTGCTCTGAAGTGGAAAAAGGATCAGGGCATCATTTCATTGACTCTTCCAGAATTGGAAGAAAAAGTCAAAGAGAAGAATCTCAGACTTATTTCCGAACAAAAAGTTGACGGCCAATCAGCAATCATGGAGTACAAAAATGGTAAGGCTCGTTTCGGAAGTCTGGGAGGAAGCCTTATCTGGGACATTCCTGTTCTCGACGAAATTGAAAAACTCCTCAAGAGGAAGAATGTAACTCAAGCCATCATGGTTGGTGAACTAGCGGGTTCGGAAGATGGAAAGATTCTTCATTTCGACAAATCTGAATCACTCATTAAGAATCCACGATCAGATAAGAGTAAAATTCACTGGTATCCCTATCAAATACTTGAGCTCAACGGTGAAGAGATAAAAGATGATTACGACTCCTATATGGCAGCCTGGCCAAAGCTTGAGAGTCTATTCAAAGGTGCAGATCGTATACATGTCGTTGAATCTTATATAGGCGGGGTTCCAGAACTGAAAAAGTCCTGGAAGAAACTTGTAGAGAAGGACAAGAATGAAGGTATCGTTGTTCGTACTTCTGATAATAAGGTATACAAGTCAAAGCCTGTATTCATGTACGACCTGGTTGTTGTTGCAGTAGGAGATAAAAAAGGTAAGAACTGGCCGAAACACCTGATTGGTAATACCCTGATGGCGTTCATGGATAAGGACGAAGTGTTCAGGATTGCTGGTGAGGTTGGAACAGGATGGACACGAGAAGAGAGTAAAGAGCTTTTTTCTTGGGCTCAAAAGAATAAGGTCGATGAGGACAACACCTATGTATGGGTTAAACCTTCCAAGATAATGGAAGTTCAGTATGAGCGGTCATCAATCAAAGACATGCCTGCCTACAAGTATTCTCGAGGTAAATATGAGAAGCTTGACAAGCGACCCTCTGGGTCAATCGTGAAACCACGCTTTATTCGATACAGAACCGACAAGTCTGTTAATCCAGACGATCTGAGATTGACACAGATTCCTGATTGGAAAGAATCAAAATCTGCCATGATAAAAAAGGTGTTGTCCATGTTTGTAAGATCTTTACTTCATGGGGATGATTTTTCTGATCCTGTCGAATTCAGGAATGAAATTGAAAGAATAAAACTAGAGTGGCTTAAACAGCTTAGATTTACACATCGCGATAAAGACCTTGCTGATTTCTTTAATGATGCAGTTACAGAGGCTGAACAAAAGAATCTACCATCTAAATTTGCGGATGATTTTAAAGAAGTCATTAAAAAACATATCACGAAAAAGACACCTTCTGCAACACCTTCGTATGCCAAAACATTGACTGATGTATCAGATTTAATTAGTGATGTGAATGAGTTTATGAAAAAGACTAAATTGTATCGTCTATGTACTAATTGTCGACGGTGGGGAAAGGATTGGAAGGGAGAAATGGGTTGTTTGGATACAAGTTGGACAGGACGACCACCTTACAACCCAGAAAAACCTGTGTGTAATGGATTGAATTATGAACCTGTAAAAGGATCTTCATGATGCCTGACCCAGCAAAATTCAAGCACAAGAAAAACTGGATGAGGAAATGCCTTCACCAGGTTCTTCATCGGGAGAGGAAAGAAAAAGAACATGGTCTCGCCCAGTGTTTGAACATGTGGAGACAGGAGCACGGGGGAAAACCAGCACCTAAAAAGAAAAAGAAGTGTGTAGCCGAAATTATTCGAAAAATCGCAGAAGATATAAGGACGGCGGATTATCCCGACCATCCTGATGATGTTGTTATAAGTAAGGGAGAAAACATCGTCAGTGGCCCTGAAATCAAAGAAATCGATGTGTGGTCTTACTACGAAGGCATCAAATCAAAAATCATTCCTGAACTTAAAAGTTACAATCTATTTGTGGTAGTGAAACCCAAAGGCGTTCTTAAACCTGGTCAGAAACCTGTTTATATTCGTCGACCGTATGATAAGAAGACCGAATTCATACGTATCAATAACGAGAAAGACTTCGAGACTTATCACAGCGGACGCACAGTAGAATATCATGTGACTACTCCAGCTTCATGCCCATGGTATATCGTGGATTTTGATGCTGTTGAAGATTGGAGTGAAACGAAGAAGATAACTGCTGAGATTGCAGATGCTCTGGCGGATCATCCCGATGTAAAATCCATAGACATTCAGTATACCGGCAAACGTGGATTCCATGTCATTGGATGGCTGAAAAAGGCCAAGCCTGTTGATACCGCCCGAGAGAATCTTAAGGATTGGTTGAAAGAGAAATTTGGTGATCGGGATGATCTCATCATCGGAGAAAGCCCCAAAGGTAAAAAGGGAGCTCTGGGGGTTTCTCCCATGAAGCTGAACGGAGGCCATGTAGCGAAATGGTCTATGAGGGCGAGTGGCCTCTGTTGTGTCGATGTGCCCAGAAAATCATTAATGAGCTTCAAAAAAGAGAATGCAGCTCCTGATAAGGTCTTCAAACAGCTCACAGGAAGAGCATTGAAGCCCATCATCCGTAAAGAAGCATCGATGGCCAGACGCGTCACAGCCAGGTTTCTGGGGTCATCCAATGATTAGCGCTCTGAACGTCGTTCAAAGGTTCGCGGCCTATGACCGTGAACTTCTTCAGTCTGGCTATAAAGGCCGCTTTATGATTCATCTCCATAAAGCAGAAAAGGCTGGCCCACATTGGGATCTTCGTATGGAATTCCCTGTAGAATCACTTGCAGATAGTTTGAAGGGTTATGGTGGTAAGCGGAAGCCTGAGTCTACAGAACCCCTGAAAAAAGAGTATCCGGACAAACCTGGGACGGTTTATCGGTCTTTTGTCACTAAGAAGATGAAGTTCCCGTCAGGAGACACCAAGATATACCTGGTTGAGACTGAAGACCATCCTACGGCTTATGGGTCTTTTGAGGGCACGATTCCAGAAGGATACGGGGCTGGTGATGTTGAGATATATGATAAGGGCCATTATGAGCTATTAGATGTCGAAGGTGACAAGAAATACATAGTTGATTTCAAAGGCAAGAAGCTAAAGGGTATTTATGCCCTGGTGAAATATCAGAAGGGATATCTCTGGGTCAGGACGAAGGACCAATCAAAGAAGGCTTCTGCCATTGACTATCCTCGCCCAACCATGGCTGTTCAGATATGGGACCTGAATGTTACTCCCCCGAAACTGAGACCAAATATTCGCTCTGAAATACTATCGAAAATCCTGACCCCATTAGAGAAGCATGGTATGGTTAGACCACTTCGATGGATAAGTGGTATTACGTTATCAGGATCAATAGCAAGTAACAACTACACTGAGACGGGAGATCTTGATGTTGATGTACAGTACAACAGTTCCAGTGTACGACGGATCTATCCCGACTTGAATAAGCTGACTAATAGGGATGTTTTTGAGCACATAAAAAAGATTGTTTATGAGCACAATGATGAACATGTTGCAGGAACACCTTTTACATATTCATTCATGGTTCTCGAAGAGGGGGACCACCCTGCCGGGGACAATCTCTATGACATTCTTGAAGACAGATGGATAAAGGGTTTCAACTTCGTGCCTTTGGATTTTGACCCCGATAAGGCCTTTGCGAGACAGAAAATGATTGCTCTAGGCATTGCTGCCAGAGTTGATATGACCATTGGTGCGATAGTGAAGACCGTCAAAGATCTGAAAAAAATGGACCAGTACATCAAACATTATGGTAGTAATAATCTACAAGCCAGGCGGGTTTCTTGTATTCATCATCTTGAGATGTGGTGTAAAGAACTGGATGCGACATACAATTACATCTGGTCTCTTCAGAAGGATGCGAAACAGGCTCGGGGAGGTCCGAGGTATCTTTATTTTGGATACAGCCCCAACTGGGATGAGCGTATGGTCATTCTTAAGTATCTTGCTCGGTACGGGTATCAGCGGCCTATAGTCATGCTTTATGAGAAACTGAAGGGTGACCCATATCTCGAAGTGATAGACAAATTCATTCCGGACTGAAATATGGCAACCAAGCTTGATTCCAGATTCATTAAGGTAGCTTCTGTTTCTGGTCTTGAGAGTGACAGCACACATGCTTTAAAGATCAAAACCGGTCAAGGTGTTACATGTAATTCAAGCGGCCTGGCCTTAGACAAATCTTTGATCAATGAGTTGTACATTGAGAACCACACAATTACTGCCTCTGATGTTACATCAAAAACTTTTACAGTAAGTCAACCATTCGCTGATACAAATCAACTCAGTCTGATAGTTATGGGTGGCCCGTATCAAAGATACGGAACTGATTTTACTGCTGCGGATTCTACTTCAGTGGGATGGAATGGATTAGGTCTTCAAGGTACGATTATTGAAGGAGACAAGGTCCAAGTCAGCTATCCTGTTTGATTTTCAGGGTGATATCTATAAATCACTTCACGCGTGGGCCCTGTGTAGAGGGGATTCGAAACTGTTATCCCTGCAGAAAGACTTTTATCTGTTTCATCAAATTCTTCATAATTGTGAGGACAACTACAAGGTTCTTTACGCCATTCAATGCAAATATTGTTGCCTTCCCAGTCTTTATAAATGACGAAAGGAATTTTTTCTTTCTTCAACCAAGAAATAAGAAATTCTTTACGATTCATGCTACGTGCACCTTTTGGTTGGAGGGACGACGTTCCAACAATTCCAAATGAAACAGAAAGCGGAGTGCCATCGCCGTCGTCTGAACGCCTTCTTTCTCGATTGCTGCCATGTCTCCATCCTCGTATGTCCACTGCAAGCACGCCTGCTGAAGCTCACCCAGTTCCTCCGCAATGACGGCGACGGCATGGATGGGGTCTGTCGGGAATCCCGGGAATTTGTGCTCTGCCCGTTGTAGCTCGGCAAAGACTGCCGTGATCGCATCATCTCTCGTCATATTGCCTCTTCTTTCTTCTTTGTTTCACAACTTTCTGCGATATGGGATTCAAATGTTTGACAACTCGATCATGTAATCGTCTAATCAAACGTTCATAAATACTCTCAGGCACATCAATTCCGAATTTGAGAGTAATCAATGCCTCACGACACCGCTCATATTTTTTTGCATCTTTACCTAGAGTAAAACCCTGTGATATAGCTTGGTCTTCAATCTTGTCTGCAAGACATCCATAACTGAAAGAAATCATTTTCATTCCTATTCCTCTTTTCATCAGATCAATATTTCTTCTTGCCGACGATGGTAGTCGTTCTGGTGACAGGATTGAATTCACTGTATTGAATCACGAATGTCTTCCCAACATCCCGTAGAATATCAGACAAGAATTGTTCTTGGCTTTCATCTTTATAGACGATGAAGTAGCCCCCAGGACGTATAAGATTCTTAACGTTGTTATAGACCTGCAATCCGGAACCTGAGAAGTTGTTCATATAAACCACAAAGGGGTATGAAAATCTCTTGAATTCGGTGTTCAAATCTGTGATATCTGCCCCGACAAAGAAATTTGTATCTACACGGATCATGTTATGATGCCGATAGTAACCAGGAAAGAAACAAATACCCTTATCAGCAGACAAGAAATATCGTTCGATTTTAGAGAAATCCGGTTCCTTTAACAGACGCTCCATAAATCCGAAGTGCTTTCCAGTAAATTTCTTTTTTAGGAAATTGATGGCTTGTAGTACGGCTTCTGTGGAAATCAAAGTAAAACAAGGGCTGGGAAAACCCTTGATGCAAGGCCTGAAGTCATGCTTGAAACAAGGGCTACACACGACTTTTGGATCCAATCCTATAGCGTTTTTGAAGTACTTCATTCGAACTTCACTGGGAAATGGCCCATACAATCCGACCAGAGGCTTGTTAAGAGCTCCAGCAGCCTGGACCATAAAAGTATCTGGAGCAACAATTAAATCATACCGGGTTGCCAGAACAATAGACTGACGTACATTAAAATGAACAGCAGGGATAACGTTTTTGTAATTTCCTTTTAGGAAAAAGGCAAGTGTTCTTTGTTGCTCTGACCCAATCAGAAATAGCTTGGTGCCCTCTTCCTTGGCGAGGACATCAATGATTGTCTTCATTCTATCTTTTGGAAAATTCCTGAGTGGAGAAGAAGTCTCAAGCTGAATACCCATTAGATAATCTTCAGTTTTGATACCTGCTTGTTTGAGAGTTTCGTCTCTCCAGCTCATTTCTTTTTCGGTAAAGACAAGTTTAGGAGTCTTTTCTTCCGGTGGTAACTGCAGGCTGTCAATACCGAAATATTTGAAAAACATGTCTGCAGCATGGGTTCTGTTTGCTTCCTCGCTGGAACTTTCAATGATACCCTGGAACATTAGATGATAGTCAGTGTCCTCAAAAAGACGGGCATCGAAAGGCATGTCGTATAATTCATCGATTTCAGGCAAGTTCTCCAAAGGTTGTTTGGCACCCGATGCAATGCGAATAAAGGATTCTGGGTATTTCTTTTTCAAATGGCAGAGAACAGGTATAAGAAAGAACATGTCACCAATACCACCTGTTCTCCAGCACAAAAGTCTTTTACCGTTTAAGTCTTCCCCCTTGTAGGGATGATAAACAGGGTCTATGGAGTATGACATGCCTAAAAAATCACCGGCAACATTCCGAAGTTGACTTTCGTTGTCTTCGGCCATCACATATCGGTGACCTTGTTTGTATTCTTTGTTGTCTCTGGTAAACGTCTTGATGACTTCAATCATTCTCATTTTATTCTACCCCCTGCAGACCAAAAAATTGCACTCTCAAATTTCCCTCCATGACACCATCAGGGCCGATAACCCCGACATCGTTTTTAAGGAATATGGGCCATCTCTTCTCGAGTTCTCCCTTGGCAAAGACGCCTTTTTCTTCCAGCATCTTGGTGAGTAGTTGAAGTCTGAGGTCCATGTTGAATATGTTTACGCGATACTGATCCAGAATCTGTGCGATCTGACCAACCTTGAGTGATAGACTATCGATGTTTTCAGCCATGAATTATCTCCTCGCTTCCTTCCAGACCAAGAATTTTTTCATAGAGAGCTCTGGCTTCTTTGCTGATGAATTTGGGTGTTATGATTTTCATGCGGATGAAAAGATTACCTTTTTTATGCTCACACAAAGCCCCTTCATTTTTTATTTCGATGACAGTATCATGCTGAGTACCTGGTGGTATTTTGATTGATAGGGTGCGGTTGAAAAGATATATCTCGACGACATCTCCGAGTATGGCTTGAACAGGAGATATTTCCAGACTGCGATAGATATTAAGACCATGAAGTTCATAAATTGGGTCCTTCTTGACGAGTACTTCTATGATAAGATTTCCAGGATCCCCGTTTGGGTGACAGTGACCAGATGAAGGGATGACCACATTTCCAGGAAAATGGGGATTGAGATGAATGCTCCTCTGTATCTCTTCATTGATAAGTCCAGTCCCTGAACAGCTGAAGCACGTTTTTCCAGAAGGTATATGACCAATCCCCTGACAAGCCTCGCACGAGATACGCATGCCAATGACAGGAGATATCGGATTGATGCCTGAACCGTTGCATATACGGCATTTGTCCGTTTTCTTGTCTTTTGATCCTGTTCCCTGACAAGCTGGACAGATACCCCTTCTAGTGGTAATTATGGTTTTTGTTACTTCGTGTACTAAATCTTCCAGACTGACTCTTAGGGTGACTCTAATATCCTTGCCTTGCCGAATAACAGTCTTAGTACTGTTGAATTTCTTGTAATTAAATTTCTTATCGTACTTCGAGCGTTTTTCTGGATCACGTAGAATAGTATACGCTTCTGTCGCTTTTTTAAAGAACTCTTCATCCGAGGGGGATTTGTCTGGATGTGTTTGAAGAGCTACCCTTTTATAGGCAGAGACAACTTCTTCCCGTGTAGCATTGGGTGATATTCCCAGTACTTGATAAAGGTCTTCCACAGTGAAATGATAGAAGAATGAAGGTGTTTCGTAAAGAAACTAGGTGTAATTAAATATGAATCTGTAACTTACGGAGGTAGATCCCAGCTGATTAGAGCCTATATCAGCATCGAGCCATAAGAAGTCTGAGGTGGAGTCTGTTACGTTCAAAGAGACGCCATTCGGACTACCCTGGGTGGCATCCCTCATTTCAACAAAGTGGTTGTTTAGTTTTTCACTTCCAGGCCAGACATTAGTTACGAACGAGGGGCTTGTATAATAGCCGAATTCTGAGGTTGACCACCCGCCATTGTTACTTAGATAGACTTTCAGGTCTGAAATGGAGACTTCCGTGTCTGGATAAATACGCAGAACGGCAGGGATCTGACAATGGTCACCCTGAACAATTGCTCCGAAATCGAGCTCCTCGGCACGATCGGAAACGACATCACCCGTGGCAAAGTCATAGGTTTTCAGGTGCATACCACTAAGGAAACTTGTATCAATAGATTAACAAGCCGGTATTCTCGTCGACCGTATAGACCGTACGGGTGCCGTTCCTTACGCATCCAATGGTTCTGGAAAGAATGGTAAAGCTTGAACCTGTGGTCTTGCAGCCTGTGTGGTAGAAGACCCATTCCGAGATGTCTGACGTCTTTTCGATTCTGACCTTACAACTGCCCTGCCACCAAAGTTCGAGCCTGACAATCTGGTTTTGGTTGACCAGATGCCAATTAGTGGCACAAATCCTGCCTAAATGGGGGTCAAAGAAGTTGTTTTTTTCAACAACTCTGTTTGAATCAGTAAGGTAGGCTATGAACCCCGTCATTGTTTTCAGGATATCCACCAGAAAGGTTCCTACAGTCCGATGTGTACATGTCTCACCTTTTTCGAAGGAACTGTGGTATTCGCTTTAGCTGAGTTTTGTGATCCGGTTTAGGTTCCCCC
>Ga0172365_10002976_pt1 | contig 12624 bp, 15 predicted proteins | sample LakKivSesite48cm_FD_114535 | JGI IMG/M metagenome (GOLD analysis project Ga0172365, IMG submission 114535) | Sediment microbial communities from Lake Kivu, Rwanda - Sediment site 48cm | ecosystem: Environmental > Aquatic > Freshwater > Lake > Sediment | place: Rwanda: Western Province, Lake...
AGTTGTGCGCGCACACGATCTTGCCGTCGGCGGTGTAGTCGCCCACCGCAATGAACGCGCTACACCGGTCCTGGGCCCCGCCCCTGCCCCCGCCTTCCAGCCCGCCGCTGGCTTTTTTAGAACCGCTTTCCAAAAACTCGGCGTACACGGCCTTGGACCGCAAGTGCGCGTTGTGCGGCTCTTTCAGCACCTGCGAGAAGTGGGAAAACATATAATCAAAACTGACAAAGCAGTTCCAAAACACGATAGTGGGCAGCGGCTGCTTGGAGCCGTCGGCAATGCCGCGCATCTCCTCATAATACTCGGGAAAGTTCGCCTCTATCTGCGGGCGAAAAAAGTCGTCCGTAATTTCGCAGAAAAACGCAAACTTACGTCCGTACTCCTCGTACAAGAAAAACTCCAACATCTCCATGATTTGCGCGAGTTCGCGCGCCACCAAGTGGCCGTGCGCAAGCCCGCGCTTGTATGGGTCTCCGTGAATGGAGAGATAAATCCAACCGTTAATGTCCCGGCGAGACCCGTTCAGTTTCATTGTTTAAAGTTCAAAGTTTAAAGTTTAAAATTATCAGGTCCGGGAAACATGCATTAACCAAATATTCTTTTTTTGGGGAAATGAGTTAAAATAATGCCATTATTAACTTGCACGTAAGTTAAATGAGCAGCATTCTGTATTACAGTAACTTTTGCGAAAAGTCCAAATCGCTGTTGCAACGGCTGGCCAAAGGCAAGGTTAAGGAAGGCATTCACTACATGTGCATTGACAAACGCGTGAAGGGGGAGAACGGTGCGTGGTACATTGTACTGGATGACGGGCAGCAAATCATTCTGCCGCCGCACGTGAACCGCGTGCCGGCGCTGCTATTGCTAAACCAGAACCACGCGGTGCTTTACGGCGACCAAATCACGAACCACTTGAAACCGCTGGACGTGCAGCACAACAACGTGGCCACCGGCTTCAACGGGGAGCCATCCCCCTTTTCCACCGGGGGGGAGTTCATGGGCGGGTTTGGCGTGATGTCGGACAACTACAGCTTTTTGGATCAAAGCAGCGAGGAGTTGTCGGCCAAGGGCAGCGGCGGCCTGCGCCAGCTGTACAACTACGCCACCATTGACTTCAACGAATCCATCAACTGTCCGGCGATTGAGGAGAAGCAGGCGCGCATCGGGCCGGACGTCACGTTGGAGAAGCTGCAAAAAGAGAGGAACGAGCAAATCACGTACGCGCAACAGCAGTCACAAGGGCAACAATTTCAAGGGCAACAATTTCAAGGGCAACCACAGCAACGTCGCTAATCGCTAATCGCAAACCGCTAATTGCTAATTCCATGATTCCGGTTTGAAATGGATGTACATGTTGCAATGCGCCAAGCCCTCAAACGGTTCCGGACGGCCGTGCAAACAGGTCGTGGATTCGTACAGCACAATGTCACCGTACTCCATGGTTACATTGTGTGGCCGAAAATGGTGGTCCTCAATGTAGAGGTTCCAAGGGGTGTCCGACGCGTCATCGTCCAAATGAATGATGGCGCTGATGACGTGCGTGTTTTTTTTGTCGTAATGATTGCCCAAGTGGCTTCCGCGCAGGTACTTGCGAATGCCGTAGGTGGCGGTGTGCACCAGCGGCGCCTTGTATTCAATCCATTTTGTAAGAATCTCGCGGAACATGTCGCGCAACTCATGTAATAGTTTAATTGGCGCAGTATCCAGCTTCAAATGCTTGGACACCATGCCCGAATCCACCCCATCGCCATTGATTGTTTCGTCGGTCCATTGACCCTCGTTCGCCCGAGTCATCCACTCTTTTATGGCGTCCACGCATGCCAGCCGCATGCGCACCTTTTCAAACCCCACCGGATGAAACACCGGCAAAAAATGATGCTCGCAAATTTCATTCGGTGGTGCGCTCGGATTAATTTCGGTTTCCTTGAACCACTTGGTCAAAATGTATTTTTCGCCCCGAATGATGGGCATGCCGCAGTGCGACGAGAACGGGTTTTCCCTGCCCCAGTCGCCCGCGTTCAGCGACGACGCCTGCGAATACAAATTGTTCCAAGCGATGGCGGTGCCCGTTTTTGGCGCGCAGGAACAATACGCGTGCGGGAACGACGTGTGCCCGCCTTCTTCCACATCATTCAAATAAATCATGAACGTCCACGTGCGCTGGCCGTTGATGGAAGCATCCTTCTTCAACAATTCGGGGTCAAAATAATCGGTGTGGAAGCGGAATTCTTGCCCCGCGGTATACTTCTGCCCCTGAATTTGTTCCGCGTGCCGGTTGTCTATGCCCATCATTTTGCAAATGCGGCTCTCCACTTCCGCAATGAACGGATTGCTGCCCCCAAAATAACACGTCTTGCTGGTTCGGTCCGCGTTCACAATGCGCTCCGTCGGGTTGGACACATTGTATGTGGACGACTCCGTCAGCTCCGACGCGTTGATTGTCGCAACGATGTCGGCGCACTCATCCGGCGACAAAAACCCGTCCACGCGAAAAATCTCAAGGTTTTTTGCATTCAGACGCTGTGCATTTCTCAGCGCAACAACGGGCTGGGACCGGTCCAAGACACGCATTTGGACCGGTGCCAGATAATCAATACCGATTTTTCGTTTTAATAATGCATAGCTATATCCCGCATCCAGCGACTTCTGGAACATGATTTGCCTGCAGTTGCCCAAGCGCAGGTTTAGGTCAATCCACTCCTCCCATTCCGGCGCAAAGGTCTCCATTGTGTTGGGTATGACATGTAGATGCAATGAATATTTAAATGTAATTTAATGAAAATGCATTTAAACTTATGACACTAGATATATATACATATCACCCATATACAAACAATGTCCGACAAATCCATTGTGATGAAGGCGTTTTTGAACCAGTTTACCGATTTTCTAGACGATGTGCAAAGTGTGTTTCCGGATGACGCCGACATTGATTCCGCCCGAACCGCCCTGTTGCTGATGAAAAAAACGAACCCGCGCATGTTAATGAACGCGTGGGTGACGTGCATTGTTGAGCCGTACACCGACAAAATAGAGAAGGGCGACATCGGGTTCTTCCTGGACAAGGACTACACCCAGGATTTGGAGTACATGGGGAACGCCGTCATGCAAAAGGTGGACGCTCTGCGCGGGCCGGTGCGCGAGATGGGCGCCGAAAATCAAGCCAAGTCCATGAAGTACATTCAAAATTTGACGAAGCTGGCGAAGCTGCACGGCGAAGTGCAGTGAACTAAACAACTAAACAAATGAACACCTTCTATTCAAATGTTTAATAATTGGAATAATAGATCCACAATAAACCAATTGTCCATATGCATCCAACAATATACATTATCATTTGCAAGTGTAAATGTATTATTAAATGTATTATTATCTGTTATTTGTTAGGTATCATTAATATATATTTTATAAAATTAAATATCATTTCAGGCGCATTACAGGTGCATTACAGTTCATGGGGTTGCCAATATTTCCCAATTTTTGAATTTGTCATGATAATCGGTAATTGAAAAAATTGTGTAAATGCACTTTCTTTTCACATTATTCAAATTAAGAAACGGCATCAAACACGAAAAGGCGCTATCTCTCACGTGAATTTCAGTTGCATTTTCAATCAATGTGCAATAGTCCAATAAGTTGTCTGACATGAATTCCGAACTCCACAGAGCATGATGAGGGTTGGTTTCATTTTCTAACTCCGAATAATAATTGACGTTTGGATGAAACACTGGCAATTCACTTTCAACGTGTACGCTTGATCTTATGTTGTAATGTTTGTATGCAATATTGCGATGATCGTGTAAAAAAATATAATTTTTCCCATACATGCCAATGATGGAATTGTACAATCTTAGTTCTCTTTCATTGTTTCTATGTATGTCTTCGTATTCATATCTAATTCTGTACGGAAGATGCATTTGAGTGTAAAATCGTTCCCAAAAACCATTGCTTCCATCAAATGCGGGGTCATAATAACCAGAAGCGACCACAACGCAATTTTTGATTTGAGATTTGCATTGGTTTATCAAATTGGATGGAGCCAGATAATAATTGTAAGTTTCATCAATTATGAGAATGTGCACATTTGCATAAGGTTGATACAGCTGAATTACCGTGTGTCTATTGCGATGTAAACAAAATATATACACATTCATATATAATTTTTGAAAATGTCTCACTGCAGCGTACATTGTAAAATTATCTCCCGTGCTTAAATGAAACAAGCATATGCAATTTTTGTTCATCATAACCAAATGTATGAAACAAATCAATAATCACAAAAATCACAAAATGAAATATAATTACATGCACAATTAATTTATTAACAAAAAACGCTTATGAAATATTTTATTTTATTTTATTTATTAGGTTTGTGTTTCAGGTTAACAATGTAATTGAAACATGATTCGGCTGTATTGAAATGATGTATATTGTTATTGTTCAAGGTTTCAATGTTAAAATACATTAATTCATTTTTACAGTAAACGATTGTTGATTTTCCAAAACAAATGGAATTGCAAAACGCACCTCCCACGCCAAATGAAATGTTATGAGTCGCATGTTTTATTATTTCAATATCTTTTGTATATGTTTCATAATTCAAATTGGAATAAATGCATTCAATGCTCATGTCAATTACTTCATTGTTGTTAGTTAAATTCATTAATTCATTGTAAATTTGTGTGATTCCATGTGCGTCAACCTCTTCCGTGTGTGGAAAATTTCTCTCTCCCAATATTACTATTTTATAACTTGATTTATAATTTCTACAAAATGTAGTGATTTTGTGTTTCAATAATTCATAATTTTCATTGGAGGTGTGTCTGCATTTAGTGTGGAACACAATGTATTCCCCGTCAATGACCTTTGTTGATTTTGACACATTTATGTCAAGTTTTAATTGTTTTATATTTTTACAATTTGTGTTTGAGATTGAATGCACATGTGGATTTTTACTGAAAATGAACCTAATCATGTGAGTTGAAATATTATTACATTCACATAACTCATGAATTAGTTTAATTCTGAATTCCAATTGATTGATTGGACTCATTCTGTAATATGGACGTGTGAACCATTCCAAATTGAAATTAAATGGCGTGAAATCGGTTGTTTTAAATTTGATAGAAGCAAATTTCAATAATATGTCTCCGATTCCAGTTGCACTGCCAATCAATTTATCATCATAAGTGATATGAATGTGGTTTTTACGACATATTTCAATCATTTGATCATGAAATAACTGGTATGATTTCGTTTCCATCGGGGGGCTAGAAATCGTGTTGGCGGCACCAGTTATTTTAATCATGTGCATACTCGTGGGAATTACAAAATTTCGTGGAATTTGATTGTGATTTTTTGCATTTACCTGCGCCTGTTTAGGGTTGCCTGTTGTGAATTTTAAAATATTCATTATTTTAATTTATGAATGATATAATATAAAATTATCAACAGTAACAAACTCATAACATAACACCACAATAAAATGGCATGCGTTCATCTACCAACCAGCATCGGAGAAGCGATTGATAAATTAACAATTCTGGACATAAAATTAGAGAGAATTTCCGACATTGCGAGGAAAGCCGACGTGCAGCGCGAATATGATGTATTGCTAAAACATTCGGAATTGACCGACTTCGTTCAAACCCATGCCGACTTGTACAATACCATGAAAAAGGCGAATGCAATCATATGGGACATGATGGATGTTTTGCGCACCAACATTTCAACCGAAAAGTATTTGAAAACATGCAAGGACTGCATTGAATACAATGATATACGTTTCAGAATCAAAAATCGCATCAATCAGGCGTCCAATTCGGAGCTGAGGGAACAAAAAAGTTACAAGGTCACCGTGTTTAAGTTGGCAATAATAGGACTTCACGAGTCTCATGCAGACATTTCTACTGTGCAGCGCATCCTGCAACGACCACTGCAGTATTATGGAATATTGTATGACGAAGTTCAAATGACTGCCGATGACAATGGCGGCGCCAATGTCATTGTGAATTTGAATGATTTCTCTCACATCGTGTCGGATGAACCCGCGTTGAAGCAACACATTTACGATGCATTGAACGTGTCCGATGCGATCATGAACAAATTGTTGTAACATGCCATGATATTTATAATGCAATTCATCATTTAAAGGTAATTAATACCATAAATTATGAATTAACATGGACTTCATATTTGACTTAATGCCCGGATTATTGCAAGGTGTAACGCGCGTTGGGATTTCATATCCGGCTGATGTGGTCAAGGTTCAAATGCAGAAAAATTTGCACTCAACCACACTGGGCACAGTGCAACACATTTTGAAAACAGACATCCGCAAGTTTTACAGAGGGTCAAGCATCGCATTTGTCACGGTTGGCATAGAACGGTCATTGCAGTATTATTATTTGGAAAAAATGAATAAAAAAATGGTAAACCCATATGCGTCGTCATTTGCCGCATCATTGATTAGTTCGGTTTACAATTTACCAATGCAATATTTGACAACAAACATAGCATTACTTGACAAAACCAAACATGACACATCGGTAAAACAATACATCAAAAACACGTCGTTCAAGCAAATGTACAAAGGATATTTTGTTGAAACCCCCAAAAATGTGCTGGGGTCCACCATTTATTTGGGAACATATCTCACATTGAGAAACGGGACTGACCGCGCATCATTATATCCATGGTTTGGCGGATTGTCCGGAATGCTGACATGGACAGTGATCTATCCATTGGACACCATTAAAACGGAATATCAAACCACCAAAAATAAAAGCATACATGAATTGATACGCGAACGCCGTGCAACTAATTCAATTGGTTCGTTTTACAAGGGAATAACACCGGTGTTGTTGAGAACGTTTCCATCCGCGTTTGCAGGAATGTATGTTTATGAAAAAACAAGAAGTTATTTGAAATGAATTTTTGAACATTGCTTAACTGATTTTTTTGCATGGTATTCCAATGTATGTTCCTGACGCCATAATGTTTTTCACAACTCCTGAATTCATGCCAATCACAACATCATCACATATTTGAATTTTTTCTTTGATGGTTGCATTTGTGCCAATGTAAACATTGCGTCCAATGCAACAATTGCCAGATATATTTGCTCCAGGTGCACAAGTAAAATAGTCACCAACAATGGTGTCGTGGCCAATGGTTGTATTCAGATTGATTTGAGCAAACTTCCCCAGTTTTACATTGGTTGTTAAAATTGATCCAGCGCATATTATGCTACCCTTTCCAATTGCAATGTTTTTGTCCATCATGATTGATCGTTTGTCAATATAAGTATAATATTCTGTGCGAATGGGCAATTCATTGACAATATCCGCTCTCACTTTTGCATTTGCAATTGTCACCAATGCATCATATTTTGTCGTGTCAAATTGGTGCAATTTAATAACATTGCATTTGTAATCCTTTGCAATGCAATCAACTGGCAATGAAGTGTAAACCGAATCACTTACAAAAATATCAAAATTGCGTTTTAAATTGCACAAAATCTCTCGCGTGAATGAAGAAAACCCAATTATTCCAATTTTTTTCATTTTGTTTTACAGCTTGGTTTATTGCATTTATGCATTGTGTTTTGTTTATATATCATTTGCATAAATAAATGTATAAACAGCGTCAATCACCCGCCGTTGTTCGTCCAGCGTCATGCCGGGGGACGACGGCACCATGATGATTTCTTGGTTCATCCGGACGGAAACGGCATTATCCGCATCATTGTCGCCATGTAATCCCGAAAGGTGCGCATGCGCATGGATGGGATAGAAAAATGGGCGGACGTCAATACCGTTCGCGTCAAAAAATGCAGCGGTTTCGTCCACCGTTTTCGTGTTGCCCACGATGCGCAGCGCAAATATCCAGTGTGTGGACTGCGTGCCGGCTTCTTTTTCGTACAATCGCACGCGCCCCGAACGAATCAGGTCGTGCTCATTTAACAGTGCGACATACGTTTCAAACACCTGTGTTTTTTGCGCAATGATGGCGTCCAGGTCGCACAGCTGGTCATACAAAAACGCCGCCTGCACATTTGTCATGCGGTAATTGTAGGCATGCACCTCGTGCACATACCGCTTGGCCGACATGCCTTGCGAATACACCCTTGAAATGTGCTCGTAGACGGCATCATCGTTCGTGAAAAATGCGCCCCCTTCCCCCGTGGTTATTATTTTGTTTCCGTAAAATGACACGGATGCGCACAGGGTGGCGTCGCTTGTTCCTGAATACTGGGGTGGGGTATCGCCATGGAATGGATCACCATATTTGCCCAAAAATCCCTCGCAGTTGTCTTCCACAAATACAATGTCTGGGCGCAGACGTTTGAGGCGCGGCACGTTAATAACGTTGCCCACATTGTGCACGATCAACATGGCTGAGTTGGGTTCTAAAGTTGCAATGTAATCTTCGTCAGTGCAAATATTCCACGTGCTGGCATCCATGCGCATGACCGACAGCTGGCATTCGGAATACTCCATCAAGGATGCATTCCATGCGGCAACGTATGCATTGTTCGGCACATAAATTTTGGTGATGGCGGGGTGCGCGTGCTTCAGCGCAATGAACAAGCAATGAGTCGCACATGTGCCATTTGCCATTAAAATTGCATGCTTGCATTTCATGATTTCCTTCAGTTTTTCGGTTGCTAAACCGATGTATTTGCCGTGGTTTGAAATCCATCCAGATTCAATGGCATTTATTGCGGATTTGGTGTACGCGGCAATGTTCGGGTTGTAGATGTTGATGCGGTTCATTGAACGGACAGGGTTTACATGATGACAATAAAAAAAATGCGAATAATATACACAAAACACAATGTTAACGTCAGTTCCTTCATTTTATGCCCACGTGCTAAATGCAATCCTTGCATTGGTGGCAGTCATGCTCTTGGTTAAGCACCATCGCACACTTCGCCCCTATGAAGTCATTGTCGTTGCACTGCTGTTTTCCATCGTTGTTGGCGTGCACGGCCTCTCGCATTTGGGCTTGGAAACCGCGTACGGGTTCAACCCTTTAAATGTGTTAAGGCCCTGACAAAGCCATAATGTCACAATTCATAAAACAATTGTGCCGGATATTGATTTAAACGAAAGTATTTAAATGAATTAAAAAATGACCACTGTGAATCCACCTGCTCCCGAGTTCAAAAAGATCATCTCTGATTTTGTGGCGGACATTGCCACCGTATTCCCCGAGCACGGCGAAGCATGCGCCGCGGTGTACAGCATGGACACGACGGCCGTGTTTGACCACTGCAAGCGCACGTACGCGCCCCAGTTCTTCAACATTCTGTATCGCAACGACACCGTGCTGTTTGCGGAGCCCATTGAGCTGCTGCCCGGTCTGAACTTCAAGGCGCTGTGGGAAACGCCCGATGTAAGCGACGCCACCAAGGAGGCCATCTGGAAGTACCTGCAGCTGGTCATGTTTTCGGTGGTGTCGGACTTGTCGGACACGTCCACCTTCGGCGACGCTGCGAAACTGTTTGAGGCCATTGACGAGAACGTGCTGAAATCCAAACTGGAGGAGGTCATGGAGCAGATGCAGGACATGTTCAAGGGATCGGCAGCGGCTGATGGCGCTACTGGCGCTACTAGTGCCGATGGCGCTACCGATGGCGCCACTGGTGCCGATGGTGCTGAAGATGGCGGCGCGTTTGACCCGAATTCCATGCATGAGCATTTGAGCGGGCTGTTGGGCGGCAAAATCGGCAACCTGGCCAAAGAAATCGCAGAAGAAACAGCGGCCGAGCTGAATCTGGATCCGGGTGATGAAGCGTCGGTGCAGTCCGTGTTTCAGAACCTGTTCAAAAACCCGGGCAAGCTGATGGGCATTGTGAAAACCGTGGGACAGAAACTGGACGCCAAGTTGAAATCAGGAGAGATAAAGGAAAGCGAAATCATGCAGGAAGCCAGCGACCTCATGAAAAAAATGAAGAAAATGCCGGGTGTGAACAACATGGCCGATTTGCTTAAAAAGATGGGCGGTATGGGCGGTATGGGTGACATGGGCGACTTTGCAAAGATGGCAGCCAGCATGGGCATGGGAGGAAAAGGCGGCAAGTTAAACATGGGTGCCATGCAGAGCCACTTGAATCAGAACATCAAAACCGCGCAGACCAAGGAGCGGCTGCAGCAAAAACTGGAACAACGACGGGCTGCAATGGTGGCACAAGCGCAAAAAGCAGCACAACAAGCGCAACAAGCACAACAAGCGCAACAACCACTTGTTTTTAGCACCGGTGAAAAAGTGGAGCGCACACCAAGGGTGCCATCGTCAATGAAAACAGAGGCAACTCAGGCAAATGAGGCAAATGAGGCAACAGAGGCGTCCAAAAAGAAGAAGAAAAAGAACAAAAAATAGAAGAACAAAAATAGAAGAAATAAAGAAATGTGTCGGTATATATAAATATAATTCGTTTCATATTTATATACATACAACAATGACTGCATTTTGGTTGCAAGATCCAACGGTGTTGTTCAACAATGCAGGCATCACGCAAATTATTCCCACGTCGGACATGGACCGCGAAGCCCGGCTGAATGCCATGAGCCGGCTCATCATTGCACTAACCCTTTTGGGGTATTTGATCACACTGTCATACAGCGTCCTCCTGCTCGGATTGATTTCTTTAGCGGGCATTGCGATTTTAAGCACCGCGAGCAAGAGTGCCGCCGCAACCAAACCCACTGCTGACGCCAAAGAAGGGTTTTCCAACTACGCCAACTACAACACGGGACGCCGACGCAAAAACGGGGACGGAGGGGCCGCAGCGCCGTCGCCGTCGCCATCCGGCCTCACGTTTCAAGCCCCCACGCCGCAAGACCCGCTCATGAACGTGCTGCTCACCGACATCCAAGACCGCCCGAACCGCCCAGCCGCCGAGCCCGCCTTCAACCCCGCCGTGGAGCGCGACATCAACCAATCCACCAAAACGTTCGTGGTGAACGACGTGGACGGAAACAACACCAATTTTGAAGACCGGCTGTTTCGCGATTTAGGCGACAACTACGAATTTAGCAACTCCATGCGCAACTACTTTGCCACCCCCAACACCCGGATTCCAAACGACCAGCACGCCTTTGCCGAATTCTGCTACGGCGACATGATTTCGTGCAAGGAGGGCAACATGTTGGCGTGCGCGCGGGCCAACCCCGTGCTCGGATCCATCACGGGCGCCCAGTAGCTATAAGACAGGATACAGAGGGACATTGGTCATGGGTCATGGGTCATGGTACAAAAAAAATACAAATTTATCGGATTAATTATATATTGCACATATATACAAAAATGTCCGCATTTGTGAGTGACTACACTTTCAACAACCTCTCCCGCATCGGCGAAGACGGCTGCAGTTTAGGGCAACGCGGCATTCAAAACGTGGAGGCATCCAACTACATGCTGCAAAACTTCTTTTCGGACGACTGCACCATGAAGCGCCCCATTGAATTCGCCACCAGCCAGCCCAGCATCAACTTCACCGGCGGGCACCAAGTCGGCGCCGGCGGCTGCAACATTGACACCAACTCCCAGCTGCTCATCGGCGGCAGCGCGCTGACCCATCCCAAGTGCCGCATCAGCTTGTTCCAGCGCCCCTTTGCCACCGTGCCGTTCCTCGGACGCGGGCAGTCCAACCCGTATTTGGAATCGCAGCTGCAGCAGGGCGACTACCTCACCAACAAGCGCAGCATCAACCTGCTGTCCGAACAGCAGATGTCGTCCAACTACCCGCTCATTCCGTCCATCGCGTCCACCGTGACAAACCCCGCCAATCTGGTGGAGGGCGTGGCCCAGGACGGCTGGGTGCGCGGCGGTGCCTCCACGCGCGACATGTTCTACGGCAACGGCCAGTGCAACAATTGATGTCAAGGGCGGGCGGGCAATGAATTGAAAAACGATTTAAAACAAATGATCTATCCATTTGTATTGAATTCCAGCGTGTCCATGTACTACACCGATTTCGTGTGCACATACAAGTCTTTGGAAGATCTGGACGACGATGATTCTGACACGCTCTACCAAGCGCAGTTCCTGCAAGTGTTCGGCATCGCGGAATACAGCGACGATGCAATACGCGCGGGGTTGGAACAGGTTAAGACAAAGGCGGACGAAGTGCCGGAGCTCAAGGCGCTCATTCTGCAGCATCCATACGCTGGCTCAAGCGTGGAGACCGACGACTTGCTGCCCCTCATGTTTGCGTATCCGCTGTTTGACGTCTTCCATTTGTGCTTGATTGACGCGTTCCGCGCGGGCTACATTTCCGCGGAGAACCGAGACAAGGTTCTGCACGCATACACGTTATTATAAAGCAATAAGGCAATAAAGCAATAAGGCAATAAGGCAATAAAAAAATATAAGCATATGGCATATCACGCCGCATACACTTATCTTATCACGAATCACTTGTCCCGTATCCAGAATGGCATCCACCAGAAATAAAAACACGTGCTCCAATTATTGCTTGGAACAGCGCATTAACACGGAGTCGCTTAAGTACTCCGAATTCAGGAACGGCGCATCGGGGGCGGCGTACAGCCCCGCCATTCCGTGCATGGGCATCATGCCGAGCCAAATGCCGCGCGAAGCGTTCTCCCGCAACTC
>Ga0172365_10002979_pt1 | contig 12621 bp, 17 predicted proteins | sample LakKivSesite48cm_FD_114535 | JGI IMG/M metagenome (GOLD analysis project Ga0172365, IMG submission 114535) | Sediment microbial communities from Lake Kivu, Rwanda - Sediment site 48cm | ecosystem: Environmental > Aquatic > Freshwater > Lake > Sediment | place: Rwanda: Western Province, Lake...
GTCGCAGGATTTCAATTTGCTGGAGCAGTTTTTCTTTTTTCGTTTGCTCCAAAGCCAAACTCGTTTTGGGGCCGGAGACAAAGCAGGCAGCAAGCAGAATAGAGAATATTATTATAAATGATTTGCGTTTCATAGTTTTAGTTTAACATTAATTAAGTTCAGCGCCATTTTAGTTTAACATTTTTTTATTTTAACATTTCTTTTTCTATCCTTGCAAAAAATCAGCGATCGCTGATTTTTTGCAAGGATAGAAATTGGAGTTAAAAACGCGATTGGAGGCGATGGTTTTGACAAATTACAGATATGCAGTAGTGTGATAGTGGTTGTCCTTTTCTGCCGTTCTTTTCAAAGGAGAAAAAGATGATTGTGGCGCTGTGGAATGAAGATCATAGAAAAGCATTATGCCCTAACTGTCATAGTGCAAACGGAATATTAGTTCATACTGCCGAAGAAATAGATTCTGATGATTGCGGAAAGGTTCAGAATGGGATTCCTGCTGGCTGCGCCAGAATCAAAAAATCCTTTTTTGAGTGTGAAATCTGCGGGCATCTATGGAGTTTGGCCACGAGTGTTGAATCTCTTTAGTTTTCGGGTTTCGGAGCCAAGCCTCCAACAATCCAAAAACCGCTTCATTTTGAAGCGGTTTTTTGTCGGTATTGAGATGTGCGAAAGATATTGAATATGGGATAATAAGGAGCAATCAGCCTGTCGGGTATTGACTATTGGACTTCTTGGGGCAGGGGAATAGAATATAATAATGCGCTAAAGGTCGACAATTACACATATGCTCACCAATAAACAATAAAAAAATGAACATTACGATTATCGGACGTTGGGCCTTTATTTTAGGGGTGCTTCTTTCGGTGCTAACCGGGCTTGGCGGACGCGTTCCTGCGCTGATGACCACCCTGTTCATTTTGGGCTTGATCGTCGGATTTCTCAATATAACGGAAAAGGAAAGCTCCTCTTTCCTTATCGCCGTGATTGCCTTTTTGGTTATCGGAGTTGCCGGTTTGCAGTTGGGGCAGCTGACTGCGATAATTGCCGCGATTTTGAATAACCTGGTTATTTTTGTATCTGCTGCCGCGCTTGTCGTGTCTGTAAAACAGATTCTCGTTATGGCAGAAAGAGTAAAATAAGGGGCCTCTTTTTTAGCGCCCTTCTTTTCCGGGGCCATATTTTGGCTTCTGAAAAGGGCGCGAAATAGATCAATTTTAGAGAAATCAAAAACGCCCGGGCCCGGGCGTTTTTGATTTTGTTTCAAAAACTTACGACAGATGCTTTGAAACCAGTTTTGTCATTTCAAACATATTCACAGTGCTTTTCCCTCCAAAAACGGTTTTCAAATTGGCATCGGCGTTGATGTTCCTTTTGTTCGTTTTGTCTTGAAGCCCGTTCTTCTTAATATAAGCCCAAAGTTTTTTCACTACTTGGGAGCGCGGCATAGGGCCTTTGCCTACCACTGCTTCTAACGCGGGGGTAAGCTTCAACGGCCTTAGAAGCGCCGGATTCGCTTTTCTTGGCATAGTTTTCGGTTTTTAATTTTATTATTCAACCTTTATCTTATATTACCCCATTATTCAATTATTGCCAAGACCCTCCCTCGGCCCGAATTTTTGTATTTGTTTTTTGGATTTTTATGTTAGAATGAAAAGGCGAGCTGCGCACACAAGGTCGAATGTCAAATCAATATGTTAATATAAATAACTATGGCTAATTTTGTCATAAAGAAAGACGGCGCAAAGGAGCCGTTTGACCCCGAGAAGATAAAGAAAGCGATTTCCGCCGCCGCCACCCAAGCCGGTCTTCCGGAAAATGAGATAGCGGAAGTGGTGGAGAAAGTTTCTTCAACGGTGATACAATCGTTTGGAGGAATAGAAGAGGTGGCCACAACAGACATTAGAGAAAAGACCCTTGCCGAGTTGGATGCTTCAAAGCCGGCCGTTTCAGACGCCTGGAGAAAATACGAGCAGAACAGATAGGATAGACAAGATAAAATGAAAAAGCCCAGTAAAATTTGATATTGCCGGGCTTTTTTGTTTTCCTCGCTGACAAGAAAGGGGTATTGTTATATAATGAAATAAGGTCGAAAATCCATGATTTACAAATTAATTTAAAAATATGAAAAAATTTTTAGTGCTTTTGGTTGTTGCCGTAGTTGTTCTCGCGGCCATAGTTTACTTTTCCGGGCTTTTCGGCAAAAAAGAAGCTGTTGCTCCGACGGGCGGAGAGCCAACTTCTGCAGAAGATAACGCGCCCTCGGGCATTACTTCTCTTTCCGAACAGCCGAATATAGGAAAGTTTAACGAATATTTCAAAACGCTTTATTTAGGCAAAATTCCGGCAGGCCAGGAATTGGGAGCCGGGGTTGTTCCTCAAATAACACTGGTTTTCAAAGAGGGGGATCAATTCTGCACCGTTCTTGAAGCAAAAAAGACAATACCAGCTGGCGCTTATGCTTCCGCGCTTTACGATATTGACTCAAAAACCTATGTTAAGGAAAAAATGGTTTTCCCGGAAGAATTCCCAATAGGTGCCAGTGCCGGATGCGGCGAATTGCCGGCTCCAGCAGGAAAATACGAATACAAGGCCTATCTCAATGACGTCCCGGTTATGGTTTTGCCGTTTGAGATAAAATAAAAAGTCGATTTTAAAATAAGCTGTAAAAAATATGAATGGTTACGCAACAAACATAGAAAAAGCCACTTTGGAAAACGAGAACTTCAGAAAAGTTCTTTATACTGGAAAGAACAGCCAGCTGGTTTTGATGGCTTTGGAGCCAGGTGAAGAAATCGGAGAGGAGGTGCATACTCTGGACCAGTTTATCAGAGTGGAGCAGGGAAACGGAAAAGCGGTGCTGGACGGCGTGGAACATAACATTGAAGACGGTTCGGCAATAGTTATTCCAGCCGGAGCAAAGCACAATGTAATTAACGGCTCGGAGGGGAAAATGAAGTTATATACCATTTATTCCCCGCCAGAGCACAAAGACGCGGTGCTTCATCTCACCAAAGCTGACGCCGAAGCAGACAAAGAAGACCATTTTGATGGCAAAACCACGGAATGAAAAAAAACCAAAAATAGACCAGAGCCGGAACAGAAGTTTCAGCATTATTGAGCTTTTGGTAGTTATTGCTATTATTTCTATATTATCTGCGCTCATTTTAGTTAGTTTTCATAATGTAAAAACCAAGGCTTGCAATGTAAGGGCTATGGGCGAGGTAAGGGCAATCAGCCAAGCCCTGGAATTATATTTTATGGATAACAATTACAAATATCCTTGCGATGTAAATAGGGATTTGCCACCCGGTCTTGAAAAATATCTCAGTACAAATCCCGAATGGCCCAAAGCGCCGTGGCCCGGTAGTGTATACGATTGGGATTATTGGGCGCCCAGTGGATTTGACAGCGGCTGCGCAGGTTCTCTTAGTCACGAACCGAAAGACAAACCTGTTTACCAGATAAGTGTTCGTTTCTGCGATATAAACGGGGACAACTGCAATTTCCCGAAAGAAAAATGGGCCGAGGGCTTTGATTCCAAAAGCAGCGTTTATTGGTGTTTGGAGGGTCCTTGCAGGGCCCACGGCAGTTATCCTTATGACCATCCAGGCTGTTGTATGGGCGGCGCCTGTCCAGCCGATCAACCTGAATGCGGATTTTAAAATAACATGAAAATAGAACTTATACCCAAAACTAGTTTGGGAAAGTGGTCGGTTGGGTTGATTGTTTTTTTCTTCCTGCTGCTTTCTCTTTTTTATTTTCTTTGCGCCTCGGGCGAACGCGGAGGAGAGAGTTTTTTTAGCAACCCGAAATTAAGCGTTACGGCGCTTCTTATGGCGTTCTCGGGCATACTGGCTTTCTTTTTCGGGGTTTTGAGTATTGTTATGGATAAGGAACGGGCCGTGCTTGTTTTTCTGGCTTCGGCAGTCGGGCTTTTTGTTTTGATTTTCTGTCTTGGAGAGATTTTATTTCCGCATTAATTTTTTTTGCCCAAAGCGCCTTTTTCTTATGGATTTTTGCAGCGAGTCGGAACTGCGGCAACAAACAAAGCAATGATTATAAAAAGAATTATTTTAATTTTAACAATACTTGCGGCGGTTGGCGCTGTTTTTGCTTTCGGTTTGGCCAAAACAGCGAACATAAGATCGCTTGGAGCGTTCTTGACAGAGGGCAGTTTCGTAAAGGGAATTTCAGCGGTTCTGACTGTTATTTCCGAAAAAGAAGAAATGGACGATGTCGCGTTTGAGCGTCCGGAAATAATAAAAGGCGTTTATTTAACTGGTTGGTCTGCGGGCAGCAAAAGCCGTATTGACTATTTAATTAATTTGGCAAAGACCACCCAAATCAACGCCGCAGTAATTGATATTAAGGATTCCACCGGTTCTGTGTCCTACGCCACGAACGATGAGATTGCCCCGAAAGTCAAAGAATACGGAGCCAAAAACATTGTGAAGGTTGCGGATATAGACGGTCTTTTGAAAAAACTGCACAGAGAAGGCATTTATGTGATCGGCAGGATTGTTGTTTTTCAAGACCCCATATTAGCTTTTGCGAGACCCGATGTCGCAGTGCTTAGCAAGTCGGAGTTGTCGCTGGCTGGCGGGAGCATTCAATTATTATCTCCGCTTTTTCTTTGGCTTGACCGTTCCCGTCTGGCTTGGATAGATCCGGCTTCGCAGGAATCCTGGGATTATAACATCGCGATCGCCAAAGACGCTTTGAGCCGCGGCTTTGACGAGATTAATTTTGATTACGTGCGATTTCCTTCAGACGGCGACCTGAAAAATATGAGTTTTTCCCACTGGGACAATACAAAACCCAAGCATCTCGTTATCAAGGACTTTTTCAGAAAGGCGAGAGAAGAGCTTCCGGAAGCGATATTGTCAGTGGATCTTTTCGGGCTTTCCGCCGTCAACCGCGACGATTTAGGCATAGGCCAGGTTATTGAAGACGCCTTTGAATATTTTGATTATATTTGCCCGATGGTTTATCCGTCTCATTACGCCGATGGATTCTTGGGTTATCAAAATCCGGCTTTATATCCTTACCAGGTGATAGCTTATTCAATGAGCAACGCCTTGGCCAGATTAAACAGTTATCAATCGCAAAAATTTTCTAACGGCGCCGAATCCGGAACGGAAAACGGAGAAGAGCCGGCAAAAGAAAAAAGGGCCCACTTCCGTCCTTGGCTTCAGGATTTTAACTTGGGAGCGGTTTATGATTCTAAAATGGTAGAGCTTGAAATCAAGGCGGTTGTTGACGTCTTGGGAGACGGCTTTAAGGGGTTCTTGCTTTGGAACCCCAGAAACGTTTACACCAAAGACGCTTTGTTAAAAGGGCCGATTTTAAAGTAATGGGTGTTGCGCCGAGCCGTACTTCTATCCCGTCAAAAATGGGATTTTTTATCGTATGAATTTATCATAATAGAATTTCCCGAGGCCTTTCCTCGGGAAGCTTCAAATAATCCAAAAGATGATCATAAGGAGGATTGACAATCTTTTGCTTCGGAATAATATGGAATCGCATAATTCGGGGTTGACAAAATAGAGCATATATGATAATATATGAATATAGTATTATCTGACGATAATTGCTGGTTTATTGCAAAGTCATTAAAATAATATTAAAAATATATTTAAATAAAATTTATGAAAAATATTGTTATTGTTAGAGCGATAAAACTTTTTGTTTTTATTTCTTTCGCAGCGCTGGCTGCGCCTGTTTTCGTTGACGCGATTGCTTGCGGCGGCTCTTGTTCTGCGGTTCCGGTTGTTGATATTACGCAGAGCATGAAAAAAGCAAGCACAGCCGGATCCAGTTCTTCTGTTTATGACAACGACTACAGCACCTTTCTTGGCGTGGGGGAAAAAGAGCATTACGGCGGCTGGGTTAACGTAGTCGTCACCTATAATTTTTCTTCGCCGGCGGATTTGCAGAATATTTCTTTCAAAAGGGAGATAAGAACCGGCGGTTCAAGTTCCGACAGGGAAACGCAAAGAGAAAAAGTGATTGTCTGGAGCAATTCCGGGCAGAGAACCGTTTACGACAGAGACGTTGTTTACACCGGTGGCTCTGGAACGGCCAGCGGAGGCGCTCTTGAAACGAAAACAATAGCAGGTTCATTTAGCGGGGTCACGAGAGTGGAACTCAGTTTTTACGCTGCCAGTTCCGGAGGGAGCAGCGACCGTTTAACCCGAGTAAGATTGTATGAAATTGATTTTGCGTGTTCGTCTCCTCCACCTCCTCCACCTCCACCTCCCCCTCCCCCTCCGCCTCCGACCCTTAATGTTTCTTGTTCTGTTTCGCCGAATCCCGCAGTCACTAACCAGCAAATAACCTTCTCGGCGGCAGTGTCCGGCGGGACAGGTTCTTACAATTATTCTTGGTCGGGCGCTTGTTCGGGGTCGTCTCAAAACTGCCAGAATTCTTTTTCTCAGGCAGGCAGTTATGCTGCCAATTTAACCGTAAGTTCGGGCAGTCAAACAAAATCAACGAGCTGTTCCGCGCAAGTAAATTTGCCCGCGTGCAATTGCGGCAATTGGAGCGATTGGCAGAATCAGGGTTGCGGTCAGGGCAATTGCGGGTCAAACCAGATGTATCAGACAAGAACCCGGACTTGTTCTGTCCCGGGGTGCAACACCGAGAGCGAATCAAGATGCATAGAGAGCGCGTCCTGCCAGCCCTCTCCTTCTCCTTGTCCGCCTCCTTATGAGCCGATCCACGGCTGCACTTCAGGAACTCTTTCTGTAAGCTCAACAAACGTTTATGTAAACGATCCTATTACTATTACTATAACCGGCCAGGATATTGACGGCCTAACAAGCCTTTCCGCCAGATACGGCAGTTATTGGCGCACTGTTTATGTTTCCGGAACCAGCGCCTCAAGAAACTGGACTACCAGAGAAAGTTACCCCGGCACTTATACTTACTGCGGAAAGGTTAGCGGCTATCGCGGTTCTTATTGGATTTCCGGCACAGATACCGTCAGCACTTCGCCTGATTGCATTCAGGTTCAGGTTTCGGAATATTATCATCCTACGCCGCCGCCCGCGCCTTCTTGCGCGAACGAGTGCAGCATAGTCGGGGAAACCCGCTGCTATGGTTCCGGCTACATACAGACCTGCGGAAACTATGATTCCGACTATTGTTTGGAATGGTCTTCTTATCAGACGCATTACGGGGACACTTCCTGCGGTTACGGGGTTTGCGCCGACAATCAAAGGCCAAACTGGTATTGTTCCGGCGGAAATTTCACCTATAATTGCGTTTACGATTCTTCTTGCGCTCCGTTGCCGCCTGCCTGCGAGTGCACCACAGGCCCTTGTTGCGACGGTTGTCATTACAAAAGCGCAAGCGTAAGCTGCAACGTGGATATTCAAACCGAATACGGCTGTCCTTGGGGCCAAGGATGCGGATCCGATGTCGGCAAAAGGACAAAAACCAGATTTCAGTATTGTTCGGGCAACAACGCCCAGTGCACAGGTTATTGGGGCAATTGGCTTAACTGGACTTCTTGGACGGTGGCCGATGCTTGTTCCGCGTCCGAAACATGCTCGCCGGGAAATTCTGTTTGCCAGTATGCTTCAAGCTGCAGCCAGCCGGTCAGCAATTATATTCTGCATTATTCAAAATCCTGTTTTGACAATGATCTTTACTGGCTTGATTCAAACGGCGCAAGACAGGATAAATATCGCGATTGTTCCGACGATAACGATTGTACGATTGACAGCTGTCAAAACAGCGGTTGCGTAAGCGAATTAAAGTGCGACGGTTCAACCTGCGCCAGGGATTCCGAAGATTACTGCGCTATTTGCAGCCACTGCGGAGACGACATTTGCAACTGCGGCGAGACGGCCGAATCTTGCGCGCAGGATTGCGGCCCGAAAGATCTGGTGGTTGTAATCTTGGGCAAAACCGACAAAAACTCTCTAAAATGGCTCAAAGAGCTTGATTTGCAGAAGAACGAGCCAGTTGACTTTTTGGTAGTGGTCAAAAACAGAAGCGATAAAACTCTTGATAATATCAGCGTCAGGGCGGAACTGCCTGACGACATAGCTTACGAGGGCGGTTTAAAAATGGAAGGAGTGTCGCTTTCGGGCGATATCATTTCCGGAGTGAACATAGGATCTCTCGGCCCCAACTCTGCATCGGCTTTGACCTTCAAGGGCAAAACCGGCAGCGGGAATTTGGAAAGAGCCGCAGCTGAAGTCGCGGCCGTTGCCAAGGCAGGGGGATTGTCCGACACTCATATTCTGGCCGTTGATTTTACTGCCGGCGGAATGGCCGGACTGGGATTAGCAGCCATAATGAACTTCTTTATCGGCAAATGGTATTTCTGGGTTTTCGCTGTTTTGATTCTTTTATATCTGTTCTTTGTGGTTTTCAGGAGAGTTTTTTCTCCCGGAGCCGCATAAAGACAAAACAAAACAGCCCGACCGCAAGGTATAGGGCTGTTTTGTTTTTATGGTATTATATTAATATATAGTTCAAAATGGTCGGGTAATTTTATTAAATTAAAAAAATTATGGATAACCAAAATTTTTCGCAGTTTCATCTCGCTAAAAAACATTTTCTGTTCGCCGTATTTTTAGTTGTCCTTATTGTTTTTATCGTTGTCTTGACGGTTTCAACGACGGTGGAAATCCAAAACAAGATAAAATCGGCAAGATATATCGGCCAGTCGCAGAATGTCCATAACGCGATTACCGTAAGCGACACGGGCGAGATTTATGTAAAGCCGGATTTGGCGCAGGTTTCCCTTTCGGTGGTTACCGAGGCCGCAACCGTTAAAGAAGTGATGGATAACAACGCGAAAACAATGAACGGTGTCATTGACGCCGTAAAGGCAAAAGGCGTTGAGGAAAAGGATTTAAAGACCACCGCCTTTAACATTCAGCCGCGTTACGAATACGGGCAAGACAGCCAGCCGCTTTTTTACAGCTCGGGCAAAAGAACGCTTGCGGGCTATGAAATAACGCAAACCTTGCAGGTGAAAATCAGGGATTTGGAAAAGGCCGGCGATATTATTTCAGCTGCGACCGCCAGCGGCGCCAATGAGGTGAGCGCTTTGGTGTTTACCGTTGACCAGCAGGATGAATACAAGAAAGAAGCGAGAACCCAGGCAATTGAAAAAGCAAAGAACAAAGCCGAAGAACTGGCTTTACAGCTTGGAATAAAACTGGGCAGAATCAGCGGTTTTAGCGAGAGTTCTTACGACCCTTGGTATTATGCCGATAACGTTTTGTTAAAAGAAGCGGGGACCGGAGGATCCGCGCCCCAGCCGCAAATAGAAAGCGGAGAGAACAGAATTTCGGTTACAGTAAGCATTACCTACGAAATTCAATAATTTTCTGGAAAAAATCTGCGGCAAGAAGGGGGAAGAGCGCTTTCCTCCTTTTTGTTTTATCCAAAATACCTGTACAATATAATAATGAAGAAGGCGGCCCCAAAAACAATATATATGGATTTCAGAAAGATTTTGGCCGTTGTCGCTGCTTCGGCCAGAAGAAAAAAGACCGTAATGATTTATTACCCGAAAACCGACAATGCGGCTGAGGGCTGGCGGGAGGTGGAACCGTACAGCTTGACCACGGATATCGGCAAAGAGGGAGAGCATCTGGTTTACGGAGAAGACCGTTTGAGCCCGGGGCATATTTTTAACGCTTATACCGTGGGCAGCAAAGACAATCACTGCGATTCTTTTATTGTGGGAAAAATAAAAATGGCAAAATCCGGCAGAAGGAAATTTGTTCCGCGTCGTAATTGGAAAATAGAGTTTTAACGCAAATAATTGATATGAGCTTAAAAATAAATAAATCAAAACTTGAAACGTTCTTGCTCATCGCCAAGCATTTGAATAAATCTTTCGGGGTGGTCCCCATTCTTTTTGGGTCTTTGGGCCTGAACAAAACAATAGGAGAGTTTAAAAAATCCAACGACATTGATATTTTGCTGCCCGACGAATTTGTCAACGGCAGATTTAAGGATTTGGTTGATTTTATGAAGGTTCTAAGTTTTCGCTTCAAAAGGGAAATAAAAGAAGAAAACGAATACGAATTCGCCAAGGGAGGAGAGATCGTTTCTTTCGGGGGTGAGGATGATTTGTTGGTGAAACTGGAAATGGATTCTGAAAAATTAAAAATTTCTCAAATGAAAGAGGCAAGTTTCAAAGAATTCAGCCCCGCTCAGTATTTGGAGCTTTATCAATTCCTGGCGAAAAATAAAAATCGGCGCAAGGAAAACAAAAAAGATTCCCAAAAAATCCGTTTAATCAAAAAATACATTAAAAGCAGAAGTAGGTAGGCGCCCCTTTATTTTTCGCGTCGTTCGGGATAAAATAAAAAAGGCCGACATTATAATCTTTATTGCTTAAAAATATGGCCATTAAAGAACTAAAAGAGGAAGATTTGGAGCCCGCGATAATGCTAATGGGAGTGTTTCTGGTAAATGTGATGAACATTTTTTTCGGGTTCTGATATCCGTCTTTTTCCGAGACCGGAAAACGGCGGCTGGAGAAGCATTAAAAGCCGATTTATTTTTATATTGAAATGAAGGAAACATATATTTATGGCTTCAGGGTAAAATACGAAGATAATGCCAAAGACGGAGTGAATTATCTTTTTTCCGATTTGGACAGAGACGAAGCCAGAGTTTTTTTTGATCAGGCGAAGGCGAGAAAATCAGCAAAGTTTGAAGACGACGAGGACAGACAGTTTACGCTTTCCTATGACGGCGATGGAAGCTACAGCTTGATGCGAAGAACTTATTAATTTTTTTCGCAAAGCCCCGGGCAGATGGTTGATTTTAATATACAAAAAAAATCAAGAAAAAGCCGAGCGCGAATAGGTCAGCTCAAAACCCAAAACGGCGTCGTAGAGACGCCGTGTTTAGTGCCGGTAGCCACGCAGGCGGCAGTAAAGACCCTGTCTTCAGAACAGGCAAAAGAAGCGAAAAGCCAGATTTTGATCTGCAATACTTTCCATTTGCATCTCAAGCCCGGTGAAAAAGTTATAGAAAAAAGCGGCGGTTTGCATCGGTTTATGAACTGGAAGTCGCCTTTGATGACCGATTCCGGCGGATTTCAGGTTTTTTCATTGGGCTTTGGCAAAGATACGGGCGTTGGAAAAATTTTGAAATATTTTCCGGCTTCTGGCGGCGCCAAGGCCAGTCAAAGGGCCGAGTCCGCCGGCCGTAAGGCGATAACTTTTGCCAAGCAGCCAAAATCTTTAAGGATTGCCCAGGACGGGGTTTATTTCCGGTCGCCGCTGGATGGTGAAAAGCTTTTTTTGGGTCCGAAAGAGTCAATCAGAATACAAGAAAAATTAGGAGCCGATATTATCTTCGCTTTTGACGAATGCACATCGCCCCTCGCCGATAGAAAATATATTGAGCAATCTCTGAAAAGAACGCATAAATGGGAGAAAATTTGTTTAGAAACGAAAAGGAGCGGCCAGGCGTTATTCGGGATAGTCCAAGGTTCGCGCTTTAAAGACCTGCGGCAAGACAGCGCAGAATTTATAGGTTCTTTGGATTTTGACGGCTTTGGCATAGGGGGCGACTTGGGCCGAAGCAAGGAGGATATGAAAAAAATTTTGGATTGGACGATTCCTCTTCTGGACGACAGAAAACCGAGACATCTTTTGGGCGTCGGTTACCTGGAAGATATGGAAGCGATTATAAAATGCGGCGTTGACCTGTTTGATTGCACGGTTCCCACCCATTATGCCAGGCGAGGTATTGCTTTTGTCGGTTCCGGCGTCAGGCTGAACCTTAAGCAGAAGAAATTTTTAAAAGACGCGAGCCCCTTAGATAAAAATTGTTCTTGTTTTGTCTGCAGAAACTACAAAAGAAATTATATTTCCCATCTTTTGAGGGCGGGGGAGATTACTCCGCTGGGCTTGCTTACCTTTCATAATCTTTACTTTTTTAATACCTTCGTTGAGAAAATAAGAAAAAAAATAAAAGAGGGCAAGATTTGACCATTGACAAATAGGTAAAAATATATTATTATAACAGAAATGCAAAAAGTTTTCCGCAGATAAGCGCGTTAAAAAAGGAGCAATAATATGCGTAGATCGCGGGAGATGGTGTTGATTTCGCTGTCTTTCCTGTTTCTTTTTGGGTGCGATAGAGAGCGTCATCTTTCCTTTGATTCCGGCGAGCGCGTTCGGGCGGAAGGAACTAGCGGGTTTGATATGGCTGGCCGGATCGCCTGGGAAAAAGAAAAACCCGGCGTCTATTTTCCCCTTGAGGGAAGATCTGTTCTTTTTGCGGAGAACGGCCGAGAAATCCGGCTTCCTCCGAACATTCCGCCGGACGTCATTTTTCTGGGAATACTTTTTCAAAAAAGGGTCATTGTTGATCCTCTGGGGAAGTATATAATCGTACTTCCCCGCAAAGAAACCCCTTGAATGAACAAGGGGTTTTTATTTTTTTGCCGTCTCTCGTTTTCGGTGTTTACTTTAGCGTTTTGACGCTTCAGCGTTCCGGTATTTTAACGTTTCAGCGCTTCAGTATTTTAACGTTTCAACGCTTCAATATTTTAGCTTTTCAACATTTTATCGTCTCAACACCCCCTGGTCCAAATTTCCGCGATCGCGGAAATTTGGACCAGGGTAAAAA
>Ga0172365_10002980_pt1 | contig 12620 bp, 10 predicted proteins | sample LakKivSesite48cm_FD_114535 | JGI IMG/M metagenome (GOLD analysis project Ga0172365, IMG submission 114535) | Sediment microbial communities from Lake Kivu, Rwanda - Sediment site 48cm | ecosystem: Environmental > Aquatic > Freshwater > Lake > Sediment | place: Rwanda: Western Province, Lake...
ACTTTCACAGACTGTCCCCTGTAATTTAGAAGGTCCTATTACCACAAAACCATCTTCCCTTTCCTCAATATCTGCTCCCATCTTTTTTAATTCATTAACTGTCGCTTCTATTCGGTCAGTCTCTTTTACTCTTAACTCTTTAGCCCCAGTTACTACTGTTTTACCCTGGGTTTGAGTAGCTATAACAGCTATGAGGGGCAGTTCATCAATTAAGAATGGAACCATTTTCTCTTTAATCTCAACCCCTTTTAAATCTGAATATTCGATCTTTAAATCAGCTTGAGGTTCATTTGATTTTATCTGATAATTTAAAATATTAATCTTTACCCCCATCTTTTTTAGTATTTCGATTACCCCCGTCCTGGTAGGATTAACCCCTACCTGATTAATTGTTAGGTAAGAGTCTTTTACTATAGAGGTAGCCACCATAAAATAGGCAGCAGAAGAGATATCACCAGGTATGAAAATCTCTGTACCTATTAACTCCTTTCCTCCATTTAATTTGATTTTGGAAGGAGAAACCTTTATATTTGCCTGCATAATCTCTAACATTCTCTCAGTATGGTCCCTGGTAGGTAGAGGTTCTTTAATAACTGTCTCACCGTTAGCATAAAGACCAGCCAGAAGGAGGGCTGATTTGACTTGAGCACTGGCCACTGGTAAGGAATATTGTAGAGAATTAAGTCTCCCACCATTAATACTTAAGGGGGCCAGCTGGCCATTTTCTCTACCCCAAATATCTGCCCCCATCAATCTCAAGGGCTCGACTACTCTTTTCATAGGTCTCCTTCTAATGGAATCATCCCCGTTTAAAACAGAATAAAAATCCTGTCCACTAAGCAGACCGGTTAAGAGACGGATAGTCGTTCCTGAATTTCCCACATAAAGTATATCTTTCGGTTCTTTTAATCCATATAATCCTTTGCCTTTTATCTTAATAGAATTGTTATTACCCCTTTTTATTTCTACTCCTAAAGCCTGCATACATTCTAAAGTTCTAAGACAATCTAAAGAATTCAAAAAATTATATATTCGAGTTTCTCCTTGGGCAATAGACCCTAAAATCAAAGAACGATGAGAGATCGATTTATCTCCCGGTACAGATATATTCCCTTTTAATTTTCTGACTTTCTCTAAAACAAATTCCACCTAATTTTTCACCCTTTCTAATTCACCTTCGACAGGTAAATTAAATTCTCTATCTACCGCCTGAATTATCGGTCTAAGTTCTTTCATTAATTGGGTAAATTTATCAAAATTTAAGGTTTGTGCTCCATCGCTAAGTGAATTCTTCGGTTCGGGATGAACCTCGATAAGGAGACCATCTGCCCCAGCAGCTATGGCTGCTTTGGCCATCGGACTTACCAATCTCCATTTACCGGTAGCGTGACTGGGATCCACTATCACTGGCAAATGACTCAACTCCTTTAATGCAGGTACTGCGCTTAAATCTAAGGTGTTGCGGGTATAATTTTCAAAAGTGCGTATTCCTCGTTCACATAATATTACTTCATAATTCCCTTGAGACAAAATATATTCTGCTGATAATAATAGTTCTTCTAAAGTAGCTGACATTCCTCTTTTAAGCAGTATCGGTTTTTTAGTTTTACCCAATTCTTTTAATAATGCAAAATTTTGCATATTTCTCGCACCTACTTGAAATATATCAGTATATTTGGCGACTAAATCAATCTGGTTATCCGACATCACTTCGGTTACCACTGCTAAACCTATCTCCTTCCCCACCTGAGCCAATAATTTTAAACCTTCTTCTCCTAATCCCTGAAAACTATAAGGAGAAGTCCTGGGTTTGAAAGCCCCTCCTCGTAATATTTTTGCACCTAAGGCTTTCACTTGACGGGCAGTTTTAAATATTTGTTGTTCATTTTCTACAACACAAGGTCCTGCCATAACTATTACTTCTTTACCTCCGATAGTTATATCTTTTACTTTAATGGTAGTATTAGAATCCATAAATTCTCTGCTGGCCAATTTATAAGGTTTTAAAATTCGAATAATTTCTTCAACGCCCTTATAGGCATAAAAGGGAACAGAAACTAAATTTTCTACCTCTCCGATTACTCCTAAGATAACTCGTCTTTCTCCCCTCGATATATGTACTTCGTGCCCTAATTCGTTTAATTTTTTTACTACTTTTTCTATATTAGAATTGTCAGTTTTACCATTCATCACAATAATCACTTGAATTCATCCTCCTTTTGGTCTGAAGTTTCTTTAATTAAATCTTTTCTTAATATTTTTGCTCCCCTTAAATAGCAGTTTTTTATTTCTTGTTGACTTTTTTGGCAATTTATCTGGATTAATATTCGAATGCACCTGGATAGACTCCCAGGAACATCTATCTCTTGCATATCAAAAAGGGGAACTCTGTCCCAGCCTAATTCTCGCGCTGCCTGAGCTGGAAAGGCAGCATTTAAATCAAAGGTAGCACTAAAAAAAATACTTACCACCTCTTCAACTTTAAAATCATTTTCTTTTTTTAATGAGATTAATAATTCTTTAGTTTTTTCTATAATTTCTTCTTTAGTATTGCTATCTGCTGTTATTGCTCCTCTTATTCCTCGTACTAGCATTTGTTTACCTCCTTTATCATGCCAGGGGATGGTTCTCTGACACGATTTGAGATTGCCACGCCCTGATAAATCAGGGCTCGCAACGACATTTATTTATTGTAGGTGGCGGATTCATCCGCTTCGGGTGTTTTACGGGCTCGATAAATCGAGCCCCTACCCTACATTTTCGCAAATGAATATGAATAGCTTAAAAATAAAAAAGGCCATAGGAACTAAAAATACCTATGACCTTTATATATAAAAATATATAAAGACATCATAGGCATAAAACCGATGTCTATGCCTATGATATCTTATTGTAAACTTCTAAGATGTTAAGGCATAAACATCGGTGGTATAATAGTAATAATAAAAATTAAAGTAATTCATAAATTTAGTACAATTTCTTTTTGTACCCACTTTATTTACTCCTTAACATTTTTCTAAACTATAGCATACACTTTCGTTTCTGTCAAATATTAAGATATAGTATCGAGTATATAGTATTAAGTATCGAGTTAAGAAAGGGAAAGAAGAGATGGAAAAAGTAGTATTCTTCTTTCTATCTAACTGCCCCGTTAAAGTTTACACTAACATTCATATTTAGAAACAGCAGCTTTTCTTAATCGGTCCATTATGGCCAGGCCTAAACCCTGCTCTTCTAATCCTTCAGCAATAATAATCTCAAATCCTTCTTTATCAAAATTCCGTAAAACGGCAAAAAGATTTGCAGCACATGTTTTTAACTCGCTACCTTTGCCTATCACTTTAACCTTAAATCTATTATACCTGTCTTGGTTCTCTTCTTTAGCCATTATCCCCACTTTAAATCCTTGTGCTTTATACTCAGAAGCCAATCTACAAACTTCTTCTACCTGAGCTTCCTCTTTCTCTTCCACTAAAATTAATCTTGCCCGGGGAGAATAATGACTTTTTAACCTGCCAGGAGAACAAAAATTCTTTTCCAATTCCCCACCTATTTTTACCTCGCCAATTACCTCTTTTAATTGTTCCACTGATATCCCTCCTGCTCTCAACACCCGTGCTGGTTTAGTAGTTATATCCAGGACGGTGGATTCCACTCCTACTTTTGTCTTTCCACCATCAACAATCATTTGGATTTTACCATTTAAATCATCGGCGACATGCTGGGCATTAGTAGGACTTGTCCTTCCAAAAAGATTGGCACTGGGAGCAACGATAGGAGTTTGGGCTTCTCTGATTAAACTTAAGGCAATATTATCAGCAGGCATTCTTATGGCAATCGTATCTAAACCGGAAGTTACAATATTTGAAACTAACTCAGATTTTCTAAGGACTAAAGTGAGGGGACCAGGCCAAAATGCTTCAGCTAATTTTAAAGCTACCGGAGGAATCTTTTTAGATAATCTATATAATTCTTTAATATCCGCAATATGGACGATTAAAGGGTCATTAAAGGGTCTTCCCTTAGACTTAAAAATCTTACCTACTGCCTTCTCATTGAGAGCATCTGCCCCGAGCCCATAGACTGTCTCAGTAGGAAAGGCTACTAAGTTACCCTGTTTTATAACCTCTGCAGCTAGTTTAATCTTAACTAAATCTATTCTTTTTGGATTTATCTTTAAAATTTTGGTCTTCATTAGTTTTCATTTCGTAATTTTTAATATCTTATATCTTAATAGCCCGATGGGGACTTCGATCTCTACTTCTTCTCCTTCTGGGTGTCCTAAAAAGGCCTGCCCAATAGGAGAATTTATAGATATTTTATGCTGAGTGAAATCTATTTGATCTTCTGGAACAAAGATATATTCTAATTCTTTCCCAGAATCTAAATCTTTCAGCTTTAAAGTTGTTCCAATACCGATGATTCCCTCTGAACAGCAATCTTTTTCCACTACTTTAGCTCGACTTAACTTTTCTTTTAATCTAACAATCTTTATTTCGTTCATGCGCTGAGCTTCTAAGACAATATTATATTCTGCATTCTCGGTTATATCTCCGTATTCTAAAGCCTGACTAATATCTTCTTTTATCTCTTTTCTTTTTATTCCTTCTAAATACTTTATCTCTTCTTTTAAATTTTTCAATCCTTCTTTAGTTAAAAATATCTCTTTATTATTCATATCTACCTCATTAAAAAGAGCAGGTAGTCCCTGCTCATCATAAATTTATATTAATACTTTATAAAAAGTGGTGGCGCAAGGGGGAATTGAACCCCCGTTTGCTGATTGAGAGCCAGCTGAATTAACCACTATTCGATTGCGCCACAATTCATAATTACACTTTTAATTATAATGGCTGAGGGAGGTGGGCTCGAACCACCGCTACCAGATCCAGAGTCTGGTGTCCTACCACTAGACGATCCCTCAACTTTAAAACAATTTTGCTTAATTTATTTTATACTATATCTCTTAATTTGAAAAGTTCAATTAATATTTTTTTTATTTACATTTTTTATTTTTTCCACAGCTTCTTCTAAACGTTTAATAATCTTTTCCTTACCTAATAATACCATTAATTTAAATAATCCAGGGCCTACCGTCTTACCTGTTAAAGCAACACGGGTAGGATGAATAATTTGACCACCTTTTAGTTTTAAAGAAAAGGCAACCCTTCTTACTGCATTTTCAATACCTTCTTCGTCCCAACATTCAAGGGAAGAGAACTTTTCCTTTAAAGCTTGCAAAATATCTGGTACACCTTCCTTATTTAATACGCTTTGAAAAGCCTGGGGTTCAATACTTATTTTATCCACAAAAAAATAATCCGCATAATCGATAAATTGAGAGAAATTCTTAAACCTTCCCTGCATTAATTTTACTACTTCTTCCAACCATTCAATTTTTGGTTCAGAAAGCTCTTTATCTTTAATGAAATTGGCTTCTTGGAGAAAGGGAATAACCATTTTAGTGAGTGAATCGATTGACCTTCTTTTTAAATACTCGCTATTAAACCAATTGAGCTTATCCATACTAAAAACAGCGGCATGTTTGGAAATTTTATCTAAAGAAAATTCTTTAATCAATTCTTTTGGAAAAAATATCTCTCTTTCGTCACCAGAAGACCAGCCTAAATGAGCAATATAATTTACTACTGCCTCCGGGATATAGCCCATCTTTTTATATTCCATAACTGAGGTAGCCCCATGACGTTTACTCAACCTGGTGTGGTCTGACCCTATAATCATTGGTATATGAGCAAATTTTGGTATATCAAATCCCAGGGCTTCGTAGATTAATATCTGTTTAGGCGTATTAGAAATATGGTCATCCCCCCTCATAACGTGGGTAATGTTCATTAAGGCATCATCGATAACTACGGCATAATTATACGTAGGAATTCCATCTGATTTCATAATTACCAAATCACTCAATAATTCACCTTCAAAAGATACCTCACCTCTTAATAAATCATTAAATACTATTGTTTTAGAAGGTATTTTAAGTCTTACTACTGGCTTCCTTCCTTCCTCTTCATATCTCCTTTTTTCCTCATCATTAATATTCAAACAATGTCTATCATATTTAGGAGATTTACCCTCTTTTGCTTGTTTTCCTCTGCTTTCAGCCAGCTCTTCTCTGGTACAATAACAATAGTACGCTTTTTTATCTTTTAAAAGTTTTTCGGTATATTCCTGATAAATAGGCAACCTCTGCATCTGAAAATAAGGACCATATTCTCCACCCTTCCCAGGACCTTCATCCCAGTCTAAACCCAACCATTTCATACCTTCTAATATTACGTTTACTGCTTCCTCATTAGACCTCACCTGATCTGTATCTTCAACGCGTAAAATAAAAGTTCCTTTGTAGTGTCTAGCATAAAGCCAATTAAATAATGCAGTTCGCGCCCCTCCTATATGTAAATAACCCGTTGGACTGGGTGCAAATCTGAGTCGAATTTCTTTATTTTCCATTTTTCCTCCACCTTTAATTAGTCGTTAGTGAATAGTCGTTAGTATATAGTTTATAGCCATAACCTGCGACCATAGGAATCTTATGGTAATCTACTTATTAAGTTAAAATTAGGACAGGCATCTTGCCTGTCTATTAATTGATAATTTTTAGTTATCATATATAGCTAAAAGCTTAAAACGAAAAGCGAAAAACCATATTATAATATACAAATATCGATAACACAATTTAAAGCTCATTTAACTATTTCTGATGCAGGAACTATTTTTATACCAGCTTTAATTAATTCAGGTATCATCCTTTTTAATATATAAAAAGTGTTTATTCGACTATGGCCAATAGCAATAGCCTCTCCATCTCTTAAGGCAATCTTTTGTGCTTCTAACATCTGTCCTTTAATATATTCCATATCACTCTCATTATCTAAAAAGACAGTTCTTACCGCCGTCTTTACCCCCATTTCTTGAGCAACCTGGTAAGCAATAGAATTCCGGGTGGTCATACTATCTATGAAAAATAAATCATACCTTTTAATTTCTTCTAAAATTATCTTCATTATTTTTCTATCTTCTGTGATCTTTGAACCCATATGATTATTCACGCCAATAACATAAGGAAAATTAAATATACTACCTCTGACAGTCTGTCTGATTTCTTCTTCTGACATAAACGATTTAATCGCCCCAGGTCCGGGATCGGGAGAAGAATTATTTGGTTCCATGGGTAAATGCAACATAATTTCTTGATTATTTTTTTTACCTTCTTCCGCAATATATTCAGAATATTTAAGAAAAGGTAATATGGATAAAGTTAGAGGGAAATCCAATTCTATCATTTTTTTCGCAATTTCTGTTTCATATCCTAAATCATCTATTATAAAGGCGACTTTGGGAATAAAATTTATTCCATCTTCGAAAGAGGCTAAATCGTCAACTATAGAATCCACATATTGCTCACTATCATAGATATAAATGGTCTCCCCTGACGTATCCAATTCTGGTTCTATTTCATCTGTAGTCGTTGAGGTAGTATTCTGGGTACTACTAGTGCCGCTCTCTTGTCTAAAAGATTTAGTAAATAGATTAGATACTCCTAAACCTATTACTAAAATAATTAATAAAGTAATAATATTTATAATTAACTTATGATCTTTTTTCAAAACAAAGATTCCTTTCAGAGTTTCATTTAATTAAAAATTTAAAACGAAAAGCGAAAAACCATAATTCAAAATTCAAAATTTTTTCTTTGGTTTTAAGTTTTGAGTTATAGTTTTGCGTTTTACACTTTCCGCTTTGCACTACTTTGCTATCTGCTATTTTTTTACTTTAACCATTTCCTCTTCTAACAATTCTATCGCCTTATTTAATTGTTCATCTTCTTCACTATCTTCTTCTGCCTTCACTAATATATCTGGTTCAATTCCAATATTATTTATAGACCGCTCACTGGGAGTATAATATTCGGAAGTAGTGATGATAACTCCCGAATTATTAGATAAACTAAAAACTTGTTGAACCAGTCCCTTACCAAATGTTTTCTGCCCAATTAATTTTCCCCTTCCAGAATCTTGAATTGCTCCTGCAACAATTTCAGAAGCACTGGCGCTTCCTTCATTAACCAATACAATTAAGGGCCAATAGGGGTATTTATTTCCTTTGGATTGTACGGGAACCTGAATACCATTTCTATCTTTTATATGAACAACTGGTCCTTCTTTTACAAAGTTACTGGCTACATCAATTGCAGAATCTAATAATCCTCCCGGATTATTACGTAAATCAAGGATGATTCCTTGAATATTACTATCTTTTAAAAACTCATCTAAAACTTGCTTTAATTCAGGTTCACTATTCACGTTAAAGGTGGTAATCCTTATATAGCCAATATTATTATCCTCACCTATTGTCTTCTTCTTTACAGCTTTAACTTCAATGATATCTCGAATTATGATAAACTCTAAAATTTCTTCTACGTTCTCTCTCTTAACTCTTAAGATAACTTTAGTTCCTTTCTCTCCCCTTAAAATATTAACTGCATCATCTAATCCCATTCCCTCTGTTGATTTTCCATCAATTTCTATTATCTTATCTCCAGCCTTTATCCCTACTCTATAAGCTGGCGTGTCCTCAATGGGAGAAATTATGGTTAACTGATCATCTTCTATAGAGATTATTATCCCTAATCCACCAAAATAACCTAAAAACATATCTTCCTGTTCTCTTTTAAGGGCTTGGGGATCCATATAACGAGTATAAGGGTCATCAAGGGCTTTAAGCATACCTTTAATGGCCTCCTGGACCATTTTGTCGATATCTATATTCTTCTCTACATATTCACTTCTTATCAGGTTTAAAGTTTCGAAAAAAGGTTCTAAACTTCTAAATAATCCTTCCTCATTATCTTTGCCATTTGCACCAACATTATAAAATAGAAAACTGCTGACTATTAAAACCGCTACTAAAATTGTAATTAAAGTAATTATTATCTTTCTTTTTATCTTCATCAAAACCATTCACCGCCAAATCTTTAAAATATTTTCATTTATAACCAATTCATAGGGTCAGTAGGTTTACCCTCTACTCTAACCTCAAAATGTAACCTGGGCGAAGCCACACCACCACTATCACCCACTTGACCTATAATTTGACCCTTTTGAACTGTATCTCCGATATTTATCAAAATTTTAGAAAGATGAGCATATAGAGTAGTAGTTCTACCTCCATGATCGATAATGATTATCTGTCCATATCCTTTTATGTTTCCAGTATAAATTGCCTCTCCTCCGCCAGCAGCACGAACTACCTCTCCTAGTGGAGTATTAATATCAATCCCGGAATTAAAGGTATAAGTATTAAAATCAGCATTCTTCTGTCTTCCATAATTAGAAATTAATTTTCCTTCAACTGGTAAGGCAAAAATTCCTTTTTTAGGTTGTAAGACAACCCCTAAATTTTCCTTTTGTTCGGGGGTTTCTCTTTGCTTCTGATATATATTTTCTATTATATTCTTTATTTCTAAAGAAGACTGCTCTAACTCATCCAAAGATTTTAAATAAGCAGTTTTTTTAGAGTTTATCTGTTTAATTATAGATTTTTTTGCGTCAATAGAAATTTCAATATTTTCCTTCTCTTTCTCCACTGCTTCTTTAAGTAAGCTTAGTATTTCTTCTTTATTCTCCAGACTTAATTTTTTGTTTTCAATTGTATTCATTTGCTGCCGAATATCACTGACAATCTTGGCATCCTGAGATAAAATACTTTTTATATATCTATAGCGAGTAATAAAATCAGAAAAATTTCCACTGTTTAATAAAAGCGAAAGATAGTTGGTTCTATTTTGCTTATATATCTCTCTTAATCTATTTTCTAAAACTTTGGTTTTCCCCTTTAATTTTTCTTTTTCTACAATAAATTCATCTTCTGCTTGTTTTCTCTCTTTGTGAGCAATCTCCAAATCTCTCTCAATTGTTTGTAGCTCTTTTTCTGTCTCCAGTAACAGTTTTTCTATTTTATGAAGGGTCTCTAAATAACCACTTTCTTTTTTTTGTAAATTGCTAATCTCATTTTTAACACCCTTAATCTGTTCCTCTATTTTTTTTAATCTCTCGTTTTCTTCTTTTATCTTTTGATTATAATTCTCGTTATTTCCAAAACTATAAAAGATAACAATTAAAATAAAAACCAAAATTAATATTAATACTGAAAATATTTTTTTATTTTTATCAATAATTAGTAATTTCTTATACATTTAAATACTTTCCCACTGAAAACATACTTCCTAAAATTCCTACTAAACTTCCCAATACTATAATTGCTGCACCTATGGGCCATAACTCAATTTTATCCCAAACTACTGGTAAAAAAGGAACAGCTTGCTGCACTTTATTTATGGCAAAGAAATAAAATTTATACAAAATTAATATCGCCAAAATAGCCGAGATAAAGCCCTGTAAAAAGCCTTCGATTACAAAAGGCCATTTAATAAACCAATGAGTAGCGCCAGACAAACTCATTATCTCAATTTCGTCTCTTCTGGCATATACAGTAATTTTTATTATATTCGATATAATTAAAATTGAGGCAAGGACTAAAAGCGCCAATATTAAAATGCCCACTCTCCTGAATATATCAGTAAAATTTAACAATCTCTCTACTATATCCTGGCCATATTCGATTTCTTCTATTTTTTTTAATTTCTCGAGCTGGTTAGCGATCTGTTCAATTATCTTAGGGTCTTTTACCTTTATTTCAAAAGAAGCTGGAAGTGGATTTACTTCAATAGCATTAAAAATATCTCTTTGACCTCCTAAATCTTTTAATAGCCGCTGATATGCTTCCTCTTTGGATACAAATTTTACTTCTTTTATTCCATTTATACCAAAAATACCATCTTTTAAAACATTTACCTCGGTTTCAGAAATATCGTCTTTTAAATACACTATAATTTCTAATTGGGATTCTAAATTTTTTAGAAAAAGACTGGAATTTACAGAAATTAATAGAAACATCCCCACAATAATTAAGATTGTAGTGTTACTTATTATTGCTGCCATACTCATTAAAGCACTTCTTCTAAAACTAAGCAAAGCCTCTCTAAAATAAAATCCCATATTTTCAAAAATCATACTAATAAATCCCTCTTTGTGTATCTTCTATTATTCGACCTCGCTCAACCCTAATCACTCGTTTCCTGGCTTTATCCACCATAAGTTTATCGTGAGAAGCCATTATCACAGTGGTACCCCGAATATTAATATGAAATAATAGCTGCATAATCTCCCAGGAAGTATCAGGGTCTAAATTGCCGGTAGGCTCATCAGTGAGCAATATTAAAGGTTCATTGGCAATAGCCCGAGCAATACATAGTTTCTGTTGTTCTCCCCCTGAAAGCAAATGGGGTTTTACGTTCTTTTTACTTTCGAGACCTACTAAATTAAGTACTTTCTTAACCTGTTCCCTTATTTCAAAATTAGTTGCCCCTATCGCTTTTAAACCAAAAGAAATATTTTCATATACTGTTCTACTATACAATAATTTAAAATCTTGAAAGACTATACCTATATTGCGTCTTAAATAAGGTATATAACTTGGTTTAAGCCGAGCAATATTTATACCATTAACAATTACCTGACCTTTATTGGGAACAGTGCCGCGATAAATTAATCTTAAAAAAGTAGTTTTTCCCGCACCAGTAGGGCCAACCAAAAAGACAAATTCACCTTTTCTTATATGTATATTAATATCATGCAGGGCCAATATTTTATTGGGGTAGGTTTTGTAAACATGAAACATCCGGATCATATTAAATAGTAACCCCTCTGGTCAGATTTGTTCAGGCTTTTAAAAACTTAAAAATTAAATCATTATTAGAAAAAGCCCTTTCTTCTAAAATTTTTGCTTTTTTTGATAAAATTTTTTTTATTTTATCATCATTTTCTCTAATATATTTTATCTTTTCTTTAAAATTTTTTAAAGAAGTATCATCCAATTCTAATAACAAATCAGATAAATCCAAACTTTCTACAAAATTTTTTACCTTTGGGTCATAATTAAGAGCAATAAAAGGAATATCGGCCATAGTGGAAAAGATAATAGAATGGAGCCTCATTCCCACCATTAAAGATAATCGAGATAGGAAAGAGAGCAATTCTTCAGGTTCAAGCCTGGTCTTTAAGACATTAGCCTGGTTCTTGTTTTTCATTAAAGACAATATTTCTTCACTAATATATACATCCTCATCAAATTTAAAGGGAAGAAAAATAATTTTTGCCTTATAGTTTTCTATTAAATCATCAGCTAATTTTGCAAATATTCCTCTTAAATCTTTTCTACTCTCTCTATATTTCCTGACCGAAATCCCAATGACCGGACTATTATTTGAATATATCAATTCCCTTATATAAGGGTATTTATCTATGATGTCAATAGTATTTTTTCTCCTCAATAAAAAAGAAGGATCAGAATTTACATATATTGAAGGTTTGGTCACTCCTAAATTTTCTAATAATTCTTTAGATGGATTATCTCTCACGGTTATTAAGTCAACTTTATTTAAAATCCACTTTATTAATTTCTTATTAATCTTTCTATTGACCGGGCCAATGCCCTGGGCATAAATAATAACTGGTACCTTTACTATTTTTGCACCCAAT
>Ga0172365_10002981_pt1 | contig 12620 bp, 16 predicted proteins | sample LakKivSesite48cm_FD_114535 | JGI IMG/M metagenome (GOLD analysis project Ga0172365, IMG submission 114535) | Sediment microbial communities from Lake Kivu, Rwanda - Sediment site 48cm | ecosystem: Environmental > Aquatic > Freshwater > Lake > Sediment | place: Rwanda: Western Province, Lake...
CCATCATGGAAAGTGGTACGACAGGATTTCCAACGGTAAAGCAGGATAAGTCTGAGGCGAGATGGATATTTACAGCAGAATTTTGGAGAAGCTGGAGGAGCAAGAGCTAAGGTGTGGTGCGCTGCCTCCATATCTCGAGCTCTATCGAGACCTACTGCTCATTGATGTTGAGGTAAGCAAGATTATCCCCGAACCACGGCCAGCACTAACCTCAGATGATATTAGCGGCAGACTGGGAAAGGGTATCCCGGTCCTGAACTGGGATGCTCTTACTATTGATTGGCCAATTTACCAGAGACTATTCCAGGAAGCATCTAGCATCATTAGCGAATATATCGAGGCTCCCGGCAGGAGCTTGAGGAACACCTGCTTCAGAATGCCTGCACCGCAGGAGATGGCTCGGGCCTGGTACGAAGGTTCTTCGTTATCGCCCTGGACAAATACCAGCAGGATTGCTGAAGAACTCCTGTCCGCTATCGTCCACTGCGCCATAAAGCCTTTCCTGGCAACTCAAGCAAGAGTTCTGGCACCCTTGATTGACCAGGAGCAATGGAGACGGGGGTTCTGCCCGATTTGTGGTGGCAAGCCGGACTTCGCTTTTCTGAACAAGGAAGTCGGTGCCAGAGGGCTGGTTTGCTCACGGTGTGATACAGAGTGGCTTTTCAAGAGGTTGGAGTGTCCGTATTGCGGCAACAATAACCAGAACGATTTGGCATATTTCTCAGATGATAAAGAACAGTATCGGCTGTATATATGTTATCACTGCCATACTTACTTGAAGGCCATCGACCTCCGGCGCACCCAGACGCAGATACTCATGCCCCTTGAACGAGTACTGACCGTTGATATGGACCGGCAGGGACAGGAAAAAGGATTCAAAGCTGGCACGACGCAATCAAACACTGAGCATTTGAGAATAGAAGTTAGCAGTACGGAGAGGAGGAGTACAAGTGTTTAGAAGCTTCGGATGGCCGGAAGCCCTCATAATCCTCGCGGTAGTTCTCATCATCTTTGGCGCTGGCAAGCTTCCACAAATCGGCGCAGCCCTCGGTAGGAGCATACGTGAGTTCCGCGGTGCTAAGGAAGGGCTTGACGAGGAAATAAAGGGCAAAGCAAAGGACAAAAGCAGCACCCCCAAGGAAATAGCTGAAGGCGAGGCTAAGGCAAGTAACAGCTGATCAGGCCGGGATAGTTTAAGCTAGGCTAACTATCGCAGGAAAACCAAATTGGCTTCTATTGCGCTGGCTGCGGAGCAGCGCCGGACAAGGTGAGTAGCCGTGGATTTTTTTGGCATCGGTCCTATGGAGATAATTCTTATTCTGGTTATAGCTCTGCTTATCTTCGGGCCGGAGAAGCTACCTCGGATAGGCAGAGATATTGGCAAGACTCTGCGCTCTTTCAAAAAAGCGACAACAGACCTGTCAGCGCAAGTGAGCAAAGAGCTGGAACAAGAAAAGAAGGAACTCAATAGCGATACCGGGCAAATTAAGCATGAGTTGGACGAAGTGAAAAAGGGAATCGATACCAACAAATTAAGCAGCATATACAAGAAATCAGCAATCCAGTGAGAGCCGGAGACATTAAGACGCCGATTGAGGGCAATCCTATATGAGCGAAGAGAAAAAACTGACTTTCATGGGCCATATCCGCGAACTTCGCGGACGTTTAGCGTGCTCTGTTCTGGCCTTAGTCATCACTACCATAATATCCTTCGTATTCGCTGACCAGATATTCCACTTTCTCCTCAAACCTGCAGGCAACATCAGCCTCATATATACCGAGATGACCGAGATGATCGGCATATATATGATAGTATCTCTTGCAGGGGGCATTGTGTTGGCAATGCCCTTCTTCGTATACCAGATTATAATGTTTGTCTCGCCAGCGTTGACCCGCCGTGAGAAAAGATATGTATATATTGCGCTCCCCTGGATAACGCTCATGTTCATCGGCGGGGTAGCTTTCGGATATTACATCTTGCTGCCGCCCGCGATGCATTTCTTGCTCAGCTTCGGCAGCGACATCGCTTCGCCCTACATAAAAATCGGTAATTACATAACACTTGTGACCAGGCTTCTTATTGCCATCGGGGCTGTCTTCGAGACACCCGTGATTATCACCCTGCTTTCACAGCTTGGTGTCGTTTCACCGGGATGGCTGGCAAAAAAGCGCAAGTGGGCGTTTCTAGCCGCTTTCATACTTGCGGCAGTTATCACACCTACCATGGATCCCATCAACCAGAGTCTGGTAGCTGGCCCCCTGATCGTTTTGTATGAGCTGAGTATTTGGCTATCCCGGCTAGTCTATCAGAGAAAGGGCAAAACAGTCGGCTCGCCAGTATCATCGCCATCGTAATCCCACCACTCCCCTCATGCCGCTTGACCTGCTGTTATGAATCCTTCTGCTTTTCTTAATTCTGGGCAGGGCTCTGACCTGTACCATGCCCGCCTTTCCAGGTTATTTCTCTACTCGCCGAAGGATATGCCTGCTTATTTTTGCACAAAATACGTTGTACTATCTATATGCAATTCTACTTGTAATACGCTTGTGAGTTATGGTATATTATAGGGCGGCAACAAAAGAAGAGGTGACAATCGGTTGCTGTCTGATTACGGCTATATAGCGATATTGCTTGTCGCTGCCATTGCAGTACCCGCATTAATCCTTGTATTAGCCCGCTTCCTCAGTGTTAAGCCGAAGGAGCCCGATTCCGAGGGTGTAAAGACCGACACCTACGAGTGCGGCATGAAAACTGTCGGCAGCTCATGGCTTCAGTTCAACTTCCGCTATTATTTCTATGCCCTGCTCTTTGTAGTATTCGATGTGGAGACTGTTTTTCTGTACCCCTGGGCAGTACATTTGAAGCAGCTCAAGCTCTTTGGATTTGTTGAGATGCTGGTCTTCATATTTATCTTGGTAGTTGGCCTCGTTTACGCCTGGAAGAAGAGGGCTCTGGAATGGAAATAGAGAATAGAGACATCCTGGTACCGGGTTATTCGCCAGCCGACCTCGACCGTAACGAGGGCAAAGCTGTCGAGGCGCTCATAGCAAGGTCTACTGAGCCGATACCGGACCCGGACCGCTGGATAGAAGAAGAGATTCAGCGCAGCGTACTGGTCACCACGCTGGACGCTGTTTTGAACTGGGCGAGAAAATATTCCCCCTGGCCAATGTTTTTCGGCTTGGCTTGCTGTTCCTTTGAGATGATGGCAGCGGCGGGGCTGAGATTCGACATGACCCGGTTTGGCATGGATATCATGCGCGCTTCGCCGCGGCAGGCTGACCTGATAATGGTTACCGGGACTTTGACTTGGAAGATGGCTCCGGCGGTTAAGATGATTTACGACCAGATGGCAGCACCCAAATGGGTGATTGCGATGGGCTCCTGCGCTATAAGCGGCGGGCCGTTCGCCGATTCTTATTCCGTGGTTCCCGGGGTTAACCGCATCATACCTGTGGATGTGTATGTACCGGGATGCCCGCCCAGGCCTGAATCTTTGATAAGAAGCATCGTTATGCTGCAAGAGAAGATTTTGAAGGACAGCATAAGGAGGGCCAAGAATGGCTGAACTCAGTATAGGAGATAAGGTCAGGGTCAAAGAGAGGCCGAACTATACGCTCAGTGGATGGGAAGGCGAGGTATTGGAGGTCAAGGAAGACCCTAAAGGCTGGATAATAATCAAGGCGTCAAAAACAGGCTACAAAATGGCGTTTCCCGAGACCGAGCTTGAGAAAATATAGCTTCTATAGAGATATCAAATAGAGATGACTAAACAGCTTACAGGGAGTGAAGTTGCTAAGAGAATAGGGCAGCAGCTTCCGGGGGCAGTTGGTGGATACGATGATTCTGCGATTCTGATAGAGAGCGGCTCTATTTTAGAGGTCTGTCGTTTTCTTAACCAGACCGCTGATTTGGATTTCAATTATTTGGTCAACCTCACAGGCGTAGACTACTTCGATTATTTCGAGGTAGTCTATCATTTAGTCTCTATGAAACACAATCATAGCATCGTGCTCAAGACCAGATGCTATGACCGGGAGCAGCCCACGGTTCCCTCCGTAACCTCCATCTGGAAGGCAGCCGATTTTCAGGAGAGGGAAGTTTACGACCTGCTGGGGATCCGTTTCGAGGGACATCCGAACATGAAGAGGATATTTCTTTGGGAGGGATTTCAGGGACATCCGCTGAGGCGGGATTACCTCTAGAGAAAGAACGGCGTTAAGGCTTGGATAACTATGGCTAAACCGGATTTGATACTACTGCACGCTCCCAGCAACTACGATTTCAGGGAACGTGCCATAATGTACGGGCCGATAAGCGATGTGATACCGTCAACACCGATTTTTGAGATGTACCCTATCGGTCTTGTCAGCATCGGCGCTTATCTGGAAAAGAACGGTATTCATACCAGGATTGTAAACATCGCCAACCGCATGTTGAAAGACAAGAAATTCAATGTGGAGCAGTTCATCGGCAAATTATCTGCGGCCGCCTTCGGTATAGACCTCCACTGGCTTCCCCACGCCCACGGCAGCCTGGAGTTGGCCCGCATCGTAAAAGAACTGCATCCCTCCACGCCGGTCATTATGGGGGGATTGTCGTCGACCTATTTCCATAAAGAATTGATCGCATACCCTCAGGTCGACTACGTTGTGCGCGGCGATTCGACAGAGACGCCGATGCTGCAATTGATGGAGCGGATAAAGGCCGGGGGGACTGTCGACGATGTACCGAATTTAAGCTGGAAGGATAAGGACGGCGTAGCTCACCATAACCCTATGACCTGGGTTCCTGCAAGCCTCGATGACATGCTGCTAGACTATTCATATCCCGTGAGGTCGGTGCTGAAATACCGCGATCTGGTCAGCCTGACGCCCTTCAGAAACTGGACGGATTATCCCATAACCTGCGTTGTCTCCTGTCGCGGCTGCAACTATGATTGCGCCACCTGCGGCGGCTCGAGATATGCCTACAAGAATAGCTTTGGCCGCGAAAAAACCGCATATAGAAACCCGAAGCTCTTGGTCAAGGATATCGTCAGCATACAGCGATACCTCAACGGGCCTGTGTTCGTGGTTGGAGATATACGCCAGCAGGGTGAGGACTACGCGGATGAATTCCTGTGGAATATGAACTACGCCAGGGTAAACGGGCCTATAGTCCTGGAGCTTTTCTCACCTGCAGGAAACGACTTCTTTAGAAAAGTGCGTAAGACTATACCGAACTACAATATACAGTGGTCGCCGGACTCGACCGATGAGGAAGTGCGCCGCACGTTCGGCAAGGGATATGGAAATCGTGAGATAGAGAGTACGGTTCAAAGCGCTCTTGAGAATGGATGTAAAAGATTCGATTTATTCTTCATGATAGGACTTCCCAGACAGACGTATGGTTCGGTGATGGAAGGCGCTACTTACCTTAGAGGGTTTCTCAAAGAATTCGAGCGTTACAACAACCTCTTCCCTTTCATATCACCACTTGCTCCTTTTGTAGACCCCGGAAGCAAGGTTTTTGAGAACCCCGATAAGTTCGGCTACAAGTTTTTCTACCGAAGCCTGGAAGAACACCGCCGGGCGCTGCAGAGTCCGAGCTGGAAGTATATGCTGAACTACGAGACAGCATGGATGAGCCGGGGCGAAATAGTGGCGAGTACCTATGATGCTGCATTAGCTTTCAATAGGCTGAAAATGGAGCGGGGCTTGATTACGAAAGAAGTGGCCGAAGGCGTCGAAGCTCGTGCCAGGGGCTCCATAAATCTGATGAGAGCGATCGATAAGATAGTAAGCGAATATGGCTCCGACAGTAAAGAAATAATGGCTCTTAAGGAAGAGGCCGATAAACTGAGTTCCTCCTCTATATGTCAAAAGAAGGAACTGCACTGGCCGTCGACATCATTTGTGCGCAATGCACCCAGGATAGTATGGGCTTTCGCCACAGGGAGCGAACATTAGGTATGGAGCTTAAAACACAACCGTTTGTACTGAACATCGGGCCTTCTCACCCTTCTACTCACGGCGTTTTTCGCATGAGGGTGACGCTTGATGGTGAAGTGATCGTGGAACTTGAGCCTATTTTCGGCTATCTCCACAGAGGCATAGAAAAGCTGGCTGAGGGTAGAACTTATACTCAGAATATCCCCTTTACAGACCGCTTTGACTATGCTGCCTCGATGATGAATAACTTCGCCTATGTGCTGGCTGTGGAGAAGCTCGCCGGTATAAAGGTGCCGGAGAGGGCTGAGTACCTCAGAGTGATTGCAGCGGAGCTGATGCGTATCGCCCGGCATCTCCTGGCGGTCGGCTTTCTAACCAATGACATGGGGGCAATGATGACTCCACTCCTCTATATGTGGAGAGAACGGGAGAAAATTGTCGACCTGTTCGAGATGCTTTGCGGACAGAGATTGACTTACAACTACATGCGGATTGGCGGTGTCAGCCACGACGCACCTCCGGAGTTCCTGCCAGCACTGAGGAAGTTTCTCAAGGAGATGCCGGATTTTGTGAATGAGTACGACCAACTGCTGGCAGAGAATGAGGTCTTGCTGGCTCGCACTAAGGGCGTAGGTATTCTGCCCGCTGATTTGGCTATAAATTCCTCAGTCAGCGGCCCCATGCTCCGCGCCAGCGGCGTTAAATGGGACATTCGCAAAGCTGACCCTTACTCAATATACGACCGCTTCGATTTCGATATTCCGACAGGAGCCGTAGGCGATACCTATGACCGCTACCGGGTAAGGATCGAAGAGATAAGGCAAAGTACTCGCATAGTGGAGCAGGCGATAGAGCAACTGCCGCCGGGCGAGGTCTGCGCAAAAGTGCCCACTCTGCTTAGACCACCTAAGGGCGATGCCTACACTCGAATCGAGGCTTCCACGGGTGAACTGGGGTTCTACCTGGTCAGCGATGGCTCCATAGCGCCTTACCGGTTCAGGGTACGCTCTCCGGAGTTGCTCAATTTGACGGTTCTGCGCGATATCAGCATCGGATGGAAAATAGCAGACCTTATAGTTATCTTTGCCAGTATCGATATAGCTCTGGGCGAGGTAGATAGATAATGAATGCCTGGCATTACTTCGTAAACCTGCTTCCGAATGTGCGCAGCGACTTTATTTCGTGGCTTCAAGGTTTCGGCCTGCCGAGCTCGCTGATAATATTCCTCGATAGCCTGATAGGCATAACCCTGATATTGCTCTTCGTCTTCCCGGTAGTGATGCTATTCATCTGGATGGAGCGGCGGTTTATCGCCAGATTCCAGCTTCGTCCCGGGCCTAACCGCTGCGGGCCTCTGGGTTTGCTCCAGCCGGTGGCCGACGCTGTAAAGATACTGGTAAAAGAGGTCATCGTGCCCGCAAAGGGCGACAAGCTGGTGCACTGGGTTGCCCCGATAATAATGTTTTTCGCCGCATTCATGGTTTTTGCTGTGTTTCCCATTGGCAGCGGCGTGAGGGGGGCCTTCGCTGACCTGAACATCGGAATCCTCTACGTAGTTGCTATCAGCTCTCTGGCTGTTATCGGTATATTTATGGCCGGGTGGGGTTCGAACAACAAGTACTCATTGATAGGTGCGATGAGAGGCGTAGCACAGTTGATAAGCTACGAAGTGCCCATGGTGCTGTCCATTGTCGGCGTGGTGTTGATAGTTGGCTCGCTGCAAATGGGCGAGATTGTGGGCAGACAGACAGTCCCATTTATGCTGTTGCAGCCTCTGGGCTTCCTGATTTACTTCATCGGCGCTATGACCGAGCTCAACCGCTCTCCCATGGATATGATTGAAGCCGACTCAGAGATAGTCGCCGGATATTTCACGGAGTACTCGGGGATGAATTTCGCCATGTTCTACCTGGCCGAGTACATCAATGCACTGGCGGTCGCTATCATTGTGACAACACTGTTCTTGAGCGGTTGGAAAGGGCCGTTCCTGCCGTTCTGGTTCTGGTTTTTACTGAAGGTAGTGGCTGTATTTATGTTCATTCTGTGGATGCGTGCCACTCTGGTTCGACTTCGTATCGACCAGGTCATGGCTTTCTCGTGGAAGTTCCTTTTGCCTGTGGCACTAATCAATGTGTTCATAACGGCTGCCGAGGTCCTGGCATGGGATACCTGGATGAGCGGCTGGACGAGCTTCCCCTGGCCGTTCATCTTCCTGAATTTCGCCATTGCGGCAGTAATCATCATCGTATGGTCAAGGTTATTCTTTAAAACTGGGGGAGGAAGAGTTGAGGTTGGAAGGCTCCGGGCTAGGGATAGCCAAGGGTATGGCGCTGACTCTCAAGCACCTGTTTCGTAAGAAAGTCACAACCCAGTACCCAGAGAAAAAGCTTGAGACATCGCGCCGGATTCGGGGGCAGCAGTTCGTGTGGAGAAGCGACCTGTGCACGGCCTGTGCTACCTGTGCCAAGAGCTGCCCGCACGGCATTATAAGAATCACAACCTCGAAGAACGGTGAGAACAAATACGCTGTAGACAAGATTGAGTTCGACATAGGGCGGTGCATGTTCTGCGGCCTCTGTGTTGAGGCCTGTCCCTACAGCGCCCTGTATATGGGACGCGGATACGAGCAGGCCAGATATAGCAGAAAATTGCTCTGGGCCGGCATGAAGGAGTTGATGTCCCCGGATATTGAGCCCAGCTCTTACGGACATATTGAGATAGAGGGAAAGATTCCGGAGCAATCACTCCTGGTCTATGGCCAGATAACGAAGGATACAGCAAACAAAAATGACAGTTGAGTTAGCTTTCTGGATACTGTCCCCGCTTATGGTAGGCGCTGCTCTGGCGGTAGTGCTGCTGCGCGACATTTTCCGCGCTGCTCTGCTGCTGGTGCTGTCCTTCTTTGCCGTAGCGGGGATATATGTAACGCTGAATGCCGACTTCCTGGCTGCGGTACAGGTTTTAATCTATGCCGGAGCCATCGGGATACTCCTCATATTTGCTATTATGCTTACTCGCAACGTAAAAGAGGGCAATCCTTTTAACAGACTTAAAATCCCCGCGCTCGTCGTGTCGCTACTGGTCTTGGCAACGGTCATTGGCGTCATAGTTAGCACAGATTGGACTACCGTGTCTAAGGTTTCTCAGAGTGTGGTAGTACCGCTCGACCAGCCGACTACCGGCTACATTGCTACGGCACTTTTCGACCAGAACAAGGGGTTTGTACTCCCCTTTGAGATAGCATCGGTGCTCCTGTTGGCAGCACTGATAGGAGCTATAGTGCTGGTAAGGGATAGAAATAGTAAGGAATAATCTGTATGCATTTCGGACTTGAATATTATCTGGTTTTAGCCGCAGTTCTATTCTCCATCGGCCTGTACGGTGCGCTGGCCAAGCGCAATGCTGTTGCGATTTTGATGTGCATCGAGATCATGCTCAATGCGGTGAACATCGCACTGGTCGCCTTCTCACGCTATCTCGTGCCTAATGTAGTGTTGTTAACAGGGCAGGTCTTTGCCATCTTCGTCATAACTGTGGCTGCTGCGGAGGCAGCCGTAGGTCTGGCGATAATAATAGCTATCTATCGCAGCCGTCAGAGCGTAGACGTCGAGCAGGTAGACTCAATGAAAGAATAATAGATAGAGCGTTTATAGATGTGGGTCGAATTTAAAACCGTACCTAACTTGATGGCAGCCGAAATGTGGAAAGAGCTCTTCGAGGCCGAAGGGATTCCTACCAGAATTCTCCCTCAAGGCCCTGAGGTAGGAGAAAAAGCAAAGTACAGGGTCTTGGTCCCGGAGCTTAAGAAACATCTCATCGATGATATATTGAGGAAAATATAGATGCTGTCTGGATCAGTTTTATGGGCTATTTTTCTGCTGCCGCTGTTCTCGCTTCTATTTATCTCTCTCATTCTAAGGCCCTTCTTCAATAACCATCCCCGGCTCAGTGGTTATACCATCATCGCCTGTCTCACCGCCGCTCTGGGACTCTCAATCTGGGTGTTGACTAACTCTCACCATTTCCCGATTCAAAGTACCGTGGAGTGGGCAGTAGTAGGTAACTTTAAGATCAACCTGGGATTTGTGGCAGACAACCTCACGGCGATAATGCTCATTGTGGTCAGCGGCGTCAGTCTCCTGGTGCAAATCTATTCACAGGGATATATGAAAGGCGACCCGGGTTATCATCGCTACTTTGCCTGGATGTCGCTGTTCACGATGTCGATGCTGGGCCTGGTCATGGCCTCGAACTTACTGCTGGTCTACGTATTCTGGGAAGGTGTCGGGCTCGGTTCTTACCTGCTCATCGGATTCTGGTTCCACAGGCCATCGGCAGCAGCCGCAGCCAAGAAGGCTTTCGTGGTAACCCGCTTCGGTGACTTCGGCTTCCTCATGGGAATTCTCATTCTCTACTTCACCTACGGCACATTCGATATAGCTGAACTCAACCAGATGGCCGTAGCGGGGGCTCTCGGCGGCACGGCCTTCACCCTGGCCATGCTGGGCGTCTTCTCCGGAGCAGTGGGGAAATCGGCACAGTTCCCGCTGCATACATGGCTCCCCGACGCGATGGAGGGCCCTACACCGGTCAGCTCGTTGATACATGCTGCTACCATGGTTGCCGCCGGTGTTTACCTGGTTGCGCGCACTCTGCCCATGTTCGCCAGTTCCGAGACGGCGATAACGATGGTAGCCGTTATCGGAGGATTTACCGCCATCTTCGCTGCCAGCATGGGCCTGGTGATGAACGATATTAAGCGAGTACTCGCTTACTCTACCATCAGCCAGTTGGGCTATATGATGCTCGGCCTGGGCGCAGTAGGTTTAGCTGTGTCTAAAGGGTATCTTACTTACGAAGAAGGGATTGGACTGGGCATAGCGGTTGGCATTTTCCATCTCTTCACCCATGCATTTTTCAAATGTCTCCTCTTCCTGGGCGCAGGCAGCGCTAACCATGCCACCGGCACATTCGACATGCGCCTAATGGGTGGCTTGCGCAAATATATGCCCTGGACTTTTGCCACCTTCCTCGCCGGCTCGCTTGCCCTATGTGGAATCTGGCCTTTTGCCGGATTCTGGAGCAAAGACCTGATTCTGCTCGAAGCCTGGCACCACACACCGATACTATTCTGGCTGGCAATAATAACTGTGTTCATGACCGCCTTCTATATGTTCAGAGCTATATTTATGACGTTCGGTGGAGAGTACCGCGGCGGTGAGGCAGGACACGGCGGGCACAGCAGCCACAGCGGTCATGATGCCCACGCCGGGCCTCATGAATCTCCGCTGGTGATGATTTTCCCCATGGTCATTCTGGCCCTCTTCGCTATCGGAGCCGGTTGGAGCTTCTGGGCGGGCGGTGTCTCTAAATTCCTCGCCGAGGGCAGCTATGCCGGAATGCACGGCGTAGGTCTGGAACCGCACGAGTTCTTCGGGTTGTTCAGCAAGGTCGGGGATGAGCCTCTTCCCTTGATATCTCTCGCAGTGGCTGTATCCGGCATCATAGTGGCCTATGCAATATATAGCAAGAAATGGATTTCTTCGGAAAAGATAGGACAGATATTTGCTCCTGTATACACTCTGCTTTCCCGCAAATACTACTTTGATGAGCTTTATGAGCACATCCTGGTATACCGGGTTCTATACGAAGGGCTGTTCAAGCTAATCCAACTGTTTGATACCTATGTAGTCGATGGAATTGTAAACGGACTGGGCAAGATAACAGTGGCAGCAAGCGGCGTTTTGCGCAAGGTACAGACAGGCCAGCTTCAGAGCTATGGCCTGGCAATAGCGATAGGCGTCGTGATTATCGTGGCGGTTTTCTTTGCCTATAGATAGAAAGTGTGATAGGAGCCCATAGTTTGAATATAGATTCTATCCACCCTCTTTCGATAATACTATTCCTGCCCGCGGTCGGGGCGATACTGATAGCCCTGTTTGTCAAACAGCAGCGAGCAGTTAAGCTCACGGCGGCTATTTTCACCTTTATTCCTTTCGCCCTTTCAGTGGCGCTGTTTGTCATATTCGACCGCAGCGGCGGCCTCCAGTTTGTGGAGCAGGCGCAGTGGATTAGCTCGATTAACGCTACTTATCATCTCGGCGTCGACGGCCTGAGCCTGCCCATGGTGATACTGACCACATTCCTGGGCTTCGTCGCTGTTTTTGTCTCATGGAAGATAAATCTGAGGACAAAAGAGTATTTCGCCTGGCTTCTGCTTCTGGAAACCGGTATCCTGGGCGTCTTCATGTCGCTGGACCTCTTGCTCTTCTTCCTCTTCTGGGAAGTAGAGCTTATCCCCATGTATATGTTGATATCCATCTGGGGCACTCCGCCGCCTTTAGGGAGAAAAGAATATTCAGCGACAAAGTTCGTGATATACACCCTGTTCGGAAGCGCCTTCATGCTGGCCGGGATACTAACACTGTACTACTCCGCCTCCCCGCATACATTCAGCATGGTGGATATTGCCAGCGGCGCAGCGCAGTTGATACCGGTCATCCCTCTGTCATCGATATTTTTCCTTATCTTCATCGCCTTTGCGATTAAACTGCCTGTATTCCCGCTGCACACGTGGCTGCCCGATGCCCATACCGATGCTCCAACCGCAGTGAGCGTGATACTGGCCGGTGTGCTCCTAAAAATGGGTGCCTACGGAATGATACGTCTCGTGGCCGGATTCGGCG
>Ga0172365_10002982_pt1 | contig 12620 bp, 15 predicted proteins | sample LakKivSesite48cm_FD_114535 | JGI IMG/M metagenome (GOLD analysis project Ga0172365, IMG submission 114535) | Sediment microbial communities from Lake Kivu, Rwanda - Sediment site 48cm | ecosystem: Environmental > Aquatic > Freshwater > Lake > Sediment | place: Rwanda: Western Province, Lake...
CAGGCAAGTGCGATGATCCGGTCGAGAACAACGCACCGCGTCTTCGCTAGCGGTGGCCCGGCCCTTGTCGTCCTAGTCGCCTTCGCTGCCGCGCCAACTCCTGCCCAGGCTCCGCCTGACTACTACGCCCCCGAGCGCCTCCGCGAATTCGCCGAGTACCTGTTTCAGCGCGGAGACTACGTGCGCGCAGCGGGGGAATATCAACGGTATCTGTTCGTGACTGATTTATCGGCGGGGCGGGACTCAGTCCTGTTCAGGATCGGGCTGGCGTACCGGCTGGGGGGCCAACCGCGTAGGGCAATTGCCGCACTAGAGGAAGCGCTTGCGCTCGGTCGAGACCTGAACTTGCGCGAAGCATGCACGTACCAGATCGCCCGCGCGCAGCTTGATCTCGGCGAGTACAGACGCTCCATCGAGACATTGAAGGCACACCCCCCCGCATCGAGAGAATTCCGTCAGCGATACACGAACTTGCGCGCCGTGAACCACTTGCGCCTGCGCGAGTGGGACGCAGCGTATTGCATCGTCACCGCGTCAGGGCAATCTGAGGACCCCCGTACCGACTCGCTGAGCGCTGCCCTTGCCGAGTATGCCCGGCAAGGGATGAACCTTCCCCGCAAGAGCGTCCCCCTTGCTATTGCGCTGTCGTCGGTTATGCCGGGCGCCGGCAAATTCTACGCAGGCCGAACGTACGACGGCATTATGTCGCTCCTCTTGGTCGGGTTGACCGGCTGGCAGGCATATGACGGCTTCCGCCGCGGAGGACGCGATTCCGTGAAGGGATGGATCTACGGGGCGATCAGCGCCGGCTTCCATGCGGGCAACGTGTACGGCGCTTTCGTCGCAACGAGGTCGTACAACAAGGGCCTAGAAAGTGATCTGCTGAGGAAGGTGGAACTGGCTATTGCGGTCCGCGGTCTGTAGACTCGGCGTGATCTTGCTCGTTGGCGGGGCCTTTCCGGCGGGGGCAGACCCAGCGTTGGAGCTTGGCGAGCGTCTGTTCAAGGCGGGCAACTTCGATGGGGCGATCCTAGAGTTCGAGCGATTCGTGTGCTTCAGCTCGGACAGCCAGAAAAAGGCGGAAGTCTGTCGGCGGATTGGCCTCGCGTACCGCAGTCTGGGGGACCTCGATCAGGCGTCGGAGCAGCTGTACCGCGCCCTAGCCTACGCCACCGATGACAGGTCTGTCAGCGAGATCCGCGTCGAGATTGCCGTGATTGCCCTGGCAACGAAAGCGTACGACATCGCCGAAGTGGAGCTCCTGAAAGTGGCGCAGTTCGGCGAGAGTGCCCAAACTACGATGGCGGCGACGTTCTACCTCGGCGTCTGTTACCTGTACGCCAGCCAGTGGGAGCTAGCACGACAAGCATTCACTCGGTACTATGCAGAGGTTGACAGCAGCCGTCTTCCCCGCATCGAAAGCCTCCTAGCCCCATCATGCCGCCCCCGCCTGAAGTCGCCAGCACTCGCGAAGTGGCTGTCCACGTTCGTACCTGGCGCGGGTCAGATCTACGCTGGTGATCTCCGGGATGGCGTCAACGCGTTGGCGGTTGACGGTGGCCTGGGGTACCTCCTTGCCGACGCCCTGCTTGACCGGCAGTACGCCGATGCCATCGTCACGTACTACCCCCTCTTCGATCGGTACTACCGCGGGAACCGCCGTCGAGCGGAAGCCATCGCCCGCGACTGGAATGCCCAAGCGTGCGGTGCCTACGCGGAAACTGTCATGGACGCAGCGTCACCCGCCCCGTCGTCAGAACTTGACGCCAAATGAGACCAAATAACGGCATTTCTCACGCGACGCATCCGCCCTCTTGAGAGGAGGCGACAGGTATGGCCGTAGCGGACGTTCGCCACTACCTCGATCTTATCCCAGCGGTCAAGAAGTCTCCGCAGGGGTCATTGTGGCTCTCCTATGACTCCGAAGCGGACGTGCTTTACATCAACTTCAAGAAACCGAGCCACGCCACGGACAGCGAACTCACCGATGACGACGTGATCATCCGGTACGAAGGCGAAGAAATCGTTGGCCTGACGATCCTCCATGCAGCGAAACGTGCAGCCTAAAAGGTGGGGGCTTTCACCACCTCTTCATCCCTTGCGCACGTGACGCGGCTTCACCCTTTTCTCCCCGCCAGCAAGCATCACACGCTCTCCGGTGCGGCGGGCAATCTCGACAATCGCGCTCGAGTCATCCTCCTCCCACTGCCGTTTGCCGCAGGGGATCGGTTCAATGCGCGTGTCGGTGTCAAGTGTCAGATGCCAGAGAAGATCAATGTCTTTCCGGTCGCGCTTGGCATCAAATCGCGGCGAGACCACGACCAGGTCAATGTCGCTCCACTGATGGGTCTTTCCCGTGACCTGCGAGCCGAACACAACCCCGAAGTTCACTGGGATTCCATGCTCTTGCACGGCGCGAAGGTAGTCTCGTACCGCGCTCAGAACAGGCTCATCAACCACCGGAATACCTCCTCAGCACGGCTAGCATATGCGTGGGCCTCTGCTTGTGCCAACGGTGGCATAGAGGGATCAGGATATCGAGCTTCGACGGTGAACGCATTCATCTCAGCCAGTACATCAAGATATGCTTGAGATGGATGGACGGCCGCCAGCTCTGCCAGAACCACGAGATTGTGCGTTCGCGGCGCCAGATCATGCGCATGTCTGCGTACGAGGGCCTTCAAGGACTTTTCGAGGGCCAGATGAACCAAGAACAGCGCATGGCGGAGCCGTCCATGGTCAAGTAACTCCCCTGCAACCGTCCAATCTTCCAAGGCCCCGGAGCGCCAGTAAGCGACCTGTTTCCCAACGTCAATCATCATAGACCCGTGTAGAGAGCTTCCCTTGCCTGAACGACTGATTCTGACATGAAGGATATGCAATTCCACAGACTATGTGCTTGCCAGTTCCCTCATGGCCTTGGGCACGTGCCGCAGGATGTCTCCCGCGATCATCCCGTGCACGCCGAGTTCGTCGCGTGCGAAGTCGCCAGCCATGCCGTGGACGTACGCCCCTAGCCGCGCCGCGATCTCTGGCTCAACGCCCTGCGCGATGAAGCCCGCAATGAGGCCGGTGAGCACGTCGCCGGAGCCTGCGCTGGCCATGCCGGGGTTGCCGGTCGGGTTCACCCACGTCTCGCCCGAAGGACCGCAGACGACCGTCGGCGCGCCCTTCAGGAGGAGCGTCAGGCCCCACTCCTTCGCCGCACGCTGGCACGTCCCGACCGGGTCCTTCCGCACGTCGGGGATGCCTACCCCCAAGAGCCGGGCGCATTCGCCGTAGTGCGGGGTGAGCACTACGCCCTCGCCGAAGCGGAATCCGTCGGCGGATTTCCCTGTAAGCGACGAGACCGGCGACAGGGCGAACAGGCCGTCGGCGTCAATCACGAGCGGCTTCGCGCATTCGCCCACGAAGCGGCGCACAAGCTCCGTCGTCTCGCGGTGTCTTCCGAGGCCGGGGCCGATGGCGACGACGTTCACGTCTTCCGCGAGGCGACGCACCTCGCCGTGCGCACGCAGGGCCAGGCATCGCTTCCGGCGCACCTCCGGCAGGGGGATGGTGATCACCTCGGTGAGCTTGACTTCGAGGATGTCGTTGAGGCTCTCCGGGCAGGCAAGATAGACAAGGCCCGCCCCCGCCCTGAGCGCAGTCTCCGACGAAAGCGCCGCCGCGCCGGTCATGCCGACCGACCCCGCGACCACGAGCACGCGCCCCACGCTGCCCTTGTGCGCGTCCGGTTCGCGCCGGGGAACCCACCTGCACGCATCGTCTCTGCCAGCCATGAAGGTCTTCCCGGCTTCGGCTTCCAGAGCTTCCTGCGGGAAACCGATGTCCGCGACGCAGAGCGTGCCGCAGTGCCGTTTGCCAGGGTAGAATGCGTGGCCGACCTTCGGCAGCCCGAACGTCACCGTGAGCGTCGCCCGCAGCGCCACGCCGCAGACCTGCCCCGTGTCGCTGGAGATGCCCGACGGGATGTCAATCGCCACGAGCGGGACGCGCAGCCGGTCCACCGCCTCGATTGCCGTGCGCATCACGCCGTGCGCCTCGCCCCGCAGCCCCGTGCCGAGCAGCCCATCAATGAGGTAATCGGCGCCCCCCCACGTTCCGGCGGCGCGCAGGAGGGCTTCATCGTCAACAAGCGGCGTAATCGTGCCCCCGGCAACGAGCCATTCCTCCATCGCCAGCTTCGCGTCGCCGGTGATCTTCTCCTGTTCGGCGAGGAGGTACACCTCGACCTTCGCTTTCTGTTCGCGGAGCAACCGCGCCACGACGAACCCATCGCCGCCGTTGTTCCCGCGCCCGCAGAGCACGATCACCCGTTCCCCGGAGACTGACCCGACGCGGGCGAGCAGTTCGCTCACCACCGCCTGCCCGGCCCGGTGCATGAGCGTGATGCCGGGGATGCCGTGTTGTTCGATTGTCCGCTTGTCAATGGCGGCAATCTGCTGCGAAGTGACCAACTGCATGAGAAGGCTCCGTGATGGTCTCCCTCAATCGTACACGTCACCTCGGTGTCCTATCCGAGTGACAAGCACAGTGAGTTCGGAGTCATTGATTTCGTAGAGAATCCGGTAGTTGCCGACACGGACGCGGTAGGTGTTTCCCTTCCCGGCAAGCTTCTTGACACCGAAAGGACGTGGATTCGACGAAAGGGACTTGATGCATGCGTCCAGCCTTGCAAATACCGATCCGGGCAGCCTCTCCAAGCTTCGCGCGGCGGAAGGCATTACAAGAACTGTGTAAGCCATCAAGTCACTACCTCACCTTGCCTTCGTCCGTGTCTTTTCGCTGCTCGCTTCCTTTTCATCTCCTCCACGAATTTCTCGTAGGGGATCGGCTCGCCGCCTTCAGCGAGTGCAGCCTCTACGGCCTCAAGATCAATCCGGTCCTCGCGCTCTTCGATCATCTGCAACTCCTCAACCGAGATGAGCGCAATGTCTCTGCCTTCGATGCTCATGACGACCCGCTCACCTTCGTCGAGCTGGCGAAAGGCTTCTTCGAATGTCGAAACGCGAATCACAGCGAACTCCTTGAGGTCCTTGCCAGGCTTGAACTTAGGGACTTTCGCAGCCGGGATGATGATCTCCTTCTTCGTCCCGGGGATCTTCCCCATGCGCGCCTTGCGATGGCCCACCGAGAATGTGCCGAAACCGACGAGAGAAACCTTGTCTCCCCGCTTCAGCGCGGCAGTGATGTTGTGCAAGAGCGAATTCAGGACAGCCCCAGCGACAGTTTTCTGAACACCAGCGTCTGCCGCTGCCCTTGCAATGAGTTCTTCACGCAACATTCGGTCACCCTTTACATTGGATGGATCACGTTCCCGTTATTCAAAAAGAATGTCCGGTCTATCGCCGCCCCCGGATTTATCCAGAGGGCGCACTTCGCAAGAAATATATGCACAGGGCGCTTCTACTTGCCCAACTTCATCTCCTCTCGTGCGTTGATCGCGTCTATCACGCGGGGCAGCTCATGGATGCCCGACACCTCGAAATCCGCGTCGGTCTTCTCGACCTTGAACGTGCTCCCGTACTTCGCCCACACCGTCCAGAGGCCGAGGGACTTCGCCCCGGCAACGTCCCGCTCCGGCCAGTCGCCGACCATGATCACCTCGCGGGGAGCCATGTCAAGGTCCCGAAGCACGCGCTCGAAGGGCTGCGGAGAGGGCTTGCGGAAGCCGGTGTCCTCGTAGGTTACCACCACGTCGAAGTCGTGGTGCAGCCCCAACTGGCAGAGACGCAGCCACGCCTCGCGCCTCGGCGCATCGGAGAGCACGGCGAGCCGGAGGCCCTGGCGGAGCAGTTGCGAGATCGTCATCTTCACGTGCGGGTACGGCAGAAGCGCCGCCTCGCGAGCCTTCCGATAGGCCACCACGCCCGCAGCGAGTATCTTGTAATCAATGTAGCCGAGTTCGTTGGTGAGGAACTGGTCGAACACCTGCTGGTATTCGATGCCGAGCGCGTCGTAGGTCTTGTAGATGCCGGCCTTCGTCTCCTCAATCGTCATGGGCAGTCCGCAATCAACCATCGCCCACGCCGCAGCCTCCACCGCCTGCCTCTTCATCGCCATGAAGTCAACGAGCGTGTTGTCCAGATCGAAGATGACGCCGCGAATCATGCGCACCCCTCCGGATTCAATTCCCGCCTCCAGGGACAACCCTGAAAGTAGCCTGAGGGAAGGATCACTCCAAGCAACGCGCATTTCGATTGTACCCGTGTGCCGAATTCCCCACAGAAGGAGAGCCTGCCTACCGCCCCATGTCCCACGGGCGGAAAAGGTCGCGGAGCGAACGCACCTCTTCGAGCCGGTCGGCCTCTTCCTGCCCCGGCTGTGGCGTGCGGAAGCGTTTGAGGAGTTCCCGCTCGCCAGTGGCGGCGAACACCGTTGGCACTGACATCGCCACGAAGGGAATGCCGATCTGGGTGAGCGAGAGCATCGCCGCGAGGAAGAGTGTCCCGCCGCCGAGCGCGAGGGAGTGCGCCGGGAGCTTCAACGCAAGGTAGAGCGCCTGCCGCAGGCCCTGGCCTGTGCTGAGTTCCCGATCCCGCGCAAGGGCAAGGCCGAGATGGAAGACGACGCCAAGGAACGCAACCTGCGCCCACAACATGACGCCCGCGAGCAGAAACCCGACCCACCGCAGCACGCCGGGAAACTGGAGGTAGAACGCGCTATTGACGCCGAGCACCACCGCCGCGCCGAACGCCGTAGCGCTCAGCCAGAGACCCACAACGAAGCGACGCCGGAACGCCGCCCAGAGTTCGGCGCGGTCAGGCGTGCGATACCGCGCCCACTCCGACGCGGCGGCGAGGAGCGCAAGGCTTGCCGGGTTCACCCAGAGCGCTGCGACCCCTGCGACGATGCTCGTTACAAGGCCAAGCACGCCGAGCCAGCGCACGAACACGACGAGGAGCAGATACCCTGTGGCAATCCAGGGGGTACTCACTACCAACCACAGGATATTGAGCACCACGCACGTGCCGAGGTGATCGTAGGTATTCCAGAGGAATTTCCTGAGCACGCAAGCTTTTCCTCTCACGCGAACATATTCGGCAAGAGACCCCATTGAGAGGTGTCTTTGAGAAAATAGGCTGACTTGCACAGGGAGGCAAATCAGCGTAGCGTACCTGGCTGCCCGCAGGGAAGTTCGAGGAACATTCGTATACTTTCAGGTGAACCGTTCTGGGCAGCCGAGCACTCTCACCAAGGGGACATACCGTATGCGCGAAATGGACGCATTGCTCGCGGAGATGGTGGCGCGCATTCGGGACGCCATACAGCCCGACCGCGTCATTCTGTTCGGCAGCCGAGCGCGTGGGACAGCCCATCCGAACAGCGATTTCGACCTGCTCGTGATCAAGGAATCGGACGAACCTCGATACCGCCGCTCTGCACGCCTCTATACGGCGCTGGCTGATCTGCCGGTAGAGGTCGAGGTGATGGTGTACACCCCCGAGGAAGTATCGGAGTGGAGCGCCGTTCCGGAAGCATTCGTCAGCACCGCGCTTCGTGAAGGGAAGGTGCTCTATGAGAGAAAAGACTGACGTGGTGCGAGGGCTGCTGCGTAAAGCGGCGAGCGACTTTCTGGCGCTGGATGCGTCCCTTGGTGCAGGGGCGTTTGACGCAGCGTGCTTCCACGCACAACAGGCTGCGGAGAAATATCTGAAAGCCTATCTCACGCACACAGGCGCGACGTTCCCATTCACGCATAACCTCACGAAACTGGTCAACCTCTGCGCCGCCAGCGACCCGCGCTTTTGCTCATTGACTCCCATCGTCGAACCGCTCACACCCTATGCGGTCGAATTGAGGTACGACGAGGAGTTCTGGCCGAGTAAGGAAGTGACGGAGCAGGCACGAGCTTCGGCAGCGGCCGTTCGAGAGTTCGTCCTGAACAGGCTGCCGCCGGAGGTAACGCACGGAATCTCTTGAGTTCACGTGCGACGAACCGAGCAGAAGCCCTCCTCTCGGCATCCATCCCACTACTCCCAGGGGACCGCCGTCCCGATCTCTGCGGCGATCTCTTCCAGGCTCTGTACGGTCTCCTCTTCGAGCGGGATACCTTCCCTGCGGCGCTTCAGCGTCTCGCGCCACGCTCGTTCGCCGGGCAGGCGGACCTCCTCTACGCCGGGCGCACGTTCGCCGGATTTCAGTTCTCGGACAAGCCGCCTCATGGCCGACTCGTATCTCTCTTCCGGCATGAGCGCCTTCAGGTTCACGGCGATCAGCGCATGGCAGCAGTTATCCGGGATGCTCTTCGAGAAGCCGCTGCCCGGTGACTGGTCGCTGAGCATGCCGCCCCCGGCCAGCACGCCGGTGATGACTTCCACCATGACCGCCAGCCCTGACCCTTTTGGCCCGCCGAACGGGCGCATGATCCGCCTTCCGGCAGGGTCGCCGCCCGCGACGAACCATTCGTCGGGAATCGCCTTGCCGTTGCGGCGCATCATGCCGATTCTGGCCCCGGAGGCCACGCTCATCGCCATGTCCAGCACCACCGGGAACTCCGGCCCCGGCGCGCCGATGGCCATGGGGTTGTTGCCGATGGTCCGACTGACGGACCCCTCAAGAGCCATCATCGGGCTGGAATTGCTCATGGAGATACCCACAAACCCCCGCTCAACCGCCATCATCGCATACGCTCCGACGGCGGCGCAGTGGTTGCTCCTGCGGACCATCACCCAGCCCGTGCCGAGGTTCGCGGCAAGCTCTATCGCCCGGTCCATGGCGAGGGAGCCGCAGACCATCCCCATGCCGAAGTCGCCGTCCCAGGTCTCCAGGGAACCGGCCTGAAGCACCGGCTTGATGTCGGGCCTGGCCTTGATTGCCCCGCCGAGGATGCGCCGGATGTTCGCGGGCACGAGGCGCACCCCATGCGAGCTTATGCCGCGCAGCTCGGCTGTCGTGAGGACGTACGCGGCGCGTGCCGCATGGTCCGGCGGCACGTCAACGGCCCGCAAGAGATGGCCGATTACCGTCTTGAGACGCTCTTCCGATACGACGCGGGCAATAGGCATTGAGCGCTTCCTTTCCGTGCTATTCCCAGGGGACTGCCGTCCCGATCTCCGCGGCGATCTCTTCGAGGCTCTTCACGATGTCCTCTTCGAGCGGGATACCTTCCCTGCGGCGCTTCAGCGTCTCGCGCCACGCTCGTTCGCCGGGCAGGCGGACCTCCTCCACGCCGGGGGCACGCTCGGCGGCTCTCAGCCGGGCGATAAGCCCGGTCATGGCATCGGCGTACTGCTCCCTCGGCAGCGCACGGCTCACGTCTATGGCGACCTGGGTGTGCACGGTGTGGTCCGCCTGGGAACGGGGGCTGTGCAGCCGCATGTCTCTGGGCACTCCGGCCCCGGAACACACGCTCGTGAGGACCTCCAGCATGATCGCCAGACCGCTCCCCTTCGCGCCGCCGAAGTGCCGGAGTACGGTCTCACGCGTCGCGTCGGCGGGCTGGAGGACCCATTCATCGGGGATGGGTTCGCCCTTGCGCCGCGTCATCCAGATTCGTCCGAGCGACGCGACGCTCGTCGCCATGTCGAGCACGACGGGGAACTCCGGCCCCGGCGCACCGATGGCCATGGGGTTGTTGCCGATGGTCCGGCTGACGGTCCCTTCGACGGTCATCATCGGCCCGCAGTTGGAGATCGAGATTCCCGCCATGCCGACCTCGATTGCCTGCATGACGAACGAACCGGACGCGCCATAGTGGTTGGACCTCCGCACCATGACCCAGCCGACGCCGTGTTCCCGTGCGATGCCGATGGCGTGCTCCATCGCAAGCGCGCCGACGATCATCCCCATGCCCGCGTCCCCGTCGAGGATCGCAAGCGCGCCGATGCGGGCGGCTTCGCTGATGCGTGGCCGGGGGTTGATCGCGCCGCCGAGGATGCGCTTGATATTGCCCGGCAACAGGCGGACACCGTGCGAGCTTATCCCGCGCAGGTCGGCCATGGTGAGGATGTACGCGGCGTGTCGTGCGTGCTCCGGCGGCACGTCCACGGCCTGCAAAAGGTGGCTGATCACCGCTTTGAGGCGGTCTTCCGAGACGAATCGCGTGGGCTGCGTCATGGGCTGCATTTCCGCGAGGGGGGAATCCTGTGCGGACGAGGCTGTCTGGCCTCGAACGCACCTCTCACACGTCAAGATAGTGCGGCCTCTCCGCCGAGAGCAACGGAGTCGCATACGATATGCTCGGGTTGAAGACCTCGCCCTAAGCTCACCTCCTGCGCCCCTCGATTGCCCCTTTGCCGAACCGCTCTCTATATTCGATCCGTTCCACCCCGTCCGAGGAGGGATGACATGCGGCTAGAGATTCTCTCGCTTCGCAACGTCTCCATCAGCAGCCTGCACCAGGCGTTCACCGACCTCGTTCGCTGGCGCGGTCGGTTCTACTGCGTCTTCCGGGAGGGCACCGCGCACGCCAGCTACGACGGCAGGTGCGTGGTCCTCGCCAGCGACGACCTAGAGCGGTGGGAGGTGGCGAGCGTCCTCGCGGGGGGCAAATACCCCGACATCCGCGACCCGAAGTTCCTGCCCACCGACGACGCCCTATTTGTCTATTGCCCGGCATGGAACCATCCCGCGCCGGATGACCTCCGGTTCGACGGAGAGCACCGGCTGTCGGTGATGAGCCACACCCAAGACAGTCGGCATTGGGCGGGAGTGACTCCGGTCTACGAACCGGGCTGGGCCTTCTGGCGGCCGATCCTCCACGATCATGGCTATTTCGTTGCGGCGAACCATCTTGGGAAAGATCGTCGCGACGGAGAGGAGCGATGCGTGTCCCTCCTGCGCTCGGAAGATGGCAGGACGTGGGAGCACGTGAGCGACATCCGGCGCGGCGAAGGCTCCAACGAGACCGCGCTCTGCGCGCTCGAAGACGGGCGACTCGTCGCGCTCGTCCGCCGAGAATTTCGTCCAAAAGGCAGCCCTCTGCCCCTTCCCGACGTGCTCGCCTTCGCGGAGCCTCCGTACGCCGAGTGGCAGTGCACCGAGCTTGACCGGGTGATCCAGGGACCGAACATCTGCCGCCTGGGGAATCGTCTCATCGCGGGCGGACGGACGTACGGCAGCCCGTACAGCGACCTGATCCCCCATGCGGCGCAGATGACGCTCCTTGAGCTTGACCTGGAGGAGAAGACGACGCGGACGATTGCCTACCTGCCCAGTTGGGGCGATTGCAGCTATCCGGGCTTCCTGCCGCTCTCCGACGAGGAGCTGGCGGTGAGCTACTATTCCTCCCACGAGGGGCGCTCGCAGGTCTACGTCGGGCGAGTGCGCCTCCGGTGGGAGGTATGAGGTGGCCGCACGGTAGACCATCGGTTCGACAGGACATCACCAAGGAGATTCTCGATGCCCATTCGACAGCCGTTCGCCAGCGAACGCATCCAACTGACCGACCCGCTCACCGGGATCAAGGTCATCCAGATCACCAGCTACCCCACGCCGAGCGTGCACCTCATGTACGACTGGCCGAGTATCACCCCCGACAACGAGCGGGTAGTGTTCCTTTCCCAGCGTTGGACGCAGCGGAGCGCGCCCTGGGACCTCTACCGGTGCGACACCGACGGCCTTGGCCTCTTCCAGCTCACCGAGCGCGACGAGAAGGCAGGGCATCCCTCTGTCGTCATGAGCCTCGACGGCAAAACCGTGTACGCCGTCTGGCGGGAGGAATACCTCCTCTGCACGGTGGATGTCGAGACGGGGGCGACCACAGAGTTGATGGACCTCCGCCCGTATTGCCCGGAAGAGCACGTCTTGTCGGGCATTCGCATCGGCGGCATGGGAAGGCGGCTGTTCGTGAGCTTCCTGAGCTACACCAAGGGCGGCGGACGATCTCTGGGGATTGACCTGGAGTCGGGGAAGCTCACGCAGTACGAAGGGGACATGGGCATCATGGCGTGCGACCAGTCCTCCAACCGGCTCATTGTCGTCAGGAACTACCAGAAGCTCGGCACGAAGAAAGCTGCCAACGGTTCGCGTGTCCTCATGAACGCCAACCCCGAACCGATGACCCTCTGGAGCATAGACGAGGAACGCGGCGACGAGCAGTACATCGCCACCGTAGACATGTTCGGTCACTCGACGATGCTGGGCAGGACGAACAAGATTCAGGGCACGGGACAACCGCCGCACAGGTGCATCTGGATCGCCGAGGCGGGCAAGGAACCGTACAAGCTCGTGGAAGGGCCGTACTTCTGGCATTCCGGCGCGTCGTTCGACGGCGAATGGATCCTCTCCGATACGAACTGGCCCGACGAGGGTTTGCAGCTTATCCACGTGCCCACGCGGCATTTCCGCACGCTCTGCCACGCCCATGCCAGGCAGGAGCACTCCCAGTTCGGCCATCCGCACCCTGCCCTGAGCCAGGATGGGCGCGTCGCCGTGTTCAATTCGGATAGGACAGGGGTAGCGCAGGTCTACCTCGCCCACATCACCGAGGAGTTCCGCGAGGGCGTGAAGGCGGGCGTGCTCGATAACCCGAAAGACAAATGGATATAACGCAGCACTTTATGATCGGCACGTAGGGGCGGGTTTCATGGTCATCAACAAAATACCTTGGCAGTCACCGCGTGAGACAGCTCGCGTGAGCGAGCTTCGCTCTTCCGTAGCCCCCGGATTTATCC
>Ga0172365_10002984_pt1 | contig 12615 bp, 5 predicted proteins | sample LakKivSesite48cm_FD_114535 | JGI IMG/M metagenome (GOLD analysis project Ga0172365, IMG submission 114535) | Sediment microbial communities from Lake Kivu, Rwanda - Sediment site 48cm | ecosystem: Environmental > Aquatic > Freshwater > Lake > Sediment | place: Rwanda: Western Province, Lake Kivu...
CCGAGCGTGATGTCCGTCGCGGACAGCATGGTCGCCACGGTCGGAGTCTGCTTCTCGACCTGCAGAGGCTCTGCAGTGTCACCGCTCTGGGCCAGTCCTGACCCTTCCTCGGCTCCGATGTAGTTCGAGTCGCCCAGGTAGACCGCCTTGAAGTAGTACAGTCCAGCAACTGCTGGCGTGTACGGGCCCGAGGTCGCGTGGCCAGTCGCGTCAAGGGTTCCGGTGGAATAGAGCTCGAAGTCGCCACCGCTTATCTTGACGTAGAACTCCACCGTGCCGGTCGGCACCGGGAACGGCGGTCCAAGTCCAGACACGAGCGCCGTGTCCGTCACTGTCTGTCCGAGGACGATCGTGCTAGTCGACAGCACCGTCGTCACGATCGGGATCGCCGGCAGGACGGTCAGTGGCTCCGCGTCATCGGGGCTCTGTGCCGCGTTGAAGTTGCCGTCGCCCAGGTACATCGCTCTGAACAGATAGTCGCCGGCTGCGAGAGGCGTGTACTCGTCCGAGACCGCCTGTCCGCTGCTCAAGGTCTTCGTCGAGAACGTTGTCCAGGTCGCTCCGTCATCGTTCGATACCTGGAACTCCACGGTCCCTGACGGCATCGGGAACGGTGGGGACGCGAGGCCTGTGACGGTCACCATGTCTGTGACCGAGTCCCCAAGCGTGATCTCCTCATCGGACAGCAGCGTCGTCACGGTCGGGGTGTACTTCTGGACCGTCAGCGGCTCGTCGTTGTCTCCGCTCTGGGCCGCATTGTAGTTGCTGTCGCCCAGATAGAGCGCACGGAACAGGTAGTTCCCTGCCGCGAGCGGGGTGTACGAATCCGACGTAGCTAGGCCGTTCGAGTCGAGCGTCTTCGTCGAGAAGAGCGTCCACGTGCTCCCTCCGTCGGTCGACACCTGGAACTGTACGGTTCCGGTCGGCATCGGGAACGGAGAATCGAGTCCGGACACCGCGACCGTATCTGTCACGGATCCACCGAGCGTGATCGTCGTCTGCGACAGCTCCGTCGTGACGGTCGGCGTGTACTTCTCGACCATCAGCGGCTCGGCGTTGTCGAGGCTCTGCGCGGGCATGTAGTTGTCGTCGCCCGAGTACAGCGCGCGGAACAGGTAGTTCCCAGCCGCGAGCGGGCTGTATGCGTCAGACGTCGCCTGAGTGCCCACCAGTGTCTTCGTAGAGAAGGTCGCCCATGTCGCTCCGCCGTTGTTGGACACCTGGAACTGGACTGTTCCGGTCGGCGCCGGGAACGGAGGCGCGAGCCCGGTCACGGTCACCTGGTCGGTGACGGACCCGCCGAGGGTTATCGTCGTATCGGACAAGAGCGTCGTCACTGTCGGGACCGGCTTCGTAACGTTGAGCGGCTCAGCGAAGTCTCCGCTCTGCGCGCCGAAGTAGTTGCCGTCACCCATGTATACCGCCCTGAACAGGTACGATCCCGCTTCCATCGGCGTGTACGGGTCGGAAGTGGCCTGACCGCCAACCAGGGTCTTCGTCGAGAACGTGGTCCACGTGACCGCGTTGTCGGTGGACACCTGGAACTGGACCGTTCCGGTCGGCGTCGGGAATGGGGCTCCCAGGCCCGTCACGGTCACTGTGTCGGTGATCGAACCGCCCAGGCCGACGGTCGTCGCGGACAGCATCGTGGTCACGGTCGGCGTCGCCTTGCCGACGGTCAGCGGCTCGTCGTTGTCGCCGCTCTGGGCTGCGTTGTAGTTGCCGTCGCCCAGGTACAGCGCCCTGAACAGGTAGTTTCCTGCTGCGAGAGGCGTGTACGCATCCGAGGTCGCGTGGCCGGAAGCGTCAAGCGTCTTCGTCGAGAAGGTGGTCCATGACGTTCCGCCGTTGCTCGATACCTGGAACTGGACTGTTCCGGTCGGCATCGGGAATGGCGAGGACAGCCCAGTGACGGTCACCATGTCCGTGACCGATCCACCAAGGGTGATGGACGTCTGGGACAGCTGAGTCGTTACCGTGGGCGTGTACTTCTCGACCATCAGAGGCTCGGCGTCGTCCGCGCTCTGCGCGCCGTTGTAGTTGCCGTCTCCCGTGTACACCGCTCTGAACAGGTAGTCGCCTGCCGCGAGCGGGGTGTACGAGTCAGAGACCGCCTGGCCGCTCACCAAGGTCTTCGTCGAGAATGTGGTCCATGTGGCTCCTCCGTCCGTGGACACCTGGAACTGCACGCTTCCGGTCGGCACCGGGAACGGCGAGGGCAATCCTGTGACGGTCACCGTGTCGGTGATCGAACCGCCCAGCGTGATCGTCGTTGCAGAAAGCTCTGTCGTCACCGTCGGCGTGTACTTCTCGACCGTCAGGGGCTCAGCTAGATCTCCGCTCTGGGCTCCGAAGTAGTTCGAGTCGCCCGAGTATATCGCCCTGAAGTGGTAGCTCCCAGCTGCCATCGGGGTGTACGGGTCGGACGTCGCCTGGCCGCTCGCCAAGGTCTTCACTGCTCCGAAGTTCGTGAACGAGCTGGCTCCGAACTGCACCTGGAACTGGACTGTTCCGGTCGGCGTCGGGAATGGAGACCCGAGGCCCGTCACGGTCACCGTGTCGGTGATCGAGTCGCCGAGGGTTATCGACGAATCCGAGAGCAACGTGGTCACCGTCGGCGTCGCCTTGCCTACCGTCAGCGGCTCGTCCGTGTCTCCGCTCTGAGACGGCATGTAGTTGTCGTCGCCGCTGTACTCAGCCTTGAAGTAGTACGTGCCGGTGGTCAGGGGTTGGTATGAAGCCGATGTCGCCTGTCCGCTGGCGTCGAGCGTCTTCGTAGAGAACAGGACGAACGATCCTCCGGGCGCCATGACGTAGAACTGGACCGTTCCCGTCGGTGTAACGCCCACGCCAGTCACCGTCGCGGTGTCCGTGATGGACTGCCCGAGCGTTATCGATGAGCTGGACAGCAATGTCGTTGTCGTCGAGCTCGCGGCGTTGTAGAAGTCGACCGTCGCGGTCTGCGAGTTCGACAGGCTGAAGGAGGCCGTGCCTGCCGGGATGTCTATGACGACGTTCGTGGGGTTTCCCCCGACGACGATGTTGACATGCCCGTAGCCTACGACGTCCTCTTCTGCGACGACGTAGTCGCCCGTGACCAGTCCGGTGAACTCAAAGTACCCGGTCGGCCAAGGCGCTCCGCTGGCGAATGTGCCGTCTCCCGTCATAACCGGGGGCGGGGTGTATGGTATCGCTGGCAATCCCGAGCCGAGCGTCAGCATCCCTGTCAGGGTGATCTCCCAACCGTCGTATGGCTCACCAGCGACGTACTTGTATCCGGAGATCTCGGTGGCCGGATACGCCGCGATCGGTATCGGGACTGTCTTCGCGCCAACTCCCGGGAACAGCAGCTGGAAGTGCCTCGACGATCCTGTGGCGTACGAGGCCCCGTTCCACATGGCGGTCCAGTCAGCAAACTCGGTCCCGGAGAGCTGGATCGGGAGCACGTTCTCGAGCCCGTTCTGCCAGATGATCGACAGAGCTAGATGCGCCCTGAAGAAGATGATCACGTAATTGCTCGTGAAGTCGGCCCAAGGCAGGTTGGACACGGTGAAGTACCTCGTGGTGTCCGGTGCGCTTCCTGGGGGTGTCCCGTCGGTCGTTCCTGGCGGGTACGCATCCATGAAGTTGATGATCTCGGGTCCGGACACATAGGCCTCACCGGCCTCGGGTGTCGGAATGTGCGTTCCCCATCCAGCAGGCGGCAGCGGCTCACCGTTCACCAGCATGGAGTTGGTCGAGGTGTACTGGAATCCTGTCGTCATCGAGGTGTCGAACCCATCGACGTAGACCGCTCCCGAGCTGTCCTGGAAGAAGTCATAGTCTATCGAGAAGTCGTGTCCCCAGATCTTGCTGGCGGTGGTCAGCTGCAGCTGATACGAGACGAAGTCTCCTTCGGTGTATGCCTTTCCCAAGTTGGAATTGTCCCATTGTCCTGTCTGTAGGTTGTATCCCACGAAGTCCTCGGCCTGGGCCGCTGCGGGTCGTCCCAGGATCGCGAAGGCCGTAGACAGGAGGATCACGACGATGGACACACTGAGGAACTTGCTCAGGCGCGTCGTCGTCTTCGTCGATCTCGATGGACCGACGGCGTTCGGATATCTTAGCACCCGAACCCTGTGCACTCTGCCAGGGCCGAGATAACTATTGCTGCTACTTGGCATTTTCATTCTCCTCCCCCGTTCGGGTACGTATTCGGGGCTGACCGCAGCACCTAGAACAGCGGTATTTGAAACTCGGGCTGGACCTGTTCGGTGGGCGCATGATATACCCCGTGTTGGCGAGGGCGCAGAATACACCACCCCTGCGTACCTGCGTCGTATGTTGACTCGAGGACACCGAATGCCACACGGCCCTTGGGCGGGACTTCCAGAAAGGTTAATAGGCGCCCAACAAGTTCCGATATCGCAGTATCCAGGGGACTTTCGGATGGGAACGAATCACACCTTTGGCACGGGCAGGTCTGGACCGCTCTTCTCGCGAAGGCAACGGCTCGCTCTCGCGGTCGCGTTGACGATGATGCTATCATCGATAGCCGTCGTCGCGACGGCCGGAAGACAGGCTTCTCCAGCGCCGCTCAAGGCGAGGGCGTTGTACGCGGCCCACGACCCGATCTATGTTGCGGGCGACCTCGACTGGGACGCCTATGGGTTCCCGGGGCTCGGGTCCGAGTCCGACCCATACGTCATATCAGGATACGACATCGCCGGGATCGGGGCCGACGCGATCCACATCCAAGACACATCGGCATACTACGTCGTCCAGGACTGCTACGCCCACGGAGACGGCTATGGTGTCTTCCTCTCGAACGCCCCGAACGGAACTCTAGTCGATGTCAACTGCAGCGAGAACGCGAATGACGGACTCTACGCGACGACTTCCATGGGTGACCTCGTCATCGGCCTCGACAACGTGACGGCCATGTACAACGGGGGCTACGGCATCGACCTGTACGCGTACCCCGGCGACCTTCAGGCGCTCCTGACGGACTGCAACGCAAGCTGGAACGGGTACGGGGTCTACCTGGAAGGTAACAACTACCTCAACTTCTCGATGGTCGGCTGCAACGTCTCCTTCAACAACGCGGACGGGATCGATGCGTGGTCCGATAGCTGGGACATGAACGCAGCCCTCGAGGCCTGCAGCATCACGGACAACAACGGCGACGGACTGTACTTCGACGCCTCGAACACACTATTCCTCAGCATGGTCGGGGTGGATGTGTTCCGGAGCGCCTACTACGGGGCCGAGCTCTACTCGGATTACTGGGACATCAACGTACATCTCGAGGACTGCAACGTGAGCGAGAGCTGGAGCGACGGCCTCTGGATCGAGTCGGCCAACGCCCTCAACATCACCATGGACGGCGTCGACATCTCCTGGAACTACGGCTACGGGATAGAGGCTTACACCGACTACGGGGACCTGAGGGCATACGTCGACGGATGCAACGCGAGCTACAACGGGTACTCGGGGCTCTACTTCTACGGACAGAACGAACTGCGCCTTGACATGCAGTACACCGTGTCCTCCTGGAACTACCAGGCCTGGGGATGGAGCGCCGGGCTCGAGGCCATCTCGGGCGACAGCAGCCTGGTCGCGAACCTGACATCGTGCAACATGAGCTACAACGCCAACGAGGGCATCTCCCTCAGCAGTGGATACGACGCCAACCTGACTATCACCGACTGCGCGCTCACATGGAACGACCAGGTCGAGGGTTACAGCGCGGGCATCGAGGCCTATGTGGGCGGGAGCATGAACCTGACCATGGAGAGGAGCGTCATCAGCGACCACTTGGGGCCCGGGTTGTACGCCGAGGCCAACGACCGGTTCCTCCTGAACATGAACTCGTCCAGCGTCTTGCGCAACGGAGACGAAGGCAACGGGTACGGCTACGGGGTCGAGGTGTACACTTACGACGGCGATGTGGTCTTGGACCTGGACCACTGCAGCATCAGCGGGAACTATTGGGACGGCTTATGTATCGATGCGTATGCCGACGTCGTGGCTGACATCGAGGACTCCGTCATGACCGAGAACGTCGGGTTCGGGATCGACCTGTATTCGGAGAACGGGGCGGTCTATGCGGACCTGCTGCGCGTCAACTCCAGCTACAACTACATGGACGGGATCTATCTCCAGAGCTTCTATGGGCTCTCGCTGGCGATGACTGACTGCAGCTCCTCCCTGAACGGCAGGGACGACTATGGAGGATACGGGGTAGAGACCTACTCGGGCAACGACAATGTCGCCGCCGTCCTGAACCGCTGCAACGTCAGCGGGAACTACAATGCGGGGATCTATCAGTATGCCTGGCTCGATGCGTCGCTCGATGCCGACGACTCGTCGTTCACCAACTCGTTCCAAGGGTATGGCATAGAATCAAGCTCCACTCTCGGGTCGGTGTACGCTGACCTCGCCCGGTGCAACATGAGCGACAACTGCTGGAGCGGCGTATACCTGAGTTCGGGGTACACGGCCTTCCTGGCGATGGCGGACTGCGACGCGTCCAGGAACGGCGTCTACTCCGGGTACGGATACGGTGTCGAGGCCTACAGCAGCGACCACACAGAGGCCGCGATAGACCGCTGCCGGGTCGACGGGAACTACGACGACGGGCTCTACATATCCAATGCGGGCTACTCGAGGGTCGCGAACAGCAGCTTCTCCTACAACACCGGCATGGGAGTCGACATCGGCGGGTTCTACGACGGGTCGATCGTGGACAACGTGTGCTCCTTCAACGGCCAGCAGGGCATCGCGGTCAGCTACGGGACCGGCTCGGACATAAGCCACAACATCTTGTCGGACAACTCCGCAGAGGGGCTGGCGCTCTGGTACTCGAGCGGGTGCGCGGCCTCGTGGAACCTCATGTCGCGGAACGTCGGATACGGGGCGGCCCTGTACTCGTCAACGGGCTGCACGGTCTGGAACAACACGTTCATGTTCAACCGCGGGTCGACGACGGTGTACGACCCGGGACTCGTCCAGGGCTTTGACGACTCGGGGAACGCGTGGAACGTGGACGGCACGCCTCACGGCTGGGGCAACTTCTGGATGGACTGGACCACCCCGGACGACAACGGGGACGGGATAGTGGACGTCCCGTACGCCCTGGACGGAAGCCCCACGATGGACAACTACCCGCTGACGGAGCCGAGGTACGGCTTCGCGAAGGTGGTCTCTGGGATGATACGCGATGCCGGCGGGAGACCGATCGAGGGCGTGGGCGTGGTCGTCGTGCTGCTGGACGGGGCCACAGTGGTCGCGACCGGTGTGGCGGAGACCGACGCTGAAGGCACTTACGAGGTGACCTTCGAATGGCTCGAGTGGGATGTCGGGTACACGATCGAGGTGACCGCGAACTACGGCGGTAACGAGGAGGCCAACACGACCGTGGCGGACTCGACCCCCGCGCAGGAAGTCAACATCACGTACGGCTTCGAGATACCTCAGTTCGGGTCGTTCGCGGGCCTCCTGCTGGCTATCCTGCTGGTGGGGGCGGTCGGAGCCCTGTTCCTCGTCAGAGGCAGGGTGAAGGCCAGGCGGAACACCCGCTAGAGGTCGGGAGTGTTCGCAGGGGACGTGCCGAGACACTTCATCATCCTGATCTCCTTCGCTCCCGGTCCGATCGACCTGCTCCAGTCGTTCTCTTCCTCGTGCGTGATATGATAGCCGCGGGCTTGCCACCAGGGCAACGACCTCCAGGGGACTCCGGCTGCGCTCCTGCTGGTTCCGAGCGTCACCGCGTCCTTCCCCTGCCGCCTTGCGAGGTCCTCGACGAATCCGACAATCTGCGTTCCAATGCCGCGGCGCTGCCTCTCCCCGAGGACGTCGATATTGGTGAGCTCCAGGGAGCTTCCTCGATCCTCCACGGTCACGCAGCCGACCACGGTTCCGTCGATCTCCGCCACGATCACTTCCTCTGACCCCATCCGGTTCGGGTCGGTCCATTTCGACGAGAGCGTCTCGACATCCCTGTAGGGCGATTCGGACAGGGGTGTGCCGAAGCCGGCAACCTCCTCGTCGCTGACGGACGTGCGCCAGACCTCCACGATGCCGGGGATGTCGTCCCGCTTCGCGGGGCGGATGACGGTCTCCGTGGCCTTCTTGGACATCATGGCAGTGATTGCGTCTCTCCTAGTTCTTCTTGCGCATGGTCTGGCAACCTGCGCGCATTCCGCATCGATTCCTGTCCTTCAACGAAGAGTTTGAAAGGTTGCGCACTCTGGTCGCCTGAAAGGTCCGACGAGCCTCTTGGCGCGTGAACGCGCCCCTAAGAGTCCCTAGGCCCTCCGACTACTCAGGAAACGCAAAGGAGGCGAAGAGAATGTCGAGATGCGCGAGGATCGGCCTGTATGTGCTCGGCGGGGTCGTCGGGGTGTTCGCAATCCTCAGTGTCTGCGCTGCACTATTCTGGTGCAACTAAGCAATCAACCTTGTTCTTAGAAACCCTTTACGATTCTTCTTCGTGTCTTTGTGAAACCGGGTAGGGAGAGGAGGCGGGGCAGTCTGTCGCAAGCGTCCGCCTATCAGTTTTTATCACGGCGCCGCAATCCCGCCCTCGAGGAAATCAGCGAGGGGGTGGAGGCGATCCCGCCAGGCGCCCGTTTCGATCGAGAGAATGCGTTAGGCCGCGTCAGGGCTTCGGTGGCCGAGGACAGACGACCGGCTTCTCTCGCACTTGTCGTTGCCTTTCTTCTCTTGCCCGTCGGGCTGCTCCCTATAGGCGCTTGGGGGCCGGATTCTGCTGAGAGTGGCTCCGTCGGGATGCCTTTCGTCACTGATGGTTCGGAGAACATGAGCCTGGCAGGCCCCGCGCCCGCTCACGATGCGCATTGCGTTTCCGTGCCGCAGACGGTATCCAACGACAGCTCGCTCGGCGTGCCCCTACCCACCGCTCCTCGAGACGGCTGGGTCGTGAATCTCCAGCCGCGGTTCAACTGGACCGAGGTCCAGGGGGCGTCGGCATACGACATGGCCGTGGGCGCGGACTCCTCGGTGAATCTGTCGGATCCGCTTACTGTCATGTTCCATGGGATCGACGCGCCTCCCTACGTCGCGCCCTTGCCGATAACCCCCGGCGAGACGTACTTCTGGAAGGTCCGCGCGTGCGACGGCCTAACCAAGGGTGAGTGGAGTTCGGTGTCTTCCTTCCTGGTGGCCGCCTACAGCGACTTCGGCGACCTGAGCAGTGCGAGGCTGACCGACGGCACAGGCGACTTCGGAGGGATCGGTCCGGGCCAGCATTCGGTCGTTACGGCCACCGGGGAACATCTGAGCGGGAACGTGACCGTGCAGGCGTTCAACGCGTGGGGGCACACAGATGTCGTGCCCCTCGTCTACGCCACGAGCTGGGGCCTGCCGTGGGCTTCCTTCAGGCTGGCGGTCTACAGCCTCCCCACGGGCTCCTCCTCGTACGCCGTGAACCTGTCGTCCCTGGTGGTCCCGGAAGTCCCGGGGACTTACCACGTCCTGTTCGCATTCAGGGCGGAGACGAGCGCGCCTTGCGTCGCGTCGGCCACGAACTGGGCCACGGGGCTCCCCAACTGGACCGACGGGAACGAGATCGCGCTGCTCAACGAGAGCGAGGTGTCGATGTGTCAGCTGAACGGGAGATGCGCGGTGGCATGGCTGCAGACCACGGGCTACGCCATCCTGTACCTGCCCTGCGACGCGCTCGATATCGTTGTGCGGGACCCGTCGGCGGACGCGATCTCCCTCGGGGCGGCTTCTCTGACTCCTGGGACCGGCAAGGCCGGGGTCGCTTCGTTCACGTTCTCCGTCGAGTACCGGGACTTCGCGGGAGCGCTGCCGGACCTGTCCGAGGTGGTGGTCGACGGCGTGGCCTATCCGCTGGAGCGCACTTCCGGGAGCCCTGCGGAAGGCCTCACGTTCTTCAAGTGGGTCACCCTGAACTCGACGGGCGACCACAGCTACTACTTCAGGTTCGCGAGAGGGGCCGAGAACGCGAGGCTGCCGGAGGCCGGGACGTTCTCCGGTCCCGAGGTCGTCCCCGGGCACGCCCCTCCCGCGCCGGTCGGCCTAGGTGCGGTGTCTCGGAACGGGGCTGTGACCATCAGCTGGATGCGCGGGGAAGGGCTCAGTCAGGGAGACATCGCAGGTTTCAGGATGTACAGGGCGACCGTAGCGGGTCTCGAGACTTACTTGGGATATGTCGGGGGCGGCACGCAGAACGCTTTCGAAGACAATTCGGTCGCTCCGGGGCAGACATACCACTACCAGGTGTCTGCGGTGACCGTCGCCTCTCTGGAGAGCGAGCGGTCTGATGAGCTGAGCGCAACCGTCCCTGGGGTGCCTCGCGCCCCTGTCAATCTCACCCTGCAGCTGTCCGCCGGTCAGGCGACGCTTAGGTGGAGCCCGCCCCGATCCGACGGCGGGATGGGGATCACGGGGTACTACGTGGTCCGCGGGCTCTCGCTCGACGCAAGATACGTCGTGAAGGCGCTCGACGCGAGGACGTTCGTATTCAACGACACGGCAGTCGTCCCGGGGGCGACATACTACTACTGGGTCCAGGCGATGAACGAGGTCGGCCCCGGCGCTCTCCCGATGCCCCTGGCAGCTCAGTTCGCTCCGCTTTCTCCAGGGACCGCGTCCGCCGGGATCGACCTGGCCGACATCGCAGTCGTCGGCGCCGTCGCGGGCGTCGCGGCGGGGTCGGCGACCTTCTACATCTTCGTCGCGGGAGAGCGCAGGAGGGCGATGGCGACCGCCGCACGCAATCGGAGACGCTCGAACCAAGGACGTGCGCCGGGTCCTCAGCGCACAATGCAGGGAGGAGCCATCGCGGACCTGAGGAGCCGACGCAGGGGGCCTGGGGGCGTCAAGTGAGGCGCGCTGCCCCGCGGATGGTTGGCCTCGCGCCTAGGAATCCTCCGCAAAAGTCTTAAGGAGTCATGTCTTCCGACCTTCGATCGATATGACAGAAACGGGTGGTCATTGGGAAGACTCGGAGATCATGCACACGCCGGGATTCGTATGGCGGGTAGGCCTCTCGATCGCGGTGTTCTTCGGCTGGATCGCTTTCATAATCCTATGGCTGTTCTTCGAGGCGACGGAGTACAGCGTCTTCCAGAACCTGGCCATCGTGCTCGTCTCCATCATCGTGGCGATCGGCATCTTGGCGGTGGGGTGGGCCACGTGGGGGATCAGGTACGCCTCGCGGTTCGGGCACGAGCCCCACCGGATGAGGGAGCCCAAGGGAGCGCACATCGTGAGCACGATAGCGGGCATAGGCTGGCTCATATTTCTGGTGGTATGGCTGTTCGACTATGCGGGCAACTACAGCGGCTACCAGAACCTGGCGGTCATCATACTGTCGCTTCTCGTGTTGGGAGCGTTCGCGGGCCTCGCGTGGGTCGTGCGCTGGATGAGGATCCGGATCAGGGGTGCGATGCCCCCGAGCGCTCCGCCGTCGGCGCCCCCGCCGGCTCCGCCTGCGGGTCCGTAGAATCCGGCAGACCGCGGCTCTCGTGAGCGGGCGGAACTCCGCCTATGTGTCGGCCTCGACTATCGCACGATCCGTGCTGGAGATCCCGAGGAGATCCTCGAGGTCTCCCAGCGCCAAGACGATGAGCCACCGGCCGTTGACCTCGACGAGCTGGAAATGGACGGTCTCGTTGTCGACGTGCTGCTCGTTGTGCACCGTGGTCGTGACGGTGAAGTTGGCGTTGACGAAGCAGTAGTTCTGGACCGTGACGTTGAACAGCCCCTCGATTATGTTGGCGGTCAGGTTCATCTCAAAGCGCTGACTGCCGGTCATGTCGCTCTTCGTGACCTCGGTGAGCGAGGTGATCTTGACGGTCTCGTTCGTGGGCACAAACACGATCAGGCTTCGCCAGACGGGGAACAGGTTCTTGTTCAGCGACCAGACGGTGTCGTTGAACGCGCTGCCGAGCCGATCGCCCGCCGTGTTTTCGATGTAGTTCCTAACCGTGGCAGTGGGTCCTCCCGAAGTGAGGACCACAACGGCAGCCGTAACTGCCGCGGCCACAACGACCACTACCGCGATGATCGCCGCCACCATTTCCATCGAGACTGCTCCGTCAGGATGTTTCCTTGTGGATGACCGCATCGTTCCACTCGTGGCGACCTAGCCCGCGCGGAGTATAATGCATTTCTGACGAACCCCTTGTCCCGGAGGGTTCCGCTAGTGAGCCTCTTGCCTCTTCTCCGGGCCCTTCATCTTTCTCCTCTTCCGGACGACCACGACGGCGGCGACGACGCCCACTGCCGCGAAGACGGGGATCAGGTAGTATGGCCCCTGGAGCCCGTTCACGGTCGCCCTGTCATGGAACACCGTGATCTCCGGGTCGCTGTGTATCGACTGGGTGTCCATGTAAGTCAGGTTCGGGAACCCGTGAGTGACGACGGCAGACTTGGGGTTGTACATGTTCATGCCGGAGGAGGTGTCGTTCATGTGCATCGAGGAGTAGGCCGTCGCGGAGTGCGCCCCAGTCGCGTTGTATATCGTGAACCCTTCCCTCATGTCCAGCTTCGAGAGCGTGTATTGACGGCCGCTGTTGAGCGTGAGGTTGTACTCCAGGGTCGTGTCCGTGACACCGGAGGGCGCGACCGCGTTGTCGCCCG
>Ga0172365_10002985_pt1 | contig 12614 bp, 17 predicted proteins | sample LakKivSesite48cm_FD_114535 | JGI IMG/M metagenome (GOLD analysis project Ga0172365, IMG submission 114535) | Sediment microbial communities from Lake Kivu, Rwanda - Sediment site 48cm | ecosystem: Environmental > Aquatic > Freshwater > Lake > Sediment | place: Rwanda: Western Province, Lake...
ATCCTACAGATACTTGATTAGGCTGGAATGCCATAGCAGGGTGCACATCAGCTGAGGTCATAGAAAAGTCTTCGTTCAACATATTCTTAGCAGTATCATTTAAAAATGCTGCCATTGGATTATTAGAAGTAAACTTTATTTGAGGCCTACTAGCCTGGGTATTTAATGTACCAGGTATTTTAGCCTTAACCTGTTCTTGAAGTGCTTTTTTAGCGTCTTTTACTACAGGGGCTTGGCCTTCCTTCAATAGTTTAGGTAGTTCCTCTTTCAGGACAGCTCTTAATTCCTCACGGATTAGCTTTCTTAGTGCATCAATTTGTGCCATATCTTATAAATATTTTGTCTTGTTATTTTATCCTTGTCTTAGCTCTTGGATTCTTTTTTCTGCATCTTTTATTTTTTTAGTCCTATCTCTAATGATAGCTAGGCCAACAAAGCCTTGAGTGGCGGCTAAAGCAATTTCTTTTTTCCAGTCAGATATCTTACTTTCAAGATTTTGTATTTCTAGCTTATTTCTTTCTGATTGTTGTTGTTTCAATATCCCAGAAGAGAATCTCCCACCTGGATCTGTACCTTTCAAATCTGTTGATAATTTAGCAGAGTTAGCCAGCATTTTTTTCCTGATTCTTCTTCTTAGTGCTTTTCCTCCAGGCAGATTATCAACAAAACTACCAATACCTAATTCATCATCTTGATTAGATAATGATCCTATATCTGTTGCACTTATTTGGATGTTATCTATATCTAAAGAATCTTCTCCTAATATTTTAGCAGCGTCTAAAATAGTTACTTGATCCTCTACAGAAAGACCAGAGCTTTCAGCCGTAACTAAACCTCTAGATACTAGAAGAACTTTAACTTCATTAATAATAATTAGATCTAGTGAAGCAAACGTAGGAGTTGATTGAGCAACTATATATCCATTTGTGTCTCTTGCTATACCGTATCTTCTTCTTAAATTAATACCTTCATCAACTACTTGTTCTGTTACAATTTGAATAAGATATTTACCAAATCTAGTAGTACCATCTTCTTGTTTATCATTATAAGTATCTAAAAACTTCTGTAACCTGTTTGCTGTAACAGATAGATTATTTATTGTATTTTTTAACTCTTCTTTTAATCCATCTTCTACATTAATACAAGATTGTAAATTTAAGTATATTATTTTTAATCTAGCAACAATATTTCTTATTCCAGCTAATAAGCTAGAAACTACTATTGCCATTAAATTTACTATAAAAGAAATTTGTTGAAGCCTCTTTATTAATTTTTTTTCACCCCTCTCTTTTATATTTTCCTGATATCTACTTGACAAAGTAGTAGTAACACCAGCAGTAGTGCTTATATTTGGAACTGGAAGGGCCAGTAGGAATGCGGCTATAACATTATATATTCTTATTATAATAATGCATAATTTAATTATAAATTGAAGTGTTGTTATATACCCTAATAACTTTTGACCAATTGAATTAATATCATTCGCAGTCTTCATTATACCTTTTAGTAATCTAACAGCTTGTACTGGGTTAATAACTAATCTAGATAATTCTGTAAGAGATTTTTGAATATTAGCATTTAAAGAACTATCTATAAAAGCAATTGCATTTTTTGGATTATTTAATCCTTGTATAATAATGCAATATTGTCTAACTCCATCAATAAATTTTATTATTTTTTGTACATCTTCAGAAGATATCTGTCTAGGATCTGTGTATTTATTTAGAAAACCTAATGAATTTTGTAAAAAGTTTGTAGCAGATGAAACTTGTGGGAAGTTTTCCTTTATAGCTGGGTCATTTAAACCATCTGTTGGATTTAAAATAGTACTAGATAAAGATTCATTAATACTTTGAATCAATAAAAATAACTGTACCTTACTTTCAGGGTTATTATTATCTAAATATTCACCATAATATTGATCTATTATTTTTTGAGTATCATAAGCCTTTTTTTGTAAAAAGTATTTTTTTCTTTCCAACCCTGTTAACTCTTCTGGATTCTTGGTTGGGTCAAAAGACTTTGCATCAGGAAGTTGATTTAAGGAATAGTTAAATATGTCACAAAAATTTACAGATGCTAAATCAGTTAATAAATTAACTAGCCCTCTATTTAATAGTCTTTTTATTATATTTTCTGAAGGCTTACCAAGTTTACCATAATAAATTTGATTTATCTTTCCTTGGACTTTCATTATAAACCTAGCAATTACACCTAAAGCTTTTTCTAATCCTTTAGCTGAAGTTGTATTAATATTTAGTTTATTATTACCAAAATTAACCCAACTTTGATCAAATTTTTTTTGTTTCTCAGCTTCTCGCTTAGCATCAGATTTACTTACTTCTTCTTTGATTTTATCACCTTCCTCTTGAGAAATATCAGTAGGTCCTATAAACTCATCAAGATTAATATTTATAATATCATCTGGCATTATCTAGTAAATGTATTTTTAGATAGAATTTTAGATAGATCTGGGTTTCCACTACCAGTTCCTGTTAATAATAATTCAGCTACAGTATGTAGTGCACTTCCAGCTGAAGCTATTTGTTGCATAGAAGATCCTATAGCAGTTTCAGATACATTAGTTAATAAACATGCAACCGCTTGTAAACCTTGGGCTAAAGCAGCTAATTGTTGATTAAGATCATTACCTAATACTATAGGCTGGCCTAAATCTTTTGCTTTATTTCCTAGCTCAATAACAGGGGCGGCTAATATTATTTTATTACTAGCATCTAAATTAATTGTGTTTGTAGACGATAATCCTACGGCTTGCTTTCCAAATAAAAAGATAGCATCAGTCTTTGAATGGATAGTGACTCTATCACTAGTCAAGATGAGTTGATTGCCTTGATATGGAAAAGATGGTTTAAACATTATCCTATGCTTGCTTGGTCTTGAACATTCGGTGCAACTACTTCATTAGAAATTGGTGGTTTAACCGTTCTTACTGTAGGTTGACTTACTGCCGTTATTGGAACATTGAACGAGTTCAGAGGAAAGTTATTCACATCCTCTAAAAATATCTCTTGTGTACTAGTCATGTAGATAGCAGACCCATCTTTATTTATATCTTCTACTATGTTGTTAAACTTTAGGCCTGGGTTTTCTTGCCTTTGACTATTTAATATGATAGTGATAGGGTCTCCATTCTTTCCAGAGTTTGACCAAGTATTATCTCTTTTTAATACTGGAACAGTTGATCCAAATCTGATAGATTGGCCGAATCTTGCCTGTAAAACAGTATCACCTTCAAAAGGTTGTATGTTTCTTACTTGTTGATTCTCTTGGAAAGTATACCCTAATGGAAGTGAAGATCCTGAAACAGCATTTCCAGAATAACCTTGAATATTACTATATTGATTCAGAAACTGAGCATACTCACTCATGTTCGGAAAGGCACCATGATTGGCACGATTCCATAGACTATAAGGAGGAAAATAGAAGTATTGTTGATTAGATACACGATCATTCAACTTTTCTGTTGGGCCTGCTATAATAAACACTATTTCGTTTACGACAGGGTACTGCCTAATAAAGTTAAACATTGGCCAAGCCGGCTCAGAAACTTCTCCAGACTTAGAGGTACCTAGAGTAGAGTATAGGAGTTCATATTTTATTTTTCCTATATCTATTGGGCTACCATAGTCAGGGTCACGTTCTTGTGTGGACCCTTTATATGGACCTAATACAATAGACTTAACCCTACCAATTTGAAAGTATTGGCCGATTGACCTACCTACTTTGGAGTCAAATTTATTACCAAAAATATATCCGTCTGCCATTACGCTTGAGGTAGTTGTTTAGGATCTTTGATCTTAATATTACTTACTTCAGAGAACAACTGCTCAATGTCCTTTTCTGTCAAGATGCTAGAATCTTCAGCACCTTCTTTCTTGGCTTCAGCCGAGGCTTTTTGGAAAAGTTGTAGGAGTTTCATCAAGACTTCGTCGTTCTTTAAGCTAGAGTCCATGAAGCCTTTAAGTAGAGGCACAATTACAATTGCATCACCTGGGGTCTCGATCATATCAGCAAGTCTCATGATCTCTTGCTTAATGGTAGAGTCTTGGTTTTTATGCTTATTATAAACCTCTTCGACTAGATCGGCTATCTTTTTGCCTTTAAATATCTCTTTTTCTAGTTCCATGACTTTTAGAATAAATATTAAAAGTCGTGGTTTTCAAGATAGTTGTCTAGGATGGTCTTATAGATGGTTTTTAGTTTCTTGATCACTTTGGTGATCGTATTAGACTGAGTGTCAGTCATTTCTTTGACATATATGAACACAGCTTTCTTGTTAAAGATGTCTATATTCTCTCTCTTCTTGAAGATCTCTAGGATTGCATCAGCGACTCGTATCTCCTCAGGTTTCTCGAATAGTTCAAAAAGGTTGTCGTCTACATGCTTGATAAAAAGCTCGACTATATCTAGCTTATCTAGCTCTGGTTCTGGCTCTTTTACTAGAATCGAATTGATTAGCGCTTCATCATCATGTTGTTCACCAATGTCAGCTTTAGACACTAGTTTCTTGTAGTTCTTTTGATTGTAGATGATTAAATACCTTTTGGCAATAGTTCCAAAGTAAGAGTAAGCCTTACCTTTAGACTGATCGTAAAGGTCTAGTTTTTGTAGTAAAAACGAGATTACTTCATACTTTAGATCTTCTATATTATCTACTTCTGTATAGTAGAACTTGAACGTATGGATAATGTTCTCTACTAGCTTATAGAAGCCGTAGTGGATCCTTTCGTTATATATTTTATTTCTTTTGGCTTGGTTAGGCGTATTCCTATACTCTAGAATAGCTTCTTCTGTCTCTAAGGTGAAGTAGTTGTTCTTAGTCTTAGGTTTACGTTTTCTAGGCTCACCTTTCTTGGTAAGGAGCACCTCTTCTTCTTTGTCTAAAATGTCGCCCATCTTATTCTTCTATAAAATCGTTAATAGAGCTTTGCATTTGTTTTACATTCTCCATTAAGCTCAAGAATTCTGGGTCGGATTGTACCCATAGTTTAGAATCAATTTGATTGGCGCATGTATTTATTTCTCTCATGCAGCTTTTTATGCCATCAATGAATAGTTGTTGGTTTACTACCATTTGTTCTAATTTTCTATTCTTTGTATATAGGTTGAAAATAATCCAGCCTATTACTGTTAATACCCATAAGGATATTGCTATTATTGTTGTTATCATATTATATATTTTTATTATTCGACTCTACTAGCCATTAGGTCAGCTTGATGTAAGATATGAACAATGTTTGATTTTAACTCTGTATCTTTATTATATGTTAAGAAGTACTGTTTATTTGCTTCTTCATATAGACCATCATGAAGCTTAATAGCTAGATATTCATTTTCTGTAACATCTATTCCTTTATTCTGAAGGTAAAACAAACTACGGTCTGCTATTCTCATGTGAGTTATCTTAGAATTATACTTATATAAAGCACCTTGTTTCTCAATATGCCACTGTGAATCGTTTGGAATATAGAAAGGTAGGTCTTTTGTTCCTAGTTTACCAAGATCATGGTTAATAGCTGAGAATACTAACTCTTCAGTTGTATAGTTCTTTTTTTGGCCAAACTTATCCCATACCTTTTCAAACACAAGACTTGCTTCTACCACCCTTACCACATGATCAACATACCCACCAGGAAAACAATTGTGATGATCTAACTTAGTCGAAGCCGGAGCCATAGCCAAAACTTCTTCTAACTCTTTATAGAACTCAATCAATTTATCTTTTCTATCACCAGTAATGTACTTATTAATCAGTTCATAGAACCTATTTAGATTCTGTTGAATCTGTTCAGCAGTCAATGCTTTCATAACTTATTTTTTATTTTTTATTGTTCAGACTCACTATTTACTAGTACTTCTATTTCTTGAATTTTAGCTCTCATTTTTTCTACATGAGCTCTTAGTTCATCAATAGTTCTACCGGTTGACAATAATGCATCTTGCCCATTAAGGAAGTTATTTAGTTCAAATATCTTTCTTAGGATTAATTGTTTGTATTTCATATTGTTAATTTATGATTTAATTATGTATTCCGCTAATTGATCTATAGAGTGAACTCCTATTTTTACTATTCCGTCTACTATATTCTCTTTTATTCCTATTTTATTGTAGTCTTCTGTAATATATAAGATGCTACTAATTTTGTCTTTTATATCTGTTACAACAACAATAGGATATCTGTCAACTCCGGAAAGTGTTTCAACTTCGTCACAAAACTCGGAGTCTCCATCACATGGGATGTACTTAAAAGAATTGTTTAGGATTGCTAGTTTATTTTTTAGTGCACCACATCTAGTACAACCTTTTAAAACTAAAATTGTTATTTTTGCCATAACTTTACTCTTCTATAAATTCATTATCTAATTCTTTCATTAATTCAATCCAAAACAACTTTTCTTCTTTTTCCATAGTGTCAAATGCAAATGACAAATATATGTATAAGGCTTCTAATTGTTCTTCTGTTATTTTATTTTCTTTTATTTCCATAAAAATATTTTTTATATAGGGTATTGTCCTATATAGAAGTTTTTCTTTGACTTTGTTTTTTGCCGTAGTTTATATTTAAAAGCCCTAAGCGGAGTAAACCGTCGGCTGTTGCCGATATTCTTTTAAACCTTCACTTTCAACTATCTTTATATACCTGAAGCATTTCTTAGTCTTAGCTCCTGGTAGCCGTTCTAGTTAGTCACTCTAAAACTCACTCATGGAATCTCACCAAGCTATGGTATAGATCTTGACTTAACACGGCGTTAGTTACAACTAATATACAACATTTATTTGAAACAGAAAAATTTATTTATAAATATTTTTTTTTCTCGTTTTTTTGTCTTATATTAGCAAAATGAATAAAGAGTTACTTGTTTTAGGATTGTTGGAGAATGTACTAGGTAAAGGGAAAGGCTCTAAAACCACTATGGACTATGCCTTTTACTGCCCAATCTGTAAACACCACAATCCAAAACTCATTATCAATATTAAGACCGGTCAATACAATTGTTGGACCTGCCACCCAGCTACTAAAGGTAAAACACCTGTTTCACTTTTCAAGAAGATTGAAGCTCCAACAGAGAAGATGATCGAGATGAAAGGCTACTTTCAAGGTGATAATACTAAGATTGATACCACTAAATCTAATAAAGTAACCCTACCAGAAGATTTTATTTCTCTAAGTAACCCAGACAAGTCACTAGAAGCAAGACATGCTTTAGCCTATTTAAAGAAGAGAAAGATAGGTATTCAAGACGTACAAAAGTATAACATTGGCTATTGTAAGAAAGGAAGGTATCGTAACAAGATAGTGGTGCCATCATACGATCATAATGGTAATATCAACTATTTTGTAGCCAGATCATTTGAGAAAGATCCGTTTCAGAAGATAGATGCACCTAGTTGTAATAAGAACGAGTTGATTGGCCTGGAGTTCTTTGTAAACTGGTCAGTTCCTGTTATATTATGTGAAGGAATCTTTGACGCTATAGCAATTAAACGCAACGCTATTCCATTATTTGGTAAGACTATTCCTAAGTCACTCATGATGAAACTTGTAGAGTCTGAAGTAAAAACAGTATATTTAGCATTAGACAAAGACGCTCTTAAAGAAGCGTTAGATTATTCACAAACTCTTCTCAACCACGGGAAAGAGGTTTATCTCATTGAGCTAGAAGGGAAAGATCCCTCTGATCTTGGCTTTGAACACATGACAAAAATACTACATCAAGCAAAGCCTCTTTCGTTTAGTGACCTTCTGCTCAAGAAAATACAATTAATATGATTGAAAAATCGAAGAACGTTTATCGAGACAAGTTATTGAAGCGTCTTGTTGAAACAGACCCTGAACTAAGACAGATTACTCTTCATGATGCTAGGTACTATCAAAGGTCTCCTGGTGTTTTTTATCCTTCTGTTACTACAATCTTAGGCTATTTTCCAAAAGGCGCTTTCTTTGAAACATGGTTGAAAGACACTGGGCATAACTCTGATATTATTATGAGGCGTGCTGGTGATGAAGGGACTCAAGTTCATGAAGCTGTAGAGAAGTTCTTAAAAGGTGAAGAGATTCGTTGGATTGAAAGTGATGGCCGAGTTAACTATCATACTCACGTATGGAAAATGATCCTATCTTTTGTTGACTTTTGGACAACTTATAAGCCAACACTACTTTTATCTGAGGAGTTTATGTTTTCAGATGAGCACAAGTACTCTGGCACTTTAGACCTACTTGTTGAGATTAATGGTGAGAAGTGGCTACTAGACATTAAAACCTCTAACAGTATACATGACAGTTACTTCTTACAAATGTCTGCGTACACCAAGGCCTATCAAGAGAGGTACTTGCAAACTGTAGATCATAATGCTATTATCTGGCTAAAGTCCAGTAAACGTGGCCCAGACAAGACTGGTAAGAAAATGCAAGGTGCTGGCTGGGAGATCATTGAAGGCAAGAAGTCGGTCGATGAATACTTCCAAATGTTCTTACATACCTACGAAACCTACAAGATCATGCACCCAGAAGTAGATATTGAGTTGACCACTCTTCCAAACACGGTTAAACTAGGTCAGTAAATATTTATAGTAGTATGATTAAGCTACTAGATTTGCTAATTGAAGCCAAAGGCCAGAAGAAGGCTATTGTAATGGCAGGTGGAGCCGGTGTAGGTAAATCCACTTTTGTCAAGAAGATCAGACCAGACCTACAAAAGAATGGCTGGATTGAGCTGAACGCTGACAAATATGTAGAAGACCCTGAGTCTGACATGTTTAACAACTTGGCCAAGGCATCTGTTAAAATAGATAAAGTAGACCTTCCTGAGACCGTTAAGTCTGGGAAGAACTTTTTATACGACACTACTGCAAGTAATGTACAGAGAGTCACTTCTATCAAAGATAGTGGCTATGACGTTATGATGGTCATGATCTATACTAACCCAATCGTTAGCTTCTCTCGTAACTTTAAGCGTGAACGTAAAGTGCCAACTGTAGGAGTCCTATCTAGTTGGAATAACATATATAAGAACATTGACACCTATAAAAAGACGTTTGGTAACAACTTCTATTTAGTTCAAACTAGCATGACTCCTGAAGAAGAGTCAATGGTAAAAGAGTTTGAGAAGGCGTTTAAGCAAGGTAAACTGAAAGAGTTCTTTGAGAGCTTACTATCTTCAGGCCAGTTCAAGTCAACATTTAGAAAGGACCCGACTAAACAGAAGAGCCCAGAAGAGATTGCAAAGTCAAAAGCAGTAGTAGACAAGCAGATCGACATACTAGCAGGTCAATTCGACAAGATAGAGAAAGATGTTGAGAGAGTTAAGCCTGTGAACATGGACCAAGCAGCAGCAAAAGCAAAACAGTTTATTTCAAAATGATCAACATAGACCATATAGGACGCCAGATTGCAGAAGACATTTTAAAAGAAGCTTCTCCAGATGTAGGCCCATGTTTTTATCCTGGCAAGTTCAAACCACCACATAAAGGCCACTTTGAAGCAGCCAAGTATCTTGCTTCTAAACCATATATTAATAAGGTCTATGTGATCATATCTAGAGTCACCAAGTTTGGTATTACTCCAGAAGATTCACTTTATATATGGAAAGAATATTTGAAAGCGGAGCCTAATCCTAAAATTAGCGTTTCTATTTCAAAAGAGTCAACTCCTATCAAAGACATTTTTACTTTCATGGATCAAAACCCAGAAGTAGATCCTATTTATGTGGCCGGAGCCGGAGAAGAAGTAGAAGGCCTAGGTTACTTTGATGCATTACAGAAAAGGTTTCCTGACCGTGTAAGAAAAGAAGTGGTGCCTGACCAGTTTGAAAGAATATCTGCTACTCAGATGCGTGATGCTGTTAAGACAGGTAATGTAAAAGAGTTCGAGAAGTTTATTCCAGACGCAGCATATAACAAAGGAGTCACCAAAGATGTATTTGGTAGACTATTGAAAATAATGAAATGACAGATCAACAGAAGATATTAACCATTGAGAACTTTGTTGAGTTTGCTGTAAGAAGACTTGATATTAATAAAGCTCCTGAATTAAAGTTTGTTAAAGACAGAAATTGGGCGGTAGACCGTCATAGCTTTGGTCAGTACAACCCTAATGATAATACACTGACTGTTTATATCAATAATAGAAACATGGCTGATGTGCTTAGAACACTTGGCCATGAATTAGTTCATCACAGACAAAATGAACTAGGAAAAATAAAAAATGGTTCTGGTAAAACTGGCTCTGATATTGAGAACGAAGCAAATGCATTAGCTGGAGTGTTAATGCGTGATTATGGTCGTATCAATGACACTATTTATGAGGCAGTTATTCCTTCACTAAAACAAATATATGAGGCAGAAAAGTCTGGCCGCATTCAGATCTATTGTGATATGGACGGTGTGTTATGTGACTTCGACAGTAGGTTTGAACACTACTACGGTGTATCACCTAGAGAGTACGCTAGCGAGAAAGGTCAAAAGGCTATGGAAGAAGCCGTCGACAAAGTAGGTGTAGTATATTGGTCAAAGATGCCATGGTTAGAAGGAGGACAACAATTGTGGAACAAGATATCGAAGTACAACCCAAAGATATTAACTAGTCCAGGCAAGTTCATTCATGCTAGAGAAGGTAAGTTAATCTGGATCAAAGAGAACTTGAACCCACAGCCACAAGATATTATGTTCGCTAATACTGGAAAGAAGTTTGAAGCGATCAAGGATAAAACACCTCAAGAGATTAGGAGCTCGATGTTGATAGACGATTATTATCCAAACCTTGCTCCATGGAAAGAGATTGGAGGTATTGCTATCATGTATAAATCTTATGATCAAGTAAGTGCAATACTAGATAAGTTTAGATTAACAGAAGACAAACTTTCTTATAATATTATTTCATCAGAACAATTTAATAAAATATATGTTGAAGATAGTTTAAAAAAAGCTTACTTTGGAAATAAATATAAAAAAAATATTGTGACTGATATTGAACAATATGGCAAAGGTGATTATTGGTGTGTTAGTGAAAATTGTATAGAACACTATAGGGAAAATCCAAACTATATAGATGAAGATGAAACAATTTTACCAACAGGACTAAAAATAGCTGTAGGCAATCAAGATACTTTTGATAAATATGAAAAAGAAATTAAATTAAAAGCAGATGGATTTTATGATCCACAATTTGATACATATGGTTTAGTTTTGTTTAAAAAATATAAATAAGTTGTATGATACCTAATGAGTCAACACTCAAGAAAGAGTTTTCGAAACGTGATGTTCAAAGAATGCGTAACCTTATAACCGGTAAATCTGGTGATAAAACACAGATTCAAGTAGGCTACGAAAAAATCCAACAAGATCATAAAGAAGGTGATGTTTGGGAAGAAGATGGAAAAAAGTGGACCATTAAAAATAGTGTAAAACAGTCTATCACTAAGCTAGACAAGTTTAAACATTTGGTAAGTCTTCCTTTAACTTGCCCATGTTGCAAGAAGCCAATGAAGACAAATGATCTCAACAAGAAGATGTATTCTATACACCAGATGTGTCTAGACTGTGTGATTGATATGGAGGCTAAGCTAAAAGTACAAGGCACATTTGATGACTACCAAAAGAACATTATTAACTCTAACAAGAATGCTAGCCTAGAGGATTTTGAAAGAGCTCTAGAATCGTGGCTTGAAGAGAAAGACACCTTTGTTTCTGAACAAGGTGATATAGAAAACTGGTCTGGTGGTGATAAAACAGCTATCTATCAAGAGCTTAAAGCCAAGATAGATGAATGGAAGAAGGTTGATATTTATTAGTAAATCGTTAGAGTATATGCCAGCAACTTCTAAACAACAACAAAAATTGATGGGGCTTGTTCACGCCCTTCAAAAAGGGACTGTTAAACCAGGTCAAGCATCAGCCAAAGCAAGAGAGATGGCCAAGACAATGAAACCATCCGATGTAAAAGACTTTGCAGCCACTAAACATAAAGGGCTTCCTAAGAAGGCCAAGAAAGAAGAAGGACTCGAGATTCCTGAGATGTATCTTGTTCGTAAGCCTAATACAACCATGAAAGAAGCAGATCTAGTGATGAAGGTAAACCCACTAGAAGGAATTCAACCACTTAATGTTGAAATGAATGATGTACTTTCAGTGCACGCTACTTCAGAAGATGCTCAAGAAATTGCAGCTGAAGCCTACAAAAAATGCATGGAAGAAGCTTTCCAGCTTGAAGAGAAAAAAGGAAAAGTAGGTGACAAACTTAAAAAGGCTATCGACCACCTAGAGAAGAAAAGAAAAGAGCACATGGATATGGCTAAAGAAGATCCTAAACAAGCTTCTAAGCATAAAGAGCACATCGCTAAACTAGCTACACAGATCGATGATCTTATGACTAAGATGGAAAAGATCGAGAAGAGCAAAAAAGAGATTAAAAAAGACGAAGAGAAAAAAGATAAGTAATGGAAGCTACAGGACTATTCTTAGGTACATTAATGCAGAGTCGTAATCAAGCTCACATTTACCACCTTCAGGTGCAAGGTATGGGTTCTTTTGCAGCTCACAAAGCTCTTCAAGAATACTATGAAGGAATTGTGCCTCTACTTGACACGATAGCAGAA
>Ga0172365_10002988_pt1 | contig 12608 bp, 7 predicted proteins | sample LakKivSesite48cm_FD_114535 | JGI IMG/M metagenome (GOLD analysis project Ga0172365, IMG submission 114535) | Sediment microbial communities from Lake Kivu, Rwanda - Sediment site 48cm | ecosystem: Environmental > Aquatic > Freshwater > Lake > Sediment | place: Rwanda: Western Province, Lake Kivu...
ATGACTAAAAAACTGACGAGCGCGTTACGGTTTGCTATCATTGCACCTACTCCTTATTTTTCAATTTACACTAAGCACCTTTTTTATTCAGTGCTTCGACTTGTGAAACTATATCACATATTTATAATTTTGGTTGCATATCAATTCAGATTTTACTAAGAGGATATACTGTCATACTGCAGGCACCAGGTCAGGAATTGAAACCATGTCGGTCTATCCTGTAAACTCCGACAGGATAGCAGCCTACGGCGTAAGATGAAAAAATTCGAAACAACATGCATACACATGGAGAAATAATCCAAGAGTATGACGTGAGGATCTCATCTTTTGATCTTTTCCAACTCAACACCTCAACCTCTCAACACCTCAACATTTTGGTGTTTCCATCCTCACATGGTGCTGCGTAGCAGCATGGCAGCCTATCCTCATAGTTTTTATTTTTTGTTTTGGAATTATTGATATACTATCGAATCCCCTCTTTATTTAAGATATAATTATTTTAGGGTTTAATAAAATCATACTCACTTCGATTTATAAAAAATTCACCTCTTATTCTCCCGATTCCCAGTTAACCCTTTTCACTTTTTTACATTGAAAACAAGTTTGAATTGAAGATAAGCATTTTTAAAGATATGTTTATCGAATAATGAGGGATGACCATGAAAATCAGGAATTATTGGTTATGGGTAATTATTATGATTTTTGTTTTTGGATTGAGTTTAGGCTGGATTGAAGCCAAAGAGAAGAGCATGTCGGTTGATATTGAAAAGAAAGATAATATAACCGAACCAAGCCTTAGTTCTGATACCAACCGAGAACAATCGGAGAGTGAATCCCTAACTTGTGATGATTTTCACTATCTCTGCCAATATGGAAGCTATCAAGAAATCAAAGAAGCAATTGAAAAAGGAGCGGATATTGATTGTAAGGATGAGCTGGGATGGACTCCATTGATAAGTGCTGTCACTTATCAGCCCGACCCGAAAGTCATCCATTTGTTGGTTGAAGCCGGAGCCGATGTTGACGAAACCGACTGGGATGGAATGAACGCGCTTATGGCAGCCGCCGAGGGAAGTGATGTTGAAACTGTTAAATATTTAATCGAGAATGGAGCAAAAAACGACATAAATACTCCAGATTGGGAATACGGATTTACCCCACTTCTCTGGGCTGCCAAAAATAATGAAAAATTTGGCCCGCAGCTTATTGAAACCTTAATTGAAAACGGGGCGGACATGAATACTAAGGATAAAATGGGATTTACCCCACTTCTCTGGGCTTCGATACGGAATGCCAAACCCGATGTCATACGAACCTTAATTCAAAGTGGCGCTGATATTAACCAAAAAGGCCCAAAAAATGTTACTCCACTTATGTGCGCAGTGACTATGAATTCTAATCTCAAAATTGTCGATACCTTGCTCGATTTAGGAGCTGATGCAACACAAATCAACGATGAAGGGAAAAAGGCGGTCGATTATGCTTATCAAATCGAGAAATTTAAAGCAACCGACACTTTAAAAAAACTTGAAGCAGCGAGTGGTGTCGTTCAGCATTCTTCTGAACCTTCCCCGACCACGATGGCTACCACAATTCCTTCGCCATCGATAACCTATATCCCATCACCAACTCCAACGACCATCGAGAACATCCTTCCCACTCCCATTCCTCCCTCTATCTATGATGACCCTTCAGGAAAATTTACCTTGGCGCTTCCATTGGGATTTTCTTTTATCACTTATGTCGCGCAGGAAGGAACAATCGGTGCTAATTATCGAACCCCCGATGACCTGGCAATCCTGGAAATTCGGAGCTTTCCGTCCCCTAAAGAATTGCAGCGCTATTTAATCCAAACTGCCGAAGGTATGACATTTCGGGGGGAAAGCACGATCACTGCTCATGAAAAAACCGGAAAGATCAAAGTTTATTCAAAAATGACTGAGAATGGTGAGCTGCTCAATATCGGAGGGACCTATGAAGGAATGAATATTGCCCTATCAGTGATCGGTCTCCCAATACTCATGTATCAATCGTCGAGTAGCTGGCTATTACCTCTTTTTAAAGGACTGACCTGGGAAGGGAAAACGCCGATTGTCGATGGTCGATATATTGACCCCTCAGGTTTATTCATTTTTACATTACCCGATAATGTAACCTTTCTCTACTCATTTAAGGAAGATTTTTATTATAATCAACCGGTTCGAGGAACACCAGCCGCGAATGGAATGGTTGGTAGTACCCCTGGCAACGGTCAGGTAATAATCGCCAATTTTTCATCAGTTGAAAATTACGAACATTTCCTGAGTGGTTATGAAGATCGAGTACAGAGTAAAGAGTATCAGATACACGGTTCAAGCACCTTTGATGCAAATGGTATAATGGGGAAAACTACTCTCTATTCGTATATGTATAATAACCAGAAGAGGGCAGAACTCCTCACCGTCTATGAAGGAACAAGAGTAGTTATCCTGGTTCAGATTCCGGCAGACAGTTATCAAGCTGCACAAAATTGGCTCTTGCCGTTGTTTAAAAGTGTATCTTGGGAAAAAGAAGAGTCAATACCTGTGTTTTCTCCTCAACCAACCAGAACACCTTTACCAAGCTCATCTCCGCAGCTAAGCGCTACAGATTTATATTCTCAAGGAGTTGATTTAATCGAACAAAATAAGTATCAAGAAGCGATTCCCCTTTTAAAACAAGCGATTACAATCCAACCCGACTTTGGACTGGCCTGTGGCGAGCTCGCTTATTCCTATATCCAGCTTGAACAATATGAAAAGGTTGTATCTGAACTCAGCGGAAAGCTCCTTCAAAAAACAGAATATTCGACCGCCTATAACCTGCTTGGATGGGCATATGAAAATCTGGATAAACTCGGTGAAGCTCTCAACGCCTATCAGCTGGCCGTTCAATTGGATCCTGGTTATGCAACAGCTTATGCAAATATAGGATATGTCTGTAATAAATTGGAAAAGTACCAGGAAGCGGTCGATGCCTTTAAACAATCCCTCAATTTGAAACCCGGGAGTCCTTATGTTCATAACAACTTGGGTATAGCTTATGAGGGGCTGGGGAAATACGACGCAGCCCTCCAATCTTATCAGGAGGCCATCCGTCTCAAACCTGACTACGCCAATGCCTACACCAATCTTGGGTATGTGTATTATTATCAAGATCAAAATCAGGAAGCGGTCGATGCCTTTCAAAAAGCAATCCAGCTCAATCCAGATGATGAATATGCCTATTATTACTTAGGATTGACTTATCTTCAACTCAACGACAAATCCTCAGCTCAAAAACAATATGAGATTTTAAAGACCAAAAACCAATCGTTAGCAGAAAAATTAATCAAAAAGATCAATCCATAATTTTTGATGAGGAGTGATTTTTGTGAAAATAAATAATACTCTATTATTTCTATTCTGTATGGTGATGATTGGAAATCTCGTCATCGTAGCAAGCTCCAGCGCTGATACCATTATCCAATTCCCATCTCTTGAACAACCGACCCCAAGTCCCACAACAGTATTACCCTTTCAAAATCAAACGCCTCAACCCACCCCCACTTCGGTATTTCCAATTATTTCTCCCCCGGCACCGACACAAGCCGGACCCCTGATACCGACTCCTCAGACAACCACAACCCCGGTACCCATTCAAGTAAAACCACAAATTGCCTGGGGGGTTTTCAATGTATATAAAGAATTTGGGACTGGTGATAAACTGCTTTTAGGTCTGGATATCGACTACCCGTTGAATTGGAAAGCTCAGGCTGATGTGTATAACCGAATTGTTACTTTCAATGAAAATCCTTCTGGTATGGTATCGTTTTTAGTTTTACCCGCCTGGCAGGGGAGCTGGACGGATGCATATGATTTTTTTAATACCATTGTTCCAGGACTATCCCAAAGATTTGTCAATCTCTCCTTATTAAATCAGGAGTCAGGTTCGGCTCCAAACCAAGCAATTGGAGTTAGTACAACTTATTATAAAGCGGATTTACAGGGATTTATGCAAGGGAAGGAGATGTTCATCCATACTGAAATCGCGGTTATGAGAATTCAAATAACCGCTACCAGCAATTTGAGTTATGCTGGAGCAGTCGTGTGCTATGCACCTCGAGAACTCTATCAAGAAAAGTTCCAAAGCTTTTTTGGCCGCATGATCAAATCAGTAGCCAAATCAATACAGGCTGTTCCAGAGAAAAAAGAAGGGGGAACCACTGGATAGACCACAATGCCGCTATGTGGCATGAGGGTCTATCCTTGAAAAAGGAGGAGGGAAAAGATGAAATGGCACTTTTGGGTGATACAGGGAGTGCTCTTTTTACTTCTGATGTTTTTCCTCATTTTTCCGCAAGAGGTTATTTATGGTCAAAATCTATCACCAGATGAAGAGTATCAATCCATCATTGAAAAAGTAAAAAAGGGAGAAGACGAAGGTGTCGATTATATCAAGCTTCGAATGCTCTATACCCAGACTTCATGGTACCAACCCGAGTCAAAAGAGCGCGATGAAAACATTCTAAAAATGACTCAGGCATGGATTGATAAACGCTATGATGAAGCTATTCAAATTGGAAATCAATTACTTGAAACTGAATATCTCAATCCATTTATCCATGATTTGTTTACAAAAATTTATAAAGAAACTGGGCGTGGCGATGCTTTTTTTCATATGTTGATGTTTATTAAAATCATAACCTCTATTAAAGGTGATGGGAAAAATTATGAGACGGCTTATGAAGTCATTTCAACTTGGGAAGAAAAAGCTATGATGACCTTTGTTTTGGTATCAGCGGTGGAACAAGTTATTAATCCGATTCTCCATGATGGACATCATTATCATATGATTAAAGTCAAATCAGATGAGACTGGTGAGGAGAGTGCTCTCTATTTTAATATCGATATCCCATATCAAAAAGCCCAGCAAGCCGGACCAGTCATGACTCCTCCTGTGGTGACTTCGGTTCCTTCTCCCACCCCATCTTTCCAACATATCACTACCTATACCGATCCCACCGGTCAGTTTTCAGTCACCTTTCCAGCTGGGTTTTCTCTGATTGCCTCCCAATCCAACCTGATCCAATGTGCCACTCCTAATAATGGAATGCTCTACATCGTGATTTCCGATTATGCCAACACCATGAAGGCTTTTTCCGATGAAGTGATGAAAAGACCAGGGACTTTCTCCGGTGAAAGCCAGTTCCAGGCTGGAAATGTATCAGGAAAGATACAGCTCTATACCATGTCCGGTTCTTTCCAGGTCCTCGACGGAAAAAATTATGCCGTTCTGTTTGTAACATATTCCGGGATTGAATTTGGTCTGGTGGTGGTGCTCCCGGTCGAATCCTATTCAGCTGCTCAGGGGTGGCTCTCGACCCTCATAACCGGCGTTCAATACCGATCGGTCATACCTTCACCTTCGACCTCCACTCCAACTCTCCCAATTTCTACCCCTCAAGAATTCGTTGCGCCCGATGGATCATTCCGGGTTTCTCTTCCTTCTGGAAACAGCAAGGGAGGAGAGTGGCCGAATATTTTCGAGTTTAAAACTCCCAGCCAGGGAACCCTCTATATTCTCATTGGGGACGCCGCAGCAACCCTGAACCTTTTCTATCAGGATCTCGCTAAAAAACAAGGAATTCCACAGGGACAACCAGTTTTGTTTGATGCCAGAGGAGTTCCCGGTAAAATGGAGATTTATACCATGGTGGGGAGTTTTCAGGAAAGCGACGGGAAAAACTATGTCAGTTTCCTGGTCACTTATGATAAATCTGGATGCTCCCTGGTAATCGTTGTCCCTCGCGAGTTTTATACCGACGCGCAGAGTTGGATTGCTCCACTCATTACCGGTGTTACCTTTACGACCGCTACACCTCCACTAACTCCAACCTTGACACCCACACCCCTTCCCACCGAAACTCTCCCGCCCTTGATGGGAGGGTGATTATTTCTCCACAAGATTTCTCTTGAAGAGCTTTTTCATTCCTTTTTTGTATGGCATAATAATCGGAGTGTTTGGATAAATTATTCATTGGTGAGTGATTTGCCAAGAATTTCATTATCGACCTCTATGTTTGAGGGGTCAGTTCAATATATTTATACTATCCTGAAAATACAGTAACGAGTAACCAGTAAACAATGAAAACTCATTTTATTCAGGATATTCAATAATTCCATTCACCGAACCTCTCCCTTTGGATAAAGGGAGATTGAGAGGGATTCAATTGGTTGACCGTCCATTTCAAATCCCCCCTGGCCCCCCTTTTCTAAAGTGGGGGAAAGGATTTCCATATCCTATGGTGCTGCGTAGCAGCATGGTGGTTTATCCTGGAAACTGTCACAGGATTCGATGTTAATCGTCACCCCTGAATGCTTCTATCAGGGGTCTAAAGTAAAGTAAAAAAGACTTAGATTCCCGATAGAGACATTCGGGAATGACGAATAAGGATAACACCTATTAGGAAACAATTATTGGTTCGGTTCATTATGACCGCCAGTATTTCCATATTCATATGTTGCCGAACTACGGCATGACGGTCTATACTGAAAAACCAACCTATGGTGTAAGATTAAAAAATAAGAAAAAGAAAACAACAAGGGTAGACCGCCATGGTTTCTATATTCATATGATGCCGTTTTACGGCATGGCAGTCTATTCACAGGAAGGGAGAAGTCGTCATGAACATTGAAGAACTTTCGGTCACCACTATACGGATGCTGGCTCTGGATATGGTTCAGAAAGCCAATTCTGGCCATCCCGGATTACCATTAGGAGCAGCGCCGATGGCTTATACCATTTTCAGTAAATTCCTCAACATCAATCCCAAAAATCCTCGCTGGGTCAATCGGGATCGTTTTATTTTGTCCGCCGGCCATGGTTCCGCTCTTTTATATTCTTTACTCTATCTGGTAGGATATGAAAAAATGTCTCTCGATGAACTCAAAAATTTCCGCCAGTGGGGTAGCAAGACTCCCGGTCATCCTGAATACGACCTCGAATGTGGGATTGAAATCACCACTGGGCCACTTGGACAGGGTTTTGCCACTGGGGTAGGCATGGCCATTGCCGAGAGGCATCTGGCAGCTACCTATAATCGACAAGGATATGAAATCGTCGATCATTACACCTATGCCATTGTGAGTGATGGGGATCTTATGGAAGGAGTAGCTGCCGAAGCAGCTTCACTTGCAGGTCATCTGAAACTTGGGAAACTCATCTACCTTTACGATAACAACCACATCAGCCTGGCTGCTGAAACTGGCCTGCATTTTACTGAGGACGTAAAGCGGCGATTTGAGGCTTATGGATGGCAGGTTTTAATAGTCAATGATGGAAATGATATATCCATGATTGAAAAAGCGATCGATGAAGGGAAAAAAGATGAAAATCGACCCAGTTTGATAATGGTAACGACCCATATTGGATATGGGAGTCCAAAGCAGGACAGCTTTGATGTGCACGGCGCTCCTCTTAAACCTGAAGAAGCGATAGCAACCAAGAAATTCTTTAACTGGCCTCTTGAACCTTTGTTTTTTGTTCCCGAAGAAGCGCTTAATCATATGAGAAAAAGCGGAGAAAAAGGCGCGAAACTGGAAAAGGAATGGGATGCACTTTTTGCTGCCTATGCTCAGGAGTATCCGAATGAAGCAAGAGAATTCACGAACCGAATGAAAGGGGTTCTCCCAACCAATTGGGCTCAGGATATTCCTTATTATGCGCCGGATACTAAAAGCATTGCAACCCGAAGCGTTGGCGGAGAGGTTATGAATGCCATCGCTAAGAACTGTCCTTCTCTGATGGGCGGATCGGCGGATCTCGATCCTTCAACCAACACGGTGTTAAAAGGAAAAGGAACTTTTCATCATCCGGTAACAGGCGGCGAAAAAATGCAGGGAGTTGTCTCTGGACCATTCGGATATGCGGGAAGAAATATCGTGTTTGGGGTTCGGGAACATGCCATGGGGAGCATTTTAAATGGTATGGCGCTCCATGGAGGTATCATCCCCTATGGCGCCACCTTCCTCACCTTCTCCGATTATATGCGACCGGCGATCCGGCTGGCCGCTTTATCCAACCTGCATGTCATTTACGTATTCACCCATGATTCGATTGGTCTTGGTGAAGACGGACCGACCCACCAACCGGTGGAACACATTACCAGTTTACGAGCTATTCCCAATTTAACCGTCATCCGGCCGGCTGATGCCAACGAAACTGCCCAGGCCTGGAAGGTAGCGGTTGAAGCAAACGGTCCGGTTGTGCTTATCTTCTCTCGCCAGAAACTGCCGGTTATTGATCGAGCCAAATATGCTTCCGCAGAAGGGCTAGTCCGAGGGGCTTACATCTTGGCTGACTGTAAGCCAGATATTCCTAATTTGATTCTTGTTGCAACTGGATCCGAGGTTAGTCTTGCCCTGAAAGCCTATGAAAAGATGACAGCCGAAGGGATGAAGGTGCGGGTGGTGAGCATGCCTTCCTGGGAACTCTTTGACCAACAACTTGAGGAATATCGCCACCAAGTGCTTCCCCCTGCAGTATTGAAACGACTTTCGGTAGAAGCCGGTATCCCCCAGGGTTGGGAAAAATACGTTGGAGACCAGGGAATCATTCTGGGGATCGACCGTTTTGGTGCATCAGCTCCTGGAGAGTTGGTTTTGGAAAAATTTGGATTCTCGGTGGAGAATATTATTAGTAAAACAAAAAATTTATAATCTTAGTCAAACGAAGTCATTCATTGGCATGGAGAGTAGATCACACATAACTCTCTATGCCAAATTTTGCTATTTCACGGAGTTTTTATAATAAGTCATCATCCGACTAAAAAAATCTTTATATTTTTGCTGGTAAACTGATGTTGGAGCCCAATATACTGCCGCATTACCGATGTTGCTCTCGTAAAGCGAAAACACTCCTGCTTCAATGCAAAATGTCATCTCGGTTCCTTGAATATTCCCCTGTAACTCGTAGCGGCCAATAGTATCATTGGCACCATAGGAAGCCACTGCTGGTGCTGTGACATTCTGTTCATCCTTATTTATAACTCGCAAGTTTGAAACGGTTGAAGAGAGCATCTGGATGATAGCAGCAACGTAATCGGTAGCAGTAGAATACCGAACATAACTGAGAATGTAGAGTTTTAAGGATACCATACCACTGGGATCCTCACTTATACTGACCATCCGGTTGAAGCTATCAGGAGTTAACTGCCAGTTTTCCGGATACTCGATAAGCCCTCTGCCCACTGGATCCATAGTTCCCACCACATCCTTGAGGTTATATTTTTTCCAAACGCCGGGAAGTGGTTCTCCTTGAATTTGATTTTGGTTGGGGTTAATGATTTGAATTTGGGGTTGAGTCGGTTGAGCAGGGCTATGAATGGGAAGAACTGGTTGCTGGGTTGGAGTAACCGGTTGGGGTTGGGAAAAATCAAGAGCAGGAAGTTGCCCAGAAGTTGGACTGGGAGTCATCTGGGGTTGATTGACCCCGGGAAGATTGAGAATATTTCCGCTATTTTGCGTAATCCCAAGTTGGGATATTCCAACGAGAAAAATGCAAATGAAAAAAGTGTATACCCATTTGTTCATGATCAAATCCTCCTCAATAAAAAAACTAAATCTATTGTAAAGATTCCAATGAGAAGTTTTATATAATACATATGATAAAAAAATTTTCCTAAGTGAATACATGCCTATCATAGTTAAAAACATTCATAAGGATGATTTTCTCTATTTTATTTTCACTCCGGTGATGACCGGCATGATCCAGGATTGGGCTGATTGGTATTCCTCAGCTGGAACAACAATGAGAAGGAGCACACCAGTTCCTCGATAGGTTGTAACCAACAGTGCGTAATTTTTATCGTTCTGAGTGTACATATAGGCTTTTACCAAAGCTTCCTGATTTTCCATATTGACCAACGCTTCCCATTGGAATGAGCGACCAGTAATAATCTGGTTTACCTGGTTTTGAATATCGATGTCGGGGGGATATTCCAGAACATACAGTTCACCATGATTTGGTGTTGAATAGCGTGTTCCATATTGAATTGCCTGGAGAAATTCAACCCCTTTTGGTGGGGTAAAGATTAAGTGGGAACCACCATCGAGAGATGGAACATTTTGAGAGGTTACAAATAAAGGAAAATCCAACCCATGAGTAAAGGTTTGAGGAGTCTGATCAGAAATGGTGGGGACTTTTTCTTGAAGATATTGCGAGACTTCACTAACTATAATCATTTCATCCTGGTTATAATCGGCATTGGAGGTGAATCCGAAGAGCTTGCTGGCAGATTTTTGTTCTGAATCGAGCATCGAATCACCGCTCATGGCATAAATAAGGGAAAAAGTAAAAAGGCCTGCTCCTAAACCGAAACTCATTTCCCAGGCACTTTCTGTTGCCGAAGAAGCCGCCAGCACCACGACTCCCATGTTCCGGTATAGATCGCGGACTGCTTGTTCCTGGCCAAGAAGTCCTCGCTGATATATATCAACGGCAGCTCCCGAATGACAGGAATCCAAAATGATGATCTGCTTCCGGGCTTTTAGTCGGTAAAAGAATTCAGCGATTAGATTGGAGGTAACCATGTTTTGTTCAATTTGATACGTATCCATGGGTTCAAGGAACACATTGGCAGGTAATGCATAGAAGAGCGGGGGGTCCAAACCCTTTTGACGGGAACTGCCATGACTACCCCAATAAAATATGACTACGTCCTTTTCCTGAGCCTGGCTGATGATAGAATTCATTGCCTCCACCACCCGGGTACGGGTGGCATCCTGATTAATGAGTAAGATAGGAATCACTTCTTGATAGAGTCGACCGGTTTGAGATACCATAGTATTCACAAACAGCTGCGCATCATATTGGGGGGCGTAGAGATCTTTCACCTGCGGGTCATCGTATTCGCTCACTCCAACTGCCAGGATATACAATTTTGGGAGCCGCTTTTCCCGATTACAATGAACGGTTATTTCAACCGGATTGGACTCAGTCTGCTCTCTGTTCAGCCCTTTCATTTTGATTTGGTTGTCTCCCGAAAGGAGGGAAATATTAAGAGTTCGAGTTATTTTTTCTTGATCAAGATTTTCTCTATCTTGGATAAAGAGTTTTCCGTTCAGATAGATTAAAATTTCCTCGATTCCTCCTCCCTGGTCAGTTGCGGAATCGCAGCGGCTGATCCTTGACCAGCTTGAAGCCACCGTACCAAAGCGACTCGATCTTGGATGTGAAAGCGTCCACCGGCGTTGAGATAGATATTATCTCCATCACATGACCAAGCAACCAAAGGAAGGTTCCCGTTCTCAATCTGGCTACAATCGGGAAAAAAGAGAAAGGAAAGATCAGGAATCGAATAGACATCTACTCGAGGTGAATCAAAGAAGCCGACTGCAACTTGGGTTCCGTCTGGAGAGAATGCTATCGAATGAGGTCGGTTTGATCCCGCAATAAGGAATTTCTTTTCCAGAGTGAGGAGTCCATTTTCGTTGATGTTGTAAAGACGGAGGGTTTGGTCAAAACTAGCAGTTATGATTTGATTATTTTTGTTCCAATCTAAACCCAATGCATCTTCTTCTCCATAATCAAGGTCTTTGGAGGTAAGGGAATAATCATCGGTACGATATATTCGGAGTCCTGAACCTTTAGCACCAAGGGCTGCTAAATATTTCCCATCGGGAGAATATCGAACTCGAGTGATAGAAGCTGGAAAACCAGTCAATGTGCCGAGGAGTGATCCACTCTCTCGGTCAAAGAACGTTATAACTTCTGTTTCTTCCCAAACTCCAGCGATACTCCCACAGGCGATTGTATCACCTTCCGGTGAAATGGCCACAGCATTGATCTCACCGTCTACTCCATCGCCGATAGGTGGTCGAATAATCTTCAGTAACCGTCCGGTTTCCTTCTCCCAAACCCGGATGGTTTTATCGCTGGAGCCGGTTACGACAAAATTGGACCACTCGCTATCAGTATCAATGCAGTTGATGGCTGAGGTATGCATCTCGGTATTGATTCGGAAAATTGGTTCCTCGGGTGGTTGGGTGAATAATTTCTTGGCGATTTCACGAGCAATCTCAGGATTTAGAGCTTCGAGGATAGAATATTCTTTTTTAGCGGATACTCTTTCCCCTTTGAGAATGAAAGCCAAAATTAAATTGACGTGGTAAATGTCATTCCCCGGTTCTAAATGAATGGCTTTCTGGAAAGATTGGATGGCTTGATCAGGGTTTTCCTGTTGTAGATAAGCTTGACCCAGCTTTGAGTAGACCTCCGCCCAATCTGGTTGAAGTTTTATGGCTTGCTGAAAAGCATCGATCGCTTCCTGGTATTTTCCTTGTTCATAAAAAGACTTTCCTTGATCAAAATGGTTTAAGGCTTCATTTGCTCGGATGGAGAAAGTCATTGAAAACAACAAAACTACCAGCACCAGAAGAACTAGAGACATTTTCTTGAACAAAGGAAACCATCCTCCTTTCAAACCATCTATCCTGGAAACTGTCACAGGATTCGATGTTAATCGTCACCCCTGAATGTTTCTATCAGGGGTCTAAAGTAAAAAAACCATAGATTCCTGATTAATGCATTCAGGAATGACGTATGGAAGA
>Ga0172365_10002989_pt1 | contig 12607 bp, 18 predicted proteins | sample LakKivSesite48cm_FD_114535 | JGI IMG/M metagenome (GOLD analysis project Ga0172365, IMG submission 114535) | Sediment microbial communities from Lake Kivu, Rwanda - Sediment site 48cm | ecosystem: Environmental > Aquatic > Freshwater > Lake > Sediment | place: Rwanda: Western Province, Lake...
CACCGCCGCGATAGGATGAGTAAAATTCATCGTCTCCCTGTCGTGATTTGAAATCGCCTGCATCACCATCGCCAATTCTTCCGGCTCAAACTGTCCGCTGAATACCTGATGAAAAAGCAAAGCCGAAAAATGATTATGCAGAAATCGGCTTATAAAATTGCCCATATCGTGGCAAAAAGCCGCGATTGCCGCCAGTTCCTGCTCTTGCTTGCTCAGCCCGATTTCGTTGGCGATAGTTCTCGCCCGGTCGGCAACCAAATTAGAATGCCTTAATCCGTGGTCGGTGTAGGAAAGAGCGGCCAAAGAAATTTCCGTCTGCCTTATAAATTCCAGAATCTGGGGATTTTTCTTAACTTGAGACAAATTAATCATACCTGATTAAATCTAATTTAATTTTTATTTTAAGTTGATTCTATCACTTACCGGCTTTTTTCTCAAATTTTTTTCTTTCGCAGCAAAAGCGCGTTAATGGCGACAATGACCGTGCTTAGCGAATATCCTTTTTCCTGAAGAAATTTTACTTTTTCCGATTTTTCCTGCGGCAAAACTTTGGCAAAATATTCGTCAATTCCGAGCTCTTTCGCGACCCAAGCGGCGACATTTTCGGAATCTCCCGTAATCATGGCTATTCTTAAACCCTTTTTTTTTCAAATCTTTTATGGCTTGCCTTGATTCCTCGCGGATTAAATCGGCCAGAGCGAAAACTCCCAAAACTTCTTTTGAGTCGGCAACAAAAATTATTGTTTTGCCTTTTTTATTTTCTTGGGCGATCTGTTCTCCAATATCGCTCGGCAAAAATACTTTTAAATCATCCAGCAGAGACGCTCCGCCAACGAAATATTCCTTGCCTTTAACCATTCCCTTGGCTCCCCGGCCCGGAATCCGGGCGAATTCTTTAACATCCAGCAGGGGAATATTTCTTTTTCTCGCTTCTCTTAAAATAGCGATGGCGATAAAATGCTCCGACTTTGCGTCAACCGAAGCGGCCAGTTGCAAAACTTCTTCTTCGCTCTTATTTAAAGCCCAAATGTTTGTTATCCCATATTCTCCTTTTGTGAGAGTTCCTGTTTTGTCAAAAAGTACGAGATTAATTTTTCTGGCGAGCTCCAAAGCCAAACGCTGCCTTACAAGCAGCCCGGACCTTGCGGCCATCGTCGTGGAGATTGACGCCACCAATGGAACGGCCAGGCCAAGAGCGTGGGGACATGAAATAACCAAAACCGCGACCATCCTTTCCAACGCGAAACCAAACCCGGCTTTAAACAAAATCCACAAAATAAAAGTTAAGCCGCCGACTCCGATGGCAATAACAGTCAAAAAGAAAGCCGCTCTGTCGGAAAGCATCTGCAGCCGAGATTTTGACGCCTGGGCCTGCGCAACCAGTCTCATCACCCCGGCGAGAAAGGTCTGCTCTCCGACTTTTGACACTTTCACTTTCAATGAACCGTCTCCGTTGATGGTCCCGGCGATAACTTCGCTGTTTATCTTCTTGGCAACAGGGGTTGATTCGCCGGTAACCATAGCTTCATTCACATCCGACCGCCCCTCCATAATTAAGCCGTCGGCCGGAATCCTTGCTCCCGGTTTTACCAAAACAATATCGCCCGCTTTCAGCTCCTGAATTGATATAATTTTTGTGCCACCGTCGGTTATAATCTCCGCCTTGTCCGGCAATAATTTGGAAAGCTCTTTTAAAGCCCCTTGAGCCCCTTGAACAGCTTTCATTTCCATCCAATGGCCTAGAAGCATAACGACAATTAAAGTTGAAAGCTCCCAAAAAAGGGCAATTCCTTCTCCGGCAAAAACGACAAAAATGCTGTAAAAATAAGCGACCGAAATGGCGATAGCGATCAGCGTCATCATCCCGGGCAACTTTGCTTTCAGTTCCCTGAAAGCTGATTGAATAAAAATCCAACCGCCGTAGAAAAAGATGACTGAGCCCAAAACCGCCAGTATGTGCTGCGAACCCGGAAACGAAGGCATCTCAAATCCAAACAATTGGTCAAGAATTCCGGAATACAAAACCACCGGGATTGTTAAGCCCAAACTTACCCAAAACTTTCTAAGAAACATTGGCGCGCTGTGCCCCCGATGCTTTTCAAATTCAATCAGTTTTTTTACTCTTTGAACCGGCCTCGGGCACGAGCTTCATTCCGCAGATAGGACAAATTCCGAAATTTTTCTGCCGGATTTCCGGATGCATCGGACAGGTGTAAAAAACATCTTCCTCGCCCGGCTTTTCCAGGCTCGGCCGCTCCTGATGTTGGTGATTGTTATTCATATCTATTTTACCGCCTCAAATCTTTTTTCCGCCTCCTCCCAGTTTGCGATATTCCAAAAAGCGTCAATGAATTTTCCTCTTTCGTTTTTATAATCCAGATAATAGGCATGCTCCCAGACGTCAAGCGCCAAAATAATTTTAAGTCCGGGAAAAATGTTCGCGTTGTGTTTCTCAATTTGCATTACAATCGGCCTTTTTGTTTCTTGCTCAAGAACCAAAGCAGCCCAGCCCGAACCTTCTACCGAGATAGCTGCCTGGGAAAATTCTTTTTTAAATTGCTCAAAGCTCCCGAATTCCTCCTCAATAATTTTTCCAATCGCGCCGCCGGGCTTATTATCCTTCCTCCCTGGCCGCATATTTTCCCAAAACAACGAATGGAGGATATGCCCGCCCACGTTGAAAGAAAGCGATTTCAAGACAGATTTAATATCCAACTCCGTCCCCTCCCTTCTCGCATTCTCAATTTTTTCAAAAATATCATTGGCGTTTTTTATATACGCTTGATGGTGTTTTTGATAATGAATTTTCAACTGCTCTTCGGATATATAAGGTTCCAAATCTTTATAGCCGAATGCCAATTTTGGCAGAATATATAATTTTTTTTCCATAGTTATTTTTTCTCAAACACTTTGTGCACCCACCAAAATATAACTGAAAAGATGAAAGAGCCGACAATCAGTGAAATCAAACCGAGCAGACACATTAACAGCGTACCCCAGCCGCCGACTCCGTAACCATAGCCGTTGTATACCATAAAGGCCGATGAGACAAAGGGGAAGGCCAGCAGAAAAATAATAGGAAATAAATTTTTTTTCATTATTATTTTTTAAAATGTGCTTTTTATTCGACCTTTATTTTGAAACTATGCCTTTGTCTTCTTTAAAACGTTGCGTACCAAACCATACATAAACAATGATAAAAATTTTAAATATAAGCTAAAATTCCCAAAAGCCCGTGGATTACAGCCAAAGCAAAGGCAATTGCCACAACCCGGTGGTGCCATTTTAATGGGACTTTTCCTTTCATTGCCAAAAACCCGAAAAGAGCGGCCAAACCAAAAATAAACAATGTTAAAACGCCCAGATATAATATCAGCGGCAAGCCAAATATGGGATAATATGTTAGATTCGCCAGCATTTTAGTTTGAAGCGTAATCGTGTTGCCAATCCGTTTTGTTAATCCCTCTTTGCAGTTTGGCAAGCGCCAGAGCGTTTCTCGCCACCATTCTCGCTTCTTCTTCGTAAAGCGGACTGTTTACGATTTTTTTGTCTTTGTAAGTAGGATTGGCCACAGAGGACATTGCATACATATTATTCCAGGGCGGAAATCCCATCCCGAAGTGGCTTAAAGTCATAAAAAGCGATGAAATCGCCAGCGAAGCGCCTTCTTCGTGGCCGGTTGCAATAATACCTCCGGATTTTCCCATAAAACGCCGCAGAAATCCGCTACCCGGAATTTTCTGGTCAGCCATCAGCTCAACGAATTTAGTATGCTTAATATTTAACCCTATTTTTTGTGGCGTTGGGATCAGCCGGAGCCAAGCTTCCGTCCAGGCTGATGCATCTGTCCAAAAATAAAGCCATCATTGAAGAAATTTTGAAATTGTTAACCGGCGTGGCAAAAATAATAATATCCGCTCCCAGAACTTTGTCGTATAAAGTGTTGCTCATGTCGTCGCCCGCCGGCGTTCCTTTAGGGTAGCAAGAACAGTAGAAATGGCATTGGGTGTTTGTTGTTGAGTAGCAAGCTTTGCAAGGCTTTATGTCAAACTTTCGCAACGCCAAAAACTCCGTTTTAACGCTGTTCTTTTCCAGTTCATCCAAAGCAACCTTAAGCAGAAATTCCGAATTGCTGTCTTCGGCCGCGGTGTCAAGTTTATCCCTTGCCGAACCGGAAACTCCTATCGCTTTGATCGCTCCGCCTTTGTTATTCAGCTTTTTCGCTTCTTCAATAGTTTGCCTGCGGATTTCCTTGAAACGATTTAAAATTTTATCGTCAACCTCCAAAAATTTTTATAAGAAACCGTCCGTTTTCTGGGACACAGAAAGAGCTGCCCCGCAATTCGGGCAATTTTTAAAATCCGGATAAAAAATCAATTTGCACCTTTCGCAAACCTTCATAAAAATTTTCAATTACATCATTATGTTTCTAGAATCCACCTGTTCAGCCGACCCGTTCTGGCAATAGTAATTAGATTTTAAATCATTTTCCTGATGCACGGGGCAACCGGGACAACTGCAGCCGTTCGTCGGCAAAGGACATCCGCTTTTTCCAACCGAAGCGGCGCAGAAGATAAGCTCGCTTTTGCTTTTCGCGCATTCGTTATAGCTCGGACAAGTCGGGCAGAAGCATTTTTTAACGTTTTCTGGAGTTTTCTCCACTTTCGCCATAAAATTATTGCTCAGCTATGATTTCACCCTTCATAGAAGGATGAATACCACAATGATAATTATAACTGCCGACCTTTTGAAATTTAAAAAAATATTTTTCTCCGCTTGCAAACACCGCGCTCTCAAATTCCTCTCCGGCAGGATCGCTCACTATACTATGAGGGGCATTATCTTCATTTTTCCAGGTAACGATTGTGCCGACTTTGACTTTGATTTGCGAGGGAATAAAAGAAAAATTCTGAATTAATATGGTTTCCTCCGCGCTTTCGGTCGAAACCGGCGAAGGCGGCGTCGCCTCCGGCGAAGCAGGTTCAGAAGTTTTTCTGCCGAATAAAAAATAAAACACCGACCCCGCGACAGCAAGGATTAGCAAAATGATGAGTATCTTTTTCATAATATTTTAAAATTACCTGCATCACTCTATATTTTCTAATAATAGAAAGTTTTGGTCAAATGGTAGGGAGTTAATATCTTTTGCTCTTGGCTTCTATTCCACAAAATCCAGTCAACCTGGAAAGGAAAGATATTCCTGCCTAATTCGCCCAATTCCTCTTTGAGATATTCAACAGCCCAGATAGTTGAACTGCGGATTTCAATTTCTTCTTTGGACCCTTTTGCGATTATAATTCTATCCTTTATTTTCTTTAGCAGCCTCGGCGAGTATTCCAGAATCCCCCAAAATTGAAGTATTTGAGGCAACTTGTAATCGGCAAATGCGGTTAAATAATCCAAGTCTTCAAAATAGCCGATTCCCTTTCCGCCGAAAGCTCCCCAAATATCAGCTGGCAGAATCTGGGCCCGCTTTAAAATATAAACTTTTCTGCCTTTGTAATGGGCAATGTCGTCAAAAGAAAAAAGCTCTTTGCTGATTTTGAGAACCAACTCCGACAATTTATGATGAACAGACAATATAAACTTTTCCGATTCGCCGTATTTTTTAATTATTTTTTTGCTGACCTGCCTGGCTATCTGCCATCTTTTTCTTAAAAACTGCAGATTTTTCCCGCCATTTAAAATTTTCAGAAAATCACCAAAAGGAATATCCGCAAAATAGTTCAAACTCCCTTTTTCTGGATTTTCTTCAAAAAACTTTTTAAGGGCTAACGATAATCCAAAATAGCCATAATATTTTTTTCCGTTATAATTAAAAGTCCATATTTTATTTTTATTCCAAAAGCAGAAGTTAATAGCATCCAAAATTATCAAATAATCCAGCATCGCTTGCCGGCTTTTAGTTTGAAGATGGAACTCTTTTGGCCAAGGCGGGACAACTATTTTTTCTTTAACCCATTTCTGGGCCAATTCTTTTACCCTCTCTCGGTTAATCTTAGCATCTCTTGCTTTCTCAACCACTTTTAAAGTAGACGTTCTAACCTGATTTTCCATAGTCAAATTTTTTTGTTATAATTTTCCGCTTTTTATCTTTTCTCTGATTTTTTCCACGAAACTATTAAAAAAATAAAGATTGTGAAAAGTGAGGAGTTTTAGCGCTGTTGTCTCCCCCGCTTTAATCAAATGAGATATATAATTTCTTCTATAACTTTGGCAGACAAAACATTCGCATTTGCCGTCTATCGGTTTCTTGTCTTTTAAAAATTTTGATTGTCTTAAATTTACTGCGCCAGAACTAGTAAAGGCAATTCCCCTTCTGGCGTAATGAGTCGGGACTGTGCAGTCAAACAAATCAATTCCCGACTTAATTATATTTTCCATATCCTCAAGATAACCAATACCCAACAAATGGCGAGGTTTTGATTCATCTAAACAAGGAATTGTCCAGCTTAAAATTTTTTTCATTGTTTCCTTGCTTTGGCCCAAGTCGCCGCCGATTCCAAACCCTTCAAACCCCAAAGAGTTTATAAATTTCGCACTTTCTTGGCGGAGTTTTTTAAATCGCGAACCTTGAACAATCCCGAAAAGAGCTTGTTCACTCTTTTTTTCCTGCAAACAAATTTCAGCCCATCTATGGGTTCTTGCCAAAGAATGTTTCACGTATTCCAGACTGGACAAAGGGGCCGTGCATTCGTCAAAAGCGAAAATTACATCAGCCCCCAATTTTTCTTGAATTCTCACTGACTCTTTTGGGCCGATAAAAAGCTGTCTGCCGTCAAGCGGAGATTTAAAGCGCACACCCTCGTCTGTGATTTTTATTGATTTTGGCTGCTTTGTTTTTTCAATAAGTTCTTTTTTCTGGCCGGGAAAATATTTTAAAATTTTGCCAACCTGCAAATCGTGGCCAAAACCCAGACTAAAAACCTGAAAGCCGCCAGAATCAGTCATCAAAGGTCCCTTCCAGTTCATAAATTTGTGCAGACCGCCGGCCGATTCTACGACTTCTTCCCCCGGCCTCAAACGCAAATGGAAAGTGTTGGCAATTAAAATTTGGCATTTGGCGGCTTCGGCTTCTTCTGAAGTTAAAGTTTTAACAACCGCTTGCGTCGCAACCGGGACCAAAGACGGGGTTTCAATTTCCCCGTGTGAAGTTTTTAGCAATCCTATTCTCGCTCCGCTCTTTTTTGATTTTTTTGCGATTTTGAACTCAAACATTTATTTTTAATCCGTCGTAAGCGGAAAATGCTTTTTTGCAATTCGCGGCCAGCCATTTTTTGAAAATTTCATATCGGGGAACGGCGTTTCCGATTTGGGTAAAATATATTCTCCCGACCTCCCATTCGCAAACCTTATTGATAATCTTTTTAACATCCAAATGGGCCGGGAGCGTCTGCCCCCAAAGCGCTCCGTCCAAAATTAGAATCTCAGAACCTCTGACATTTCTCTCAAGACGCCTTCCAATTTCTCTTGTGTCTGAAGCGTACGATATCAAATTCTCCTTTCCGAAAAATATTCTAAATCCAAAAGCGGGAAAACCTTTTTGTATTGAATGTAAAACCGGAAAAGGAACAATTTCCACTTTTTTTGACAGTCTTAAACGCCGCCCCGCTTTTATCGGCTGAAAATTAATGTTGACGATTTTAGGAAATTTCTTTTGGACAATTCTTATCGTTCTTGGGTGAGCGTAACAGTTCACCCTTTCTTTTCTTCGGCCAAGCCAGTCATCCAGTTTGGCCATTCCGCCAATCGCATCCCGATGGCCATGGGTGACTAAAACCGCGTCCAAAAAACGGACAAGCTTGCTTTGACTTTTAAAATCGTTAGTGACGTCAATCAAAAAATTAACATCTGATCGGATCAGAACGCTTGACTCTTTCCTCTTTGACTTTCCTTTTCCGGGAACTCCGCCGAAAGGCCCGGTTCCGAGAAAAATAATTTTATTCATTTACAAAATTACGGCTGCAAGATGTCTTCGGTGCGGCCGTTAATGGAAATAATAACGTTTTGAACAGCGGAAAACTGCAAAAGAGTTTGCGTTATCTGGGCCCTTATCGCCGAAACTCGGCAGGAGCCGCCAACCTGATATTCCAGTTGTTCGTCAAAATCAACTCTTGCCACGCCGTTTTCAATGGTCAAATTTTGGATTTTAACGCCGGAATTTATACTTGTTAAAAATCCTTGCGATTTTTCTTCGTCAGTCGGCCCCCTTAAAAGCTCCTCTAAAGCCGCTTTTCCAACCGCCTGTGTTTTGGGAATTTTTCGCTTTACCGCGAAAACCTTATTGCAGGAATATTCCGGGTCCATTTTGCCGCTGTTAAAGTAAACGTTAACCTCTATGGTTTCGCTTTGCCGGAATTTCAAAGGCACTGCGACTTTATCAATTTCGCTTCCGTCTTTCACAGAGTAATTAAAAACCTCCAGCTCAAGCGCCGAGCCGTCCTTAATCCCAAAGGAAGAAATATCTATCTCTTTTTCAAAATTACCAAATACCCCGGCATCAGGCGCATCTGTCATTGCCCCGGTCTCGTAAATTTTTTTCCCTTCAAAAACGATTCTGATATTAAACTGGTTCTCAAAAACGCGCGCCTTTCCAATCACCTTTATTTTTTCTCCCACGATGTCATCGGGTTTCGGCGAAAAAACAACGATATTCGGCTCCGAATTGCCGGAATTATCAGGAGCGCCGGCATCGCTGGACGGAGCCGCACCTTTTTTTGGCAGCAAAAACAAACCGCTTATTATGGCTATCGCTAAAATAATTATTATAAAAATTATTTTTTTCATATTTTACAATTTTGTCTGCCGGCCAGTTGGCCGCAGGCCGCTTTTATCTCTTGGCCGAATTTATATCTCTGGGTAACCGAAATGCCTTTTTTCTCTAAAATTTTTCTGAAAGCTTCAATTCTCTTCGGCAAAGACGGCTCAAATATGCCAGTGGCATTATAACTAATCAAGTTCAAGAAGCAAAGAGGCCGCTTAACCAGTTTCGCCAATTCCAACGCCTGCTCATCGGAGTCATTAAGATTTTTTATCATTATATATTCAAACATTACCCTCCGTCCAGTTTTCTTGATGTATTCGTCAACCGCCGAGATAACCTTTTTTATCGGATATTTTTTATTGGCCGGAATAATTTTTAACCGCAGTTCATCATTTGGCGCGTGCAACGAAATCGCCAAGTTGATTTCCATTTTTTCTTCAGCCAGCCTCTTTATCCCCTCGGTGATCCCAACAGTTGAGATAGAAAAATGCCTAGCACCCAAATTGAATCCTTCTTTATCATTCAAAATTTTAATAGCCGAAATCACGTTATTATAGTTTAAGAACGGTTCGCCCATTCCCATGAAAACAACATTAACGACTTTCCCGTTTTGTTTCTTTAGATAACGGGCAAAGAACAAAACCTGCTCTACTATTTCAGAAGAATCAAGATTTCTTTTAAACCCCATTTTGCCGGTAGCGCAAAATAAACAGCCCAAAGGGCAGCCCGCCTGCGAGGAAACGCAGATAGTATTCCTTTCGTCTTTATGCCTCATCAAAACCGACTCGATTCTAAGACCGTCGTTTAACGTAATAAGAGCTTTTGCGGTTTTCTTGTCTTTTGAAACGAAAATTTCGGCGCCAATATCAAGCGGACACTCTTTTTTTAATTTTTCTCTCAGAGCCGAAGGCAAGACAGTGGCTTGCGACCAATCGTCGATCAAATTGCCGAAAACCGCTTTTTTTATCTGCTTTGCGCGATAGTCAGGTTCACTTTCTAAAATATTATTTAGTTTGCTCAGATTCATAATAATTTGGATTAAAAAACGCCCATGGAGGCGATGACTTGGATATTAGCGCACAGATATTATCCGATTATTTTTTTAATATCGTTGACGTAGCAAAAAGCCGAAACCAAACCCACAACGCCGGTGGCAACGGCCAAATAAATTGAAAAACTGAAAAAGTCAAAAAATATACCCAGCAGTATCGCGGGGAAGGTAATCGCCTGCATAACGGTTGTGAGTTTCCCTATAAAACGCACTTGGGGAATAGGCACGCCCTTGCCGGAAATCAATGCCACCAAAACGATGGGAGAAAGAATTATTTCGCGGGACAAAATGAAAAATATCTGAAAAAGTTGGTTTGTGGTAAGAACTTCAGAAATTCCCAGCTTCACTATGACTGCGAGCGCGACTCCGACCATTAGAAACCTGTCGGCTATCATATCAAACTGCCTTCCGAATTCTGTTTTCAAATTGAACCTTCTCGCTATCTGTCCGTCCAGAGTGTCGGTCAGCATTCCGAGCAAAAAAGTCAAAACCACATATAAAATGTTAACTTCTGCGAAAATCAAGAAAATTGTTAAAAACGCGATAATTATCCTGCTGAAGGTTAAAATATTTGGAAGATTCCAGATATTTTCTTTTTTCTTTTCTTCGGCCATAAAACTGCTGTTTAAAATCTAAAGACAATATCCATTACGCTTAGCAGGAATATGCCCAAAAGCATTATGGCGGAATCAACTTCTTCTGGCGATAAATTTCTAATTTTCATAGCCTTAAAATATCTTTTTATTATATTTTAACCTTAAAATTAGCGAAAAACAAATGTTAAAATTCCACCTTCCAGTTTTTCCGCGACGCAAATTTTTTCCCGGTCAATTTCGCCATTTTTATTTTTCCCACAATGAACGAGTCGCAATGGTCGTCGCCGCTTTTTGCGGTATAACCGTTAAAAATATGCCCCGGACTCAAGCGGTCCTGGCCATAAATCAGATGCTCGCCGCCCGGCCCGATGTCGGTTGTCAAGCTGTAAGGTTCAACCTCCCGCCACCCAGCAGGAGCGTTTTCTGTTTTAGGATAATATATTTTTACCGTTTCTCGCCTTGACCCGGCTTCGGAAATAACTTTCAAAATTTTTCTGAAATCAACATATTTCATAACGCGAATTATCTTTATTCAAGCTCAAGCTCGTTGGCGTTTTCCCAATTTAATTCGTTCACCGTCACAATCTTATTATCTCCTATTATATACAGATAGTCGTCCAGATAAATTGCCCTTCTCGCAGTTAATCCGGATACCACTCTTTCCAGCTTCAACTCATCGTTTTTATAAGAAAAGATATATCCTCCCTTGCTTCCCGGAAAAAAGAATATCTCATGCTTTGAATCCAGCAAAAAAGCATGGTGAGTTTGGGAAACTTCCGACCAGCTATCGTCTAAATTGTATTTAGAAGTTTCAACCGGGTTTTCCGCGGAAGCCACATTGAACAAAGAAAGCTTCAGCTTAAAATCTTCCATTCCTATTCCCAGAATTCTAGTTTCGGAAATCGGATGCAAATACGAAGAATAGCCGGGTATTTTTAATTCTCCTTTTTGCGCCGGATTTTGCGGATTTGCCAAATCAAGCACAAAGAAGGGGTCGATTTGTTTAAAGGTCACAACATAGCCTTTGTCTGCCAAAAATCTTACAGAATAAATTCTTTCTCCGGCGCCAAGATCCAAAACCTTCCCAGTCATGTTCATTTTTTTGTCTAGAATATAAACATCGTTGGCTGTTTCTCCGGTGTTGATGAATCCGAATCCCCAAAATCCGCCGCCAACCGTAGTGGCTATCCTAAGGTGATCTTTGTATTCATCCAAAGAAAATTCATTGAGAGGCCTTCCGGGTATTTCGCCCGCGGCGGCCAGATCAAGATTCTCCAACGTTATTTTCGCTATTCCCGTCTTTTCCAAATTTCTTTTCTTGTCTTTATAATAATCAGCCATACGGTTCGTAATTTCGTTTTCCGCCTTTATCCTTTCATCTTCTTTTAAAGAACCGAAATACCTCTGCATAATGATGTTAAATTCCGTCATTTTGGCCCCATCGCTAATATCATAGCTTTCCAGATTATTCAATCTAGTTATAACCCAATCCGGAATTATGTCCTTGCCCTTTTCAGCAAAAAAATCGGCGAAAAATTTCACGTAATTTCCGCTGTAAGAATAAGTTATAAAAAGCGACTGTTCCGACATATACACCACAGAAGAGCTTGAAGAGCCGACAAACGATGTGCTTTTCTCTATCTTGCCCGAACTCGGGTCAAAAACCGCCGCCGTGTAGGTCACATCAACCGGAACGTTAACAACCGGATGATAAATATCCATGCATCTCACGTTTAAAGGGCTTCCTCCTTCAACTGACAATGGTTTAATCGGACAGGGATTTCCGGCATTTATTCCGCTCGCCACTACCAAATAAACTTTTTCTTTGTAAAGCCGCGCTCCGGCTATATAGTTGTTGTTTTCTAAATCCATCTTCCATTTTTTTACCGGAGACTTTGGGTCGGAAACGTCATAGCCATAGATGCTTTGACCGGAAAAAATCACCAGAATATTTTTGCTTAAAAGAAGATTGCCGCTCTTCTCTATTTGGCCGTCCAGGGCCATGGCGTCTGGAGGAAAGGCCTTCACTGAAAAAGTTCTTCCTTCGGGCATTCTCTCTGGAATTCCAACAATGGAATATCGCCAGGCAAATTCGGAGCCGGGAGAAAAATATATTTCCTTACCGTCGGTTTTAACAACATCCGGCTCGTCTATCCCAAAAACCTGAACATTGGTTGTGGAGACCCTCTCCGCTTC
>Ga0172365_10002990_pt1 | contig 12601 bp, 9 predicted proteins | sample LakKivSesite48cm_FD_114535 | JGI IMG/M metagenome (GOLD analysis project Ga0172365, IMG submission 114535) | Sediment microbial communities from Lake Kivu, Rwanda - Sediment site 48cm | ecosystem: Environmental > Aquatic > Freshwater > Lake > Sediment | place: Rwanda: Western Province, Lake Kivu...
ATGCCTACAAGGTCAACAAGCTATGGGTGGACAGCGAAGCAAGCTACGAGTATGCACGGAGTGGGGTCAGGTGGGCCCAGGCGGGCTGCAACGGCAGCCCAGAGGACAGGGATGCACAGCCATGCAGCAGCCATGTGATTGAAGCTGCAAAGACCTGGTGCAGTTTTGATGTCACCGCCGTGGTACAGGGCTGGCTGTTAAACCCGGCAGGCAACAGGGGAATCATCCTCAAGAGCAGCAATTATGCCGGTTCTGGCTGGTACGATCTTGCCTCCAATGAGCACGAGAATACCAGTTGGCGACCAGAGCTAGTAGTGGTTTACGAGTATTTCCCGCCCACACCAACCGCCACTGCGACTTCGACCAGCACGTCTACCCCTACACCAACGGCCAGTGAAACTCCGACCAGCACGCCCAGTCCTACATCAATGCTGACAGTGACACCTACTACCAACCTTACACCAACATTGACGGGGACGGTCACTCCATTGGCCTACTGGGTGTATCTGCCAATCACGATCAAGCCCGGCCAATAGAGTCACGCTCTGTATACAGACCTCGAAAGCAAACAGGGGAGGATGGAATGTAGTCCATCTTCCCCTGTATTCACACTAGGAACGCGACCATCACGGCGGAGGTAGTCGTTCAAACTCGCTCAGGATAACCAGCAACTCCCTAACTTGCTGTTCAAGCTGGACGATTCTGGCTTCTAATGCTGCAATCCGATCTTCGAGACGCTCGCTGAAGATCAAACTTGCGAATTGTTCAGGCGAACTACTCGTGTTCGTACCCTCCCAGATCAGATACGCATCCCAACTGCCGCCATCATCGTCATCGTGGAGGCCGATGGTGAATCCCATTACCGTACCAGAGATGGGAATCCCGGATATGAGTTTGGCCATAGGGATAGAGACTTCAATATTATATCCCCCCTCATATGTTAGAACAGCAGCGACAATATCGGTCGTCTGCACACTGCGGTCAGTTGTTCGGCCATCAGCCACGATGGTATATTGGTGATCATCTAATCCCCAGGCGTTTTTGTCGTTCAATCCGTCGAGGCCGATCTCAGCACCGTCGTCGCGCCACACATCAGTACTGTCAGTCACGATGGTGTCGTCATTAACTTGTATAGCAAAGTATAGCGTTCTTTCATCCCATCCGCTGCGAACAACTGCGCTCAAGTCAGAAAAGCTGTCAATTCGGCCCGAGAATGAGAAGGCTGTGTCCCTATTCAAATCAATGCTCTCACCGGCCGGCCACTCACCCAAGTTGCCATCTATTGTAGGAGCAGTAACCAGACGCATGCTATGCAAACTACGAGTAGAGAAAGTCTGGTAGACCGGAATGGAAGCAGCTTGGTAGGCAGGAGCAGGGTGGACGATTACCGAAGGGGCAATTTCCTTGGCGCTGGCTCCCAATACCTGAATCCCAATGACGACAGCAACTATCACTATGAGCAAGATCAGTATTGCTCTTTTCATCGTGTCCTCCTTAGTCAACAGAGTAAGCGGAGTAATCCGCTAAATCTGCTCCATCTGCTGACTGCTTCATCTGCTGATTCTACTGGCTCGCTTGAAGATGTCAATGATTGTCCGTAGCAGTTGTTCCAGAATCCCCACCCGTCTTTCCATGTCCGCTACACGACTTTCCGCGCTAGGTGTTGGTGTCAGCGAGGCCGTTGGCGTAGCAGTTGGGGGGAAAGTTGGCGTCGCCGACACAGTAGCCGTGGCCGTTGATGTGGCTGTTGGTGAAACCTCCGGCGGAGTGGAATAAGTTACGACCAGCTTGGGGCGCAAGCTAATGGTGCCGTTCTGGGCGCTAGCGAACCAGAAAGAACTGATAGTATATTCTGCGCGCAGCAACAGACCATTGTTGGCCAGGCTTCCGTTAACCCAACCTTGGACGACAGCAGTGAGGTCAAAGTTATACCACTTGCGAATGCCAGTGGTGGTCACCGCGCTCTCAGCGGAGCTGCGTCGGTCGGTAGCGGTGTCACTGCAACCCGGCAGGCCCCAGTTGTTGCCATTTTGTGCCTGGTTCCAGGTGGCCTGGCAGAGATCCACAGTGCGAGTGATATAGTAAGCACCTAGAGTGAGATCTGCCCCACCCCAGCCTGTGGCATAGAGTTGGAGAGTGGCCCGTGTTACAATAGCATTGGCTGGGATAGGAGTCAGTTCGAAGCGCAGGAGAGCAGCATATTGTTGCTTGGAGCCGACCCGGAACTGGTCTTGCCCACAGTAGTTACTGTTGGGCGTGTACTGATCAATAAAGGTATCTTCACCGCCAGAGTAGCCGTTGCTTCCCTGTTGCAGGCTGATGGTGATCTCTGTCCAAGTGGGAGTGGGCATAGGGCTGGGCGTGAAAGTAGAAGTAGGCACACGAGTAGGAGTACGGGTGGCAGTGCCAGTAGTCGTTGGTGTCTGTGGCGTCAGCGTAGGGCTAGGTGTAAGGGTGTAAGCAGGTGTGTGAGTAGGAGTACGGGTAATAGTACCTGTGGGCGTTGGTGTCTGCGGCGTCGGCGTGATTGTCCCTTCTGGAGCTGTGTAGTCAATCACCAGTTGCGGACGCAACGAAATCGTCGTGTGATTGGCGCTGGCAAAATGGTAAGTCACGGACTGTTGTCCAAGACCCCCCAGGATCACTCCTTGGTTGGTTTGTGAATTGGCGACCCAATCCCTCACTAGCGCCGTAACATCCAACTCGTACCAGATGTTGAGCGAGGATACAGTCTGCGCGGCAGTGGGATCCGCTGCCCGATCTGTCACCGTATCGTTAGCACCTGGCTTACCCCATGGATTGTCCACAGAGGCTCTATCCCAATTGGCTTGTCTATCAACCCAGGGCCGGAATAGGCGATACGCTTGAAGGTCCATCGTCCCGATTCGGTCACGGTAGTAAGCGTACAGTCTCAGGGTGGCGTGATTAATTGTAGAACCTGGAGGTATGCTAACCAAGTCGAACTGCAACAGGCCCGCGTAAACGCTGTCATTCTTGACAATGAGATTGCCGTTGTCCACAAAGTTCCCCGATGGATTCCAGGCTGTCATGTAGGTGTCATTGGTGCCCAGGTATCCCAGAACGCCTTGCTGTAGTGTAACGATATTATGACCCCTGGGGAATAACGTGGGCGTGCTCGTTGGCGTCGGACTTGGGCCTGGCGTAGGAGTAAGCGAGGGCGAACGGGTATAGGTGCTCGTTGGCGATGGGCCGGTAGTGGGTGTCCCTGTAGGACTGGGGGTCTGTGTCGGTGGCGTAATGGTGCCAGTCGGTGTGTTCGCCGGTGTGTGCGTTTTGGTTGGAGAAAGGGTTTTGGTAGGCGTCCAGGTCGGTGGCCTGGTAGCCGTCGGAGTAGGTGTAGGCGGCGGTGGGCCCACGGCGCGCACAATCAGGCGGTGGATAATTTCATTGCCATCATTGTTGCAATTGATGCGAAAATCCACCCCGCCTGGCAGCCCATTATCAAAATAAGCATCATCTACCTTCCACGTATAGTCAACCCATCGGCCCGGCGTACCCAGTGCCGTCCCTTTGGTGACCTTGCGCTCTGCCAGGTTTCCATAGTAGTCCTTGTACTCCAGTGTCAGTTTGTCTGTGCCGCTGTTAACCAGGGTCACAGTGATCGCCCAGGACACTTGCCCGCCGGCTGCTTTGGGTATCTGGCTCACATATGGATAGCGATCGTCAATATCGAAAGACATGTAAGGATTGCCTGTGGCTTGATCGGTACGACGTGTGCTGTGCCAGGCATAGATATGGTTACGCGCCTCAGCGGGAAGTTCTCTTGCAAGGGCCTCTGCCCTTAGGGCAACAGTGCGGCTTCCTGGGGAGCTATCTCGGCGGTACAGCCAGTACTCAAAGTCTCCATGATGTGGGCCATAGCAGCGGTGTATCCCATCGCTGCCTGTGTAGCAATCGTCCTGCCAGTAGGTATCACGTAGCACAATCCACACGTCAGGGGTGTTCTGCACTGTCTTTACAAGGTGTCTGCGGACAAAGTCGAGGATGGGGAAGCCAGTCCGCTGCTCTGCCAGGTAGGTATCACTAATGTTAGGCAATTGGATGTCAAACATATACGGATATACGCTAAGGCCCTCCATGAAGAACCAGTAGGAGCCCTCTACGCCATTACCGTGCTTTGGCTCAAAGCCAGTCGGAATAGTTTCGTGGTAGACTTGGGAAAACCCGGTGACGCCACCTACCAGCTTGCCGTCGAAACGCACTTCGGCACTGGCCACGTCCACTTCCAGGCCGTTGACCTTCACCCCCGTCATTTTGGAAGGGAACGATGCTGCCTGCTCAGCATGGTAATGAATGCCATGTAGGGTGGACTGAATAAACTGCACCGTGTTGGGGAAAGCGAGGTTGTAGGTCTCCATGACGTGTAAAACCCATTCATCGAAAGCTCGCGTGTTGCCTCCATAGTAGTTGCAACCGCCAACATTCTTACGCTCGTTAGTTTCTTCGTCAGCGCCAGTCGCAATGTTGATGAAGGCCAGATTGTAGAACTCTGGATTATTGTCGTAGCGCTGCCCCATGGCAACGATAAACTGATCAAACCAGTATTGCCAGACAGTATTGACGAACCGAGGGGTACAGAACGGTTTGCAAGGCCCAGATGCACCGTCAGGGTCGTAGCAAGAAGTTGTGCTCCCGCCACCCTGAGAAGCTACCCAGTAAGGTGTATGGTTGATACCGATCGCATTCTCGGTTTCTTCCATAGTCCAGGTGGCTACGGCAATGCCCACTGGTTTGGCAATCACACTGCCATCGGGAAGCGTGACCTGCATGGCTTGTGCATCTTTGATATACTTATCAACCTTCGTCCAGTTGTAGATGCCTTTCTCTGGATTAAGGTCGTCCCAATAGAATTCTGCCCAGCCACCCAGGGCCCCGTACTCAGGATGACCTTGGTATTCGTGCCGGTAGCCCCACTTATCCACATAAGAGAATCGGTAATTCGGGTTGCCCCAGTCGCCGTTGAACCAATCGAGCATCACAAAGATGACGGGAGGTAGATTAGCGGGAGGGATGCCCACAGGAGCGGGCGAGGCCAGGGGCTTGGGCGGGGGGATGGATGGTGTAGGGGTGAGGCCGCACGAGGCAAGAAATACGCTGATTGCCACGACGACAAGGGCTAAAGCAATCGCAACGGACCAGCACCAGTAGGGGCACCCGCAGCGGGTGCCCCTACTGCGCAACACATCGGGGCGGTCTGGCCTCACTTGATTGTACCTCCTGTCGCATGTGTTCATGGTCTCATGATGGTAAGCGTTGAGCAAACAGAGAGTAAACAAATATAGTATGAGATTAGAATCTTGTCAAATCAAGCGGGAAAAGCGACTAGACGTAAAACTACATCAGTCCACTTCAATTCCGGCTCCGGCCTCGACCTCTCCGATGATCCAGTAGGCTTGCCTGGCAGTGTGCAAGAAAGCCTCGACTTGGTCCAATCTATCCTGCGGTACGGCAATCAAGAGTCCACCAGAAGTCTCTGGCGTGTAAAGCAGCATCAACAGCTCTTCGGCAACGTGAGGTGCAACTTTCACCCATTGCCCGAAGTAATCACGGTTGCGCATGGTTCCAGCTGGAAAGAGCCAACTTTCGGCATAGCTGCGGGCCCCTGGCAGCAGCGGCACGTGCTCGGAGTGGATGCATAAACGGACGCCGCTGTGCTCAGCCATCTCCTGAGCATGGCCCAGTAAGGCGAAACCAGTGATGTCGGTCATCCCCTTGAGGTCAAATGGGGGGACAAGTCGCGGCGCGATATGGTTCAGTAGGAGCATCGAATCAATGGCCGCTTTCAGATGCTCTGCTGCGGCAGCGTCACTCTTGGCTGCTGTGGTAATGATGCCCACTCCCAGGGGTTTGGTCAGCAGCAACAGATCGCCAGGACGGGCACCAGCCTTGATCGTAATATGCTGTGGGTGCACGGTGCCCATGACTGCTAGCCCGTACTTGGGCTCATGGTCATCTAATGTATGCCCCCCGGCTACGATTCCACCCGCTTCACGAACCTTTTCAGCTCCGCCGCGAATGATCTCAGTTACCATGTCAGGCGGAAGATGCGAGGGGAAGCAGGCAATGTTCAGAGCCAGGACGACTTCTCCACCCATAGCGTAAACGTCACTCATAGCATTAGCTGCAGCGATGGCCCCGTAAGTGTAGGGATCATCCACGATGGGCGTGAAAAAGTCTAATGTCTGGACAATGGCCAGTTCATCGCTGATCTTGTACACAGCGGCGTCGTCGCTCACCTCTAACCCGACCAGCAAGTTCGGATAGTTGGCGCTGGTGAACATGTTTTTCAGAGGGCGCAAGACCTGCGCCAGGGCCGCTGGGCCGCGCTTGGCCGCTCAGCCAGCCGCCGCGGTCATGGCTGTCAGGCGTTTGATCTCGCACGCGTCAGTCACGCTCGTCACCCCCTTCCTGCCAGTTCCGCATCATTGATTTGCCTTCTATCACGGGCGTACGGTCATCTTGTGGACGCTTTCGTACTCCACGCTCCCTGCCTGCAGCGCTGCACAGACGGCATCAATGTCGGTCCATGCACAGCGCAATGCAGTACCGCAACTGGAGCTGAATTGACGTGGCGTCGGGATTAGTTTCACGGCCAACCCTGCGCGCATCAACACACGTTCAGCCTTGATCGCGCCTTGCGTCGAATAGAAAAGCACCACTGCATAGTCCATCTCAACCATAGCATTCCTAGCACCGAGGTAAAGCTATCAGTCTGTAATAATACTCAGACAATAAACGCAAACTACTTCCTTGTTGCGATATCACGCACAGCCTCTAATGCTGCATCCACCTGTGCAGCCGTATTTAGATAGCTCAAGCTGAAGCGCACTGTACCTCTTGGATATGTGCCAATCGTCCGGTGTGCCGCTGGTGCGCAATGCAAGCCGACACGGCACATAACAGCATATTCTTCATCCAGTCGCAGCCCTACGTCTGATGGTTCCATGCCATCCACATTGAAAGAAACCACTGCCGTCTGCCGCCTAGCGTTGAGAGTACCGTAGACTCGCACTGCTGGGATGTCCAGCAGCCCAGCGAGCAATCTTGCAGTTAGCATTTCCTCATAGCTGCGGATGTTCTCCACACCGCGTTCAAGCACAATACGCACGCCTGCGCCCAAGCCTGCGATACCCGCCCCATTCTCTGTGCCACTTTCATATTTATCAGGCAAAAAATCTGGCTGTTCTTCAAATTCAGAGTGACTTCCCGTTCCACCTCTTTTAAGCGGCCGCAAGCGACTTATATCTACTCGCTCGCCCAGGCAGAGGCCCCCTGTGCCTTGCGGCCCAAAAAGCCCCTTGTGGCCGGTAAAGGCCAGCAAGTCAATCTGCATTTCGGACATGTTGACCGGATAAGCGCCAGCCGTCTGCGCACTATCCACGAGCAGCAAAAGCTCGTGTCGCCGGGCAAGAGCTCCCACTTCAGCCACTGCCAGAATTGTGCCTACCACATTAGAGGCATGGTTGATGACGATCAGGGCAGTGTTTGGGCGTATCGCTTTTTCCACATCACGGGGATCTAGTGTGCCTTCTGGGGAGCAGGGCACAACGGTCAGCTCTACGCCCAGGGACTCAAGATGGCGTAATGGTCGCATCACTGCATTATGTTCCATCGAAGAGGTCACGACGTGGTCGCCAGGGTTCAGGTAACCGAAGAGAACCAGATTCAGGGCTTCCGTGGCATTAGCAGTAAGTACAATGCGCAGCGGATCGGCCACGCCAAACAGTTGTGCCAGTGCTTCGCGGGTGTCGTACACGATTCTACTGGCCTCCACAGCCAGCCGGTGGCTTGCACGGCCAGGGCTAGCGCCTACATGCTGCATATAACTTAGGACAGCCTCGGCAACACCATGGGGTTTGGGCCAAGTGGTTGCGGCATTATCAAGATAGATCATGGCCATCCCTTTCAGACTTGCTTACATCGCTCGTTGCTGATATATAGCCATTATATGTTGATTGAAATAGCCCGTCAAAAATTCCTAGGGGATGTATCTGAGTTTCAGGGCAGACCCCAAGGGTTTTGAAACCCTTGGGGTCTTTCCCAGCCGGGTTACTTTGTGATCGTCAACTTGAACTCGTCCCCCATTTCCTCGACATGCACCTGGAAACCAGACTTTTCTGCCATGCGCCTCACGTTTTCCCGCGAGGTCGCGGTGTCCACCAACACCTCAATGGGAAACTCTCTGGCCTGGATGGCATTCCTGGTTAGAATGACCGGCTGTGGACAAGAAAGGCCACGTGCATCTACCTGCTTAACCATCTTCATACCCCCGTTTCTTTTTTCGTTTCGCGCATGCTAAAGCCGATGATTAGGCAGACTACTAGTCCCAGGATCACTGCTGCCATTCCAACTGTCGAGAGACCGCCTACTTGTACTACACCTTCCACTACCTTATCGGGAGTGCCGGCCAGTGCAAAGTTGTGGGCGAAGGCAGCGCCAGTGATCATCCCCACGACAAAAACTGCTGCATCACCATCTCCCTCACCAGAGAGGAAGAGTTGTCGGCCCGGACAGCCGCCAGCCAGAGCAAAAGCTAGCCCTGCCAACGCCATCCCTAGGAAATTCCACAAGTGGTTGCTGTGCGCTGTCGGTTGACCGGCAAAGCCAACATGCACTTGACCCAGCAGCAAGTTGGTGACGAAAGCCGTCACCAGCAGCGTGCCGACGCCGCTGATGAGGTGGGTATCGCCCATCAATATGACATCCCGGACAGCGCCCATTGTACAGAAGCGGGTGCGCTGAGCTAGGAAGCCAATGATTATTCCCACAGCTAGAGAGATGAGCAGTGGGGCATGGAGCGAACCGGGACCATTCTGACTGAAGAAGATGGGGCCGCCTTGATTGAACTGCGGCCGGAAGATGAGCAGGAACAACAGGCTGATCATCATCGCCGGCATGATCCAGCCAACAGCCGGATACGTGCGGTAGGAGCGCCCCAGGTCATACCCTTGCTTAAGGAATTGGACGCCGATGGCGATACCAGTAGCCAGCCCACTGAGCCCCAGGATGGCATTGAGGTCGCCGCCTGCCAGCCGCAGGAGCGCCCGCCAGGGGCAACCAAGAAAGGCCAACGCACCGATCATGGCAAACATCCCCAAGACAAAGCGCACAATCGGGGCAGAGCCAACACGGGGTTTGAACTCGCGGAAAAGGAGCGCAGCTACCATGGAGCCCAGAACAAAGCCAATAATCTCCGGGCGGATGTACTGGACGATAGCAGCCCGGTGGAGCCCTAGCGCTCCGGCGATGTCTCGCTCGAAGCAGGCCACGCAGATGCCCATATTGGGCGGGTTGCCGAGTTTCTGCAGGAGCGGGGCTAGGACGCCTATAGTGACTCCAACCAGGACAATGCCTCGACGAGAGGCAAAGAAGCGTGTAAGTTGCTCAGACGTAATGCGTTCCTCCTTAGAATATCGTCTCCACGCGGTCCACTGGACCACGGCGTGGACAAAACAAAGCCGCCGCCAGCACACGCTGGCGGCAGCAATCATCCCAGGAGGGACGCCATGTCTCACTTCAGAGCGCAGTCACGCCACCGCCCTGACGTGTGCAAGCCGGCTGTGGGCACCAACCGGCGCCCAGGCCACAACTCAAATGCGGCAGTGGTGCAACTCGAACAAAATCTTACTCCTATTCTTTAGTCTCAAGCTTCGCAAAGCATACGTGCTCGCACATTAGCAGAATGATAGCACACTTGACAACGGCTGTCAAACAGACACGGTCTGCAAATCACTTGAACACCTTTAATAGATTGTGCAGCCACACCTGGATGGTGCACAGCAATTTGCTAATCCAATTCCCCTTTTGACACGGGGGTGGGGTAGGGGTAGGGGTTGGCAACGGCGTTGGGGTAATAGTTGCCGTCGGCGTCGTTTCGCTGAGCACTGTGATGCGTCCTACTGTATATCTGCCGTAGCCATCGTGCAGGTCCGTATTGACGAGATGGAAATAACGGTGCTCGTCGCTTGGTGGCAGGCTTGAGTTCAGTAGTGCAATCCGCAGGTCATATTCTCCTGCCGGCACAAAGGTGGGGATCTTGATTGCTTTTTCGATGTGTATTGGCTGTGCTGTATACCAGTTTGTCGTAGGCACGACAGGAGTAAAGCTATACTCGAATACCGGCTGACCGCTGGCGGCATCAACGAAGGCGATGAGTATGTCGTAAGAAGCAGGGACGTCTTTCGTTCCCTGTCGTTCGGGGCGCATCAGTGGCACAGTTCCTCTGTTCAGCCAGTTGGTGGTGAATATATATTCTTGTCCAGCAAGAACCAAATGGGGGGCATCAACGCCCCGGCTGACAATCTGCGCCCCTAGGTAACGTGCGGCCAGCTCGCGGGCTTCCTGCCATTGCGGGTTAGAGATGTTAAAGTATGGCGTCTGCAAGCAGAGATAGCTGGCATGCTGTTCGAGGGCTGTTTGTACATATCGTTTAGGCCTGTTCAGAAAATCTGGGCTATTGCCGGCTGGCTCATAACCCACCCTGGTGACCGTATTGTATTCCTGATAGAGCCAGGCCATGTCATAATCGCCGCCAAAGCCATTGTACTTGAGCCATACGCGCAGGCCATATTTGGACGTGGCATATTCTACCACTGGCCTGATGACCGTCGCCGTGTGTCCATACAGGCCCCCGCCAACCTGGAGCACGACAGGCGTCTTCAGAAAGCCATGGGAACGGGTGCCGTCCTCCCATTCGTGTTCTTCTTCTAGATAAATGTCAATGATTTGTTTAACAGACTCGATGAATCTCTCATCAGTATATCCAGCCTCTTCCCATACTCGTGTATCCGTTCCAGGAGCACAAATGACCATCTCACCGTAGCAGCCGCCGGCCATCAGGTTTACTGCATCTACTGTCGGGTCATCGTCGTAGCGGCTGGCCATGGCGTGTACAGCCCGGCGCAAAAGGCGCTGGTACACTTCATTCCAAGGGACGGGTGTTCCACCCCGTGAACCGATGACTACTACTCCTGCATCTCTTGCCCACTGGGGAGTCTGGCCTTCTGTGGTATGTAGTTCCAACCAGATGTGCTTGCCCCACCTGCGCGCTTTAGCGATCTCCGCATCGAGCGGTGCCCAATTGAAAGCACCCTCCTGAGGCTCAATAGTGGCCCAACCACTGGCTGTCTGACTGGCGTCATAAGCCCAACTGACGTATGGCATGGATAGTATGTCGGGGTCAAGCCAGTGGCACTGTCCCAGGCCTTGTTCGGCATTCAGTACGATGTGGGCTGGCAAATTGGGATCAATATGGAATGGCGGCAACTGGTTAGCGGGAACTGTAGCCTGCACAAGGATAAGAGAAACAAAACCAAACACCAGGCATACTGTCCAAACCATTGGCAATGTATGTCTCAATCTCTTTCTCTCCCAACGGATGAGCAGCAACCAGAGGCAGTTCATCTCGCTTTACATTGGCTTTGGATAATAGCTGAGACGCCCTCCTACAACGGAAGCGCAGCCACATATTATGCAATTTTACCATAGAAGAATGAAAACTGCATAACTACCTCTGGACGAGAAACCAGGTTCCAGCATCAGCAAGAGCCAACGCGAACTGCAGCCAGAATACACTTATCAAGCATAACCAGTATGACATCTTGTCAATTTGGCCATGAGGTCCGTTCCGTTGCAGTACTTGGCGAAGAACTACATCTATGCTAGAATATGATTAGAACCTTTATAACAGTGAGGCTACTATTGATGTCAGCCTAAAGGCTATTGGCATCTATGACGCCGCCATCATTGGAGGTTCCAGCCATCGTGAAAAAGACCGCTTTTCTCATCCTCGTCACGCTACTTTTAACTTTAGTGCTGCCCTGCCTTGCTCAAGGGCCTGAAACCCGAAGTACCCAGTCACTCACGTCTTTGGTTGACAACCTGACTTTGCCACTGAGAGAGACACGGCTCAAGACCCACCCCAAGATGGAATCAGTCCTCTATGAACTGGCTGTGCTTGGCAGTGAAGAGAAATGGCGCGAGGCCGATGCCTACGCTGGCAGACGAGGTATAACGCTAGAAAAGCGACAAGTCCGTGTGGTACTGGAGAGCAATTCAGGTATGACGGGAGCTCTTATCGCCGCGGTGAGTGATATGGGCTTGGTTGTAGAGGCAAGTTACCAAAATCGCATACAGGCCCTTGTGCCAGTCGCTTTACTGCTGGATATGGCTGACCTACCAGCAGTACACTTCGTGCGCCTGCCTTACCGAGCGTTTCCGCAAGCAGTAACCAGTGAGGGTGTAGTGTTCGTTGGCGCCGATGTATGGCATTCGGCAGGCTACAAAGGTAGCGGAGTAAAAGTGGCGGTCTTTGACCAGGGCTTTCAAGATTACTTATCATTCATCGCCAATGGGGAGTTGCCGACAAACGTGAGCGTGCGCAGCTTTCGCAGCGATGGCGATATTGAAGCGGGAGAGGTGCATGGTACTGCCTGCGCGGAAATCATCTATGACATGGCACCAGGCTCTCGACTATACCTCATCAATTTTGACACCGATGTAGAATTTGGCAACGCTGTTGACTATGCAATTGCTCAGGGGGTGCAGGTCGCTTCATGTTCATTGAGCTGGCTCGGCGCCG
>Ga0172365_10002994_pt1 | contig 12599 bp, 8 predicted proteins | sample LakKivSesite48cm_FD_114535 | JGI IMG/M metagenome (GOLD analysis project Ga0172365, IMG submission 114535) | Sediment microbial communities from Lake Kivu, Rwanda - Sediment site 48cm | ecosystem: Environmental > Aquatic > Freshwater > Lake > Sediment | place: Rwanda: Western Province, Lake Kivu...
AAGCGGAATTTTTACCTTTATTTTCGTCCCTTGCCTCTTTGTACTTTCCACAGCGAAGCTTCCTCCCAAAAGTTTCGTTTCATCCTCCATGCCTATTAGCCCAAAATTATTAGTCTGTTTACTCTGAGTTAAAACTCTCCCCAAGTCGAATCCTTTCCCATCATCTTTTATGAAAAGATGTAACCTTCTTTTCTTATCAGTTCTTAATCTCACAATTACATTCTTTGCCCTGGCGTGTTTCCTTATGTTGTTCATCGCCTCGCGAATAATTCGATAGGCACCCACCTGTATCCTTGTGGGCAGACTCTCTTCCAATTTAGAACTTAGGCTACAGGCAATCCCTGACTTTTTGCGGAACTCTTCCAGATACTGCCTCAGGACAGTAATAAAACCCGTTCTGTGAAATCTGGGAAGTCGCAACTCAAATATGACATTTCGTGTTGTTTTGATACTTCCTGCCAGCGTACTTTTCAGTTTCGACAATTCTTTCTTTGCCCTTTCTGGATTATCAACCATAAGTCTTTCACAAAGTTCAATCATCAAAAGGGAACTGGTTAAAGTCTGGGCTAAACTATCATGAATTTCCTGGGCCAATCTGTTCCTCTCCTCCGCATCAGCAACTCCTTTATACAGGTCGACCAGTTGTCCGGTCCTTTCTTCTATTACTTTCTCCAGTTCCCGTGTATGTTCTTTAAATTTCTCCTCTGCTTTCTCTTTTGCCGTAACATCAGAGATAATTGACATTGCTCCATCAAATCTTTTGTTTCTGTCCAGAAGAGGAACACTGCAAACGGAGAAGAACATATCTTTTCCGTCCTTTGTCTTGCCTGTTAATACATAATTTGATGATTTGCCTTTGCTCCTCTTCTTGAACTGATTCTCTATTATCTGTTTGCTCATGCCGTCGAAAAAAGAGCGAATATCCTTACCCAGAAGCTCATTTCTACTGTAACCAGACGTCTCGCATAACTTATCGTTCACAAAAGTTACCACCAACTTTCCATCAACAATGCATGCACCTTCGCTTAGATTTTCAAAAAATATACTATATTTCGCTTCAACGCTTTCCACCTGATCCACTTTCTCTACCATCTTTTCTCCTTTTGTAATCAACCCCACACTTGCGATTATGCTAGCATAATTTTCATCATTGTACTATGGACTTTCTATTCTTACAATAGGTCAAAGGCATAAATTTATTAAATCTTTTGTCAAAAAAAAGACCCATAATGAAATGGGTCTTTCGGGTAAATAACTCGATGGTTAAAAACAAAAGACAAAAAATATCCTACTACTCGCTAATATAATCCCTCTTCAGTCCTTCTACCACTGCCTGGGCGCGGTTCTTCACCCCCAGTTTCCTATAGATATGGTTAAGGTGGTTTTTAACCGTCTTTTCACTCAAGAAGAGTTTATTTGCAATCTCTTTATTAGTTTTCCCGGAAGCCACTAACTTGAGAACTCTTACCTCTCTCTTTGTTAGATGGATTTTCTCTGTTCCCCTCAAAAAATCTGGCTTCCGTATGCCCTTCAGTAACTTATGCTCTATAGTGGGTGGGATGGAAACCCCCTCCTTAAATACAGAACGGATAGTCTGCAGCAATTCACCAGGAGGACTGGTCTTTATCACGTAGCCGGAAGCGCCCGCCTGAAATGAGTCGGTAATATGTGCCGTGTCCTCGTACATCGAGAGCATAATAACGTAAACCTTTCGGTATCTCCTCTTAATCTGGCGCGTAATCTTTATCCCATTTGTACCGGGTAGGCTGATATCCATGAGAATCACATCCGGCTTAAATCTCCCTACCAACTCGAAGGTTTCCCCACCATCCTTGGCCTCTCCCACTATTTTGATATCCTCTTCAAATTCCAGTATTCTTCGCAGGCCCTCCCGGAACAGTGCGTGGTCGTCTGCTACGAGAATTCTAATTGTTTTCTTAGAGTCAACTTTACCCATTTTACTCCTCCACCGGAACTTTTACCTTTATCTTGGTCCCTTGCCTCTTTGCGCTTTCAATAGCAAAGGTCCCTCCTAAAAGTTTAGCTTGCTCCTCCATTCCTATTAGTCCAAACCGCTTGCTATATTTATTATGAGTCAAAATTCTCTTCAAGTCGAATCCTTTCCCATCATCTTCTATGATAAGGTTGAGATTTCTATCCTTATCAGTTCTTAATCTCAAATCCACATTCTTTGCCATTGCGTGTTTCCTTATATTATTCATTGCCTCGCGAATAATGCGATAGGTACCTACCTGTAGCTTCATAGGTAGACTCTCTTCCAGTTTGAGATTTAAAGTAGCTGCAATCCTCGTCTTTCTGCGAAACTCTTCCAAATACTTTCCCAAGACAGTAACAAAGCCCATTCTGTGAAATTTCGGGAGCCGTAAATCAAATATGACATGTCGTGTCGCCTTAATACCTTTTGCCAGCATCTTTCTCAGTGCCAATAGTTCTCTCTTTACCTTTTTTGGATTATCATTCAAAAGTCTCTCACAAATATCAATCTTCAAAAGTGAAGTAGCTAAAGTCTGGGCTAAACCATCGTGAATCTCTTGCGCCAATCTGTTCCTCTCTTCTGTAACAGCAATTCCTCTATACAGCTCCACCAGTTGCTCGGTCCTCTTTTCTACTTCTCTCTCCATCTCTATTCCATGTTTTTTCAACCTATCTTCTAATTTCTTTCTTTCTGTAATATCCGAGACAACTGCGAGGGTACCACTAAATTTCCCATTTTTGCCAAAGAGAGGAACACCACTAATCGAGAGGAATTTCTCTTTACCTCCCTTTGTCCTGGTAGGTAAAGTATAAGTTGATGATTTGCCCGTAGCTCTATTTTTCAACTGATTTCCTAATCTCTTTTTGCTCTCGCCATCATAAAAATAGAAAACGTCCCTACCCAAAAGCTCATCTCTCCTACATTCCATAATCTCACAGAACTTATCATTAGTAAAGGTTATCATCATATTTTTATCGAGAATGCACAAACCTTCACCCATACTTTCAACCAAAATTCTATATTTCTGCTCCAGTTCTGCTGCCCGATCAACCTTATTCACCATTTCTATCTCCCCTAAGATAAAAAAGAACAAAATACATCTATTAGAAAAATGACTCTGACCCCTTTTCCCCTCTGTATCATACGGAAGGGGTGAGATTCTCCTCGTCGCTCTCCCCTTCCTCCCTCGCTCCTGCGGCTGCCCGCTCGCTGCCGCTGTCCTTCGGACCCCGGGCGCTCACCGTCTCGCGCCCGTCGCTACCACGTCCCGATTTATTCATCGGGACAGCGACCCTTCGCTTTTCCTCGGATGACCTCGGCGTTCGCGGGCTTCGGTCCTTCGGACCCCGGGGCGCTCACCATCTCGCGCCCGTCGCTACCCGGAGCTCCTTATTCGTCGCTCCAGCGACCCCTCCTGTGTATCATGCGGAAGGGGTGAGATTCGAACTCACGTTCCAATTACTCGGAAACTGGTTTTCAAGACCAGCGCCATCAACCGCTCGGCCACCCTTCCATTATTCCTTCCTTTTCTTTTCCTCCTCCGCTTCTGAAGGCTTGAATCCTTTTCTTTCCCATCTATTCTTCTTTTTTTGCCACCCGGTAATTCTCCAGTCGACATGCCTTATATCACGCAGGGCCAGTATTTCCCTCTCCACCTTCCTCAGTTGACTGGAGACTACCAGATCATTATGTCCGTCTACTTTATCCCCCATAAATGACAGTTCTCCTTTAATACAAACTGTATCCTTTACAGTATTCACCAGGAGTCTTGGCACATCGACCCAATTCCTGCTTAATATTATCTTCACCTTACTATTAATTTTCCATGCTTCCATACCCATCTTTAGTCCCTATCAATTATCTCCAATCCATTCATATAGGGTTGAAGAGCTTTGGGAATAAATACTGTTCCCTTCTCGGTCTGATTATTCTCTAAAATCGCGGCAAAAGTTCTGCCAATGGCAAGCCCCGACCCATTCAACGTATGGACATACTCCAGTGTCCCTGTTTCTTCCTTCTTATACTTAATATTTATTCTCCTCGCCTGGAAATCTGTAAAGTTACCGCAAGAGGAGACTTCCCGCCACCTGTTTTCACCCGGCATCCACACTTCCAGGTCATAGGTCTTGGCTGCTCCGAAACCCAAATCCCCTGTGCACAGAATCACTACTTTGTAAGGGATTTCCAATAATTCTAAGACTTTTTCAGCATCAGAGACCAGAGTCTCCAATTCGCTATAAGAATTTTCCGGCCTGGTGAACTTTACCAGTTCCACCTTGTTAAACTGGTGATTCCTGATTAATCCCTTGGTGTCCTTCCCATAAGAACCAGCCTCTCTGCGAAAACATGGTGTATAAGCCACATAATTCAAAGGCAAGTCCTTCTCCTTAAGAATTTGATTCTTGTAGAGATTGGTCAGAGGCACTTCACCAGTGGGAACCAAATAGAGGTCATCGTCTTTGCACTTGTAAAGTTCTATGGAAAACTTGGGTAACTGTCCTGTCCCTACCATACTCTCCTCACTAACCATGAAAGGCGGCAATACTTCCTTATACCCTTTCTCAATATGTAAATCGAGCATGAAGTTAATCAGCGCCCTTTCCAGCCTCGCTCCTTCTCCTCTGAGAAGAGCAAACCTGGTGCCGGACATCCTGGAGGCGAGGGAGAAATCGAGGATTCCCAAACTCTCTCCGACCTCCCAATGTTCACGCGGCTCAAAATTGAACTTCTTCTTCTGGGGTTTTCCTTCTCTCACAACCTTATTATCCCCGGGTGTCCTCCCCACAGGCACAGATTCGTGGGGAAGGTTGGGAATCATCAACAGTTGTTCTTTTGTCTTCTCCTGAAGTTCTTTTACCTTATCATCTAACTCTCTTATGCGCTCAGAAACCCTCTGCATCTCCCCAATCAATTCTTTAACTTCTTTCCCTTCCCTCTTCAATTTTCCTATCTCTTCTGAAGCCTTATTCCTTTTATGTTTCAAATCTTCCACTTCCACTAAAATTTCTCTCCGCTCACTATCTAACTGGAGAAGTTCATCCAGAGAAATCTTCTCCCCCCTGTCTTTTAAGCCCTTATTGACTTTTTTCATATTTTCCCTGATAAATTTCAAATCGAGCATCTTATCCTTTAATCACCCCTATTGGCCTCATTTTGGCTACTTTCTTGGAAATGCCTGCATTGTGGCAGACATCTACGACTTCATCAACGTCCTTATAGGCTGAGGGTGCTTCTTCTGCTAATGTCTTATATCCTTTTGCCTGAATAACGATTCCTCTCTCTCCTAACTCCCTCTGTAACTGCTCGCCACGAACCGTATGCAAAGCTTTTGTTCTGGACATCACTCTCCCCGCGCCATGGCAGGTACTTCCCCATGTCTCTTGCATAGCTCTCTCGGTGCCCACCAGGACATAGGAATTGGAACCCATTGTCCCGGGAATAATAACCGGCTGTCCTACAGTTTTGTAGTCCTCGGGCATGTCAGGATGTCCTGCGGGAAAGGCTCTGGTTGCGCCCTTTCTATGAATACAGAGCGTCCTCTCCTTCCCCTCTACCAGATGGTCCTCAATCTTTGCGATATTGTGTGCTACATCGTATATAAGCACCATTCCCAGGTCTTTGGGACTCATCTTAAGGACTCTTTCAAAAGTCTCTCTTGTCCAATGCATTATACACTGCCTGTTTGCCCAGGCATAATTGGCTGCACATCTCATTGCTTTCAGGTAGTCTTGACCTTCTTCTGACTTTACTGGCGCGCATGCCAGTTGTCTATCAGGAAGACTGATATTATATTTTCTCACAGCATTTCCCATTACTCTCAAGTAATCATCACAAATCTGATAACCGAGCCCTCGCGAGCCAGTATGAATCATCACTGTAATCTGTCCAGGAAATATATCAAAAACTTCTGCAATCCCTTCATCGTATATCTCTTCTACAATCTGAATTTCCAGAAAATGGTTTCCTGCTCCTAACGTGCCCAGCTGCGGCCTTCCCCTTTCCAAAGCTCTCTGGCCAACTTTGGTAGCATCAGCACCCTCCATTGAGCCTTTCTCCTCAGTATGTAAAGCATCTTCAGGAAGCCCATAACCCTTCTTTATTGCCCATTGGCTGCCCTTCTCCAGAACTTCCATTACCTCCTGAGAGGAGATTTTTATTCTTCCTTTAGAACCAACTCCTGAAGGAATGTTTACGAACAATGCAGAGACTAACTCTCTAAGTTTGGGCCGAACATCCTTTTCCTTCAAATTGGTTCTAAGAAGCCTCACTCCACAATTGACATCATATCCCACACCTCCGGGTGAAATTACACCTCCAGAAGCAATGTCCATTCCTGCCACTCCGCCAATGGCAAATCCATAGCCCCAGTGGATATCAGGCATAGCCATAGATTTACCCACAATTCCAGGAAGATAGGCTACATTGGCTACCTGGAGAGGTGTCCTATCCATCTCGATGTGTTTGAGCATCCTTTCATTGGAATATATCAATCCCTCTACCCTCATCCCTTCTTTCTTAGGAATTAGCCACCTGTAGCCATCAATCTTCTTTAATATCCCTTTCCACTCTTCTGCCATAGTATTTTCCTTTTAAATATCGAATATTATCTCTGCCTGCAAAACTCTCTCCGGGAGATTAGAATCTGAAATTTTCAGCCGGTGATAGGTAGCGGCCTTAAACTCTGTCTCTATCTGGTGTCTGTCGATATCGAATTCTTCTCCGAATATCTTTGCCTTAAGATGCATATCATCTATCTCCGAGACCTCAAATTTGGAAAAGAGCATGCTTTTGGAAGCGGAAAGATAAATTATTTCGTTCAGCCAGGAGACCAGAAGCTCTTCCTTATTCTCTGCTTTTAACGTGATATTTTCTATGTGTTTAGGGTTCACTTTGTCTAAATCTGTAATCAAACTTGCCATCCCATAAGCTGCATTGGTAAATAGCTCACTCAAATCTTTACCATATGCTTTAATCCCCATATCTGCAGTATGCTCAATTACCTCAAACTTCTTCACGCTTTTTCCTCGTTCTCTTTGACCACTCTGGCAATGGCGACCAGTCTGTCCCCTTCTTCCAGTCTGATTAGCCTTACGCCTTTAGTGCTTCTGCCTATGAGTCGAATACCCTTTACGCGTTGACGGATGAATAGGCCATGGGAGGTAACTAACACCACATCGTCACCGTCAGTGACACTTTTTATTCCCACTACTTCGCCGTTTCTTTCATTAGTTATTATGTTAATTACGCCCTTGCCCCCCCGTCCCTGCAGTCTATATTTTTCTACATCCGTCCTCTTTCCATAACCTTTGGACGTGGCGGTTAGGAGTGTATCACCTTTTTTCATTATCTCCATACCCACTACTCCATCCCCTTTCTCCAGCTTTATGCCCCTTACTCCCTGTGCCGCACGGCCAATAGAACGTATTTCTTCTTCGGCAAAGCGGATGGCCTTTCCTTTTTTCGTGCCGACAATTGCCTCTTCTTTGCCGGTAGTAATCTTAACATCAATCAGACTATCTTTCTTACCCAGTTTTATGGCTATAATACCGCCTTTCCTGGGATTCGAATACTCCCTTAAAGAGGTCATCTTTACCACTCCATTAGAAGTTGCCATCAAGAGATTATTCTCTGCCTCCTTGGTGAAGTCTCTTACAGCTACCATCGCCGTAATCAATTCGCCGATAGAAGAGAGCCTGACCAGATTCACAATCGCCTTCCCCCTGGCAATTCGAGTTGCCTCGGGAATCTCATAAACTTTCAACCAGTAGACTTTACCCAGATTAGTGAAAAATAGCATATAGCTATGCGTTGTGGTAATAAATATGTCCTCTATAAAATCTTCTTCCCTGGTCGCCATTCCTGTAATTCCTCTGCCTCCCCTCCTCTGAGCACGATATGTGGAGACAAGGAGCCTCTTGACATAGCCAGCGTGGGAGATAGTGACCACTACATCCTCTTCGGGAATGAGGTCTTCTATGTCCATTTCTATTGCCTGCGCCTTAATTTTGGTTTTCCGTTTTTCTCCGTATTTTTCCTTTACATCTGTTAATTCTTTCCTGATGATGTCCAGAACCTTTTGCGGAGTGGCAAGAATCGCTTTGAATTGCTCTATATTTTTGATCAATTCTACATACTCTTCCAATATCTTGTCTCTCTCCAGGCCGGTCAATTGATGCAACCGCATATCCAGAATCGCCTGGGCCTGTGCCTTACTGAATTTGAAATTTTCCATTAATGACTCTCTCGCCATATCTACATCTTTCGATTTCTCAATAATATCAATTACTTTATCTATATTTTCGACTGCCTTCTTTAACCCTTCCAGAATGTGGGCTCGTTCTTCTGCCTTCTCCAATTCAAACTTCGTGCGCCGAGTAACGATCTCCTTTCGGTATTCAAGGTACTGGGTGAGCACTTGCTTGAGATTCAGTATGCGGGGAACATTGTTTACCAGGGCAAGCGTAATTACCCCGAAAGTAGTCTCCATTTGCGTGTGATTGAATAACTGGTTAAGCACAATCTGCGAGTTTGCTTCCCGTTTCAGTTCAATAACTACGCGCATTCCCTTGCGGTCAGATTCGTCACGCAGGTTACTTATACTATCTATCTTCTTATCCTTTACCAGATTGGCTATTGTCTCCAGAAGGAGAGCCTTATTTACCTGATAGGGAAGCTCTTTAACCACTATAGCTTCCCTGCCACCACTAATCTGTTCAGTATCAACATCGGCCCTCAACTTAATCGAACCCCTGCCTGTGCGGTAGGCATTTCTTATCCCCTTATTCCCGAATATGATCCCACCAGTAGGGAAGTCTGGCCCTTTGATTACCTTCATTAATTCTGTAATTTCAACCTGGGGATTATCTATGAGCATTTCTATTCCATCAATAACCTCTCCCAGGTTATGAGGCGGTATATTGGTGGCCATGCCCACAGCAATACCGGAAGAACCATTGACCAGGAGGTTGGGAAGCCGGGCAGGCAGAACCACAGGTTCTTCTAAAGACTCATCAAAATTGGGGACAAAGTCGACTGTGTTCTTATTAATATCGGCAAGCATTTCTGAAGCAATGTTTGCCAGCCTCACCTCTGTGTAGCGCATCGCGGCCGCTGTATCGCCATCAACGCTGCCGAAATTGCCCTGCCCATCAATAAGCGGATACCTTAAGGAGAAATTCTGAACCATTCTCACCATAGCATCATATACAGCCATATCTCCATGGGGATGGTATTTCCCCAACACCTCTCCCACCACCCGAGCGCTCTTTTTATAAGGCTTATTAGGAGCTAAACCGAGCTCCTGCATGGCATAGAGAATACGCCGGTGAACCGGTTTCAAACCATCTCTCACATCAGGAAGAGCCCTACCCACAATTACGCTCATCGCGTAATCTATATACGAATCTTTCATTTCATCTTCTATGTTTCTCGGCCTAATCTTCTCAGAACCTTCCATAATTTCTCCCTTAATTTCTTCTTAGGAAAGAGTCCATTTTGAGGAGCATTGGAATTTTAGCAAGGAAATAAGCGCGATATCTTTCCCTTCATCCCTCTCCATAAGAAAAGTTAGTTTACAAGGAGCTTTTAATTTCTTGCTTTACTAAATCTTTGCGAGCGAAACAATAAAAATTTCAATTGTTCGACCCCGATTTATCAGGGGAGTTTTTGAAATTTTAGTGGAGCGAGCAATAGATTTCGTTAGCAAGAAATTTCAGCGATGAGCAAACTAACTTTTCTTCTATTTCCATTATATATCCAGGTTTTTCACTTCAGGAGCATAGGCCTCTATAAAATCTTTCCGCGGTTCCACGTTATCTCCCATGAGAGCGGTGAATATCCTATCCGCCTCTACCGCATCTTCCAGTTGCACCTGAAGCATCGTTCTCTTCTTGGGATCCATTGTCGTCTCCCACAATTGAATAGGATTCATCTCTCCCAACCCTTTATATCTCTGGACATTGACTCCTTTTCTTCCTAGATTCTTTACCACCTCCAGCATCTCACCAAAACTGTGCACATCGAACTCCTCTCCATTACATCTTATCCTATTTATCGCTTGCTCGATGCTCTCCTTGCCATAGCGGGAAATGTCCAGACCCGTCTTTCCCAGGTTAGCTACAACCTCCCTTATCTTTATCAACTCCCAGAGGTCCTTCAATTCCGGCCCTTTCTCTTCACTGGGCTGATCTTTCCCTTTACTCTTGCCCTTTTCGTTCTCCGTAAGCTCTTTGCGGAAATTTTTTAGCTCTTTTTCTGAATATAAGTACCTCTCCTTAGGCGAAGAACCTTGTTTACCAAACTCCGTTACAGAATATAAAGGGAGCCTATCCGCTCTATTCAACTGTAAGAAATTTCCCCAGGTAATTCCTTTTTTTCCCAATTTCTTAAGAAGCCCTTCCAGTTCCATTAGTCCCTGGAGAATCTGTTTAATCTTTTCTTCTTCATATTCTAAGACTTCCTTGCCCTCCTCCAACTTAAAAAGCCTGATGCCCTGCATACCCTGGGTCAATAGGTATCTATCCAGTTCATATTCATCACCCAAATACATTTCCTGTTTACCTTTTTTTACCCTGTAAAGGGGCGGTTGGGCTATATATACATAACCTTTCTCAATGAGGCTGCGCATCTGGCGATAGAAAAAGGTCAATAGCAGCGTCCGGATATGTGCCCCATCAACATCAGCGTCGGTCATAATTATGATTCTATGGTAGCGCGCTTTTGCCAGGTCGAACTCCTCTTCGCCAATGCCACTCCCTACAGCAGCAATTATTGTTCGGATCTCCTCATTGGAGAGCACTTTATCTAACCGCGCCTTCTCCACATTTAGTATCTTTCCCTTTAAGGGAAGGATGGCCTGGAAAGCTCTGTCTCTACCTTGTTTTGCACTTCCTCCAGCAGAATCGCCTTCGACTATATATAATTCACACAGTGAAGGATCCGTCTCTGTGCAATCGGCCAATTTCCCGGGCAGAGAAGCACTATCCAGCGCCCCTTTTCTCCTGGTCAGTTCGCGCGCTTTTCTGGCAGCTTCCCTGGCGCGCGCTGCCGTGATCGATTTTTCGACAATCTTGTTGGCGATAGAAGGATTCTCTTCCCAAAAAGCGCTCAGGTATTCGCCAACTACCGACTCTACAATTCCCTTCACTTCGGAATTACCCAGCCTGGTTTTGGTCTGACCTTCGAATTGCGGTTCGGGCACTTTCACGCTAATTACTGCAGTTAGCCCCTCGCGCACATCCTCGCCGGAAAGTGCTACCTGTTTGTCCTTCAGGGCAGCGTTTCGCCTTATGTAATCGTTGATTACTCTGGTTAGAGAAGTTTTAAACCCGATAAGGTGCGTGCCCCCTTCTTTAGTATTGATATTATTGGCAAAGGTAAAGATATTTTCGGTGTAACCATCATTATACTGAAGGGCAATCTCCGCGCTTATCCCCTCTTTCTCCCGGACAAAGTAGATAGGATCTTTATGGACCACATTCTTGTTAGTATTCAGATATTTTACGAAAGAGATGATTCCTCCCTCGTAAGAGAAAGAGTGCTGTTTGTCTTCTCGCTCATCATAAATATTTATGGTAGTACCGGGATTCAGAAATGCCAGTTCACGCAAACGGTTAGAGAGAATGTCGAAATTGAAAGAGACACTCTCCGTAAACACCTTAGCATCTGGCTTAAAAGTTATCTTCGTTCCTTGATCATCACTGTTGCCTACAACCTTTAGGTCGTAATCTGGTTTGCCTCGATGGTACGACTGTTTATAAATCTTACCATCTCGGGAGACTTCCACCTCCAGCCATTCGGAAAGGGCATTTACCACGGAAATCCCCACACCGTGGAGCCCGCCCGATGCTTTATATACTTTCTTATCGAACTTCGCCCCGGCAAAGAGTTTAGTCATAATAACTTCTACTGCTGGCCTCTTCTCCGTAAGATGAATATCCACAGGGATGCCCCGGCCATCGTCCACGACGCAGACGCTATTATCCTGACGAATGGTAACATCAATATTCTTACAGTAGCCGGCTAAAACCTCATCGATGCTGTTATCTACAGCCTCCTCCACTAGATGGTGCAATCCCATAGGGCCTGTTGTCCCTATATACATAGCCGGCCTCTTCTGAACCGACTCCAAACCCTCCAGAACCTGAATCTTATCAGCAGTATACTCGCTCTTTCCTGAGGCCATCTTCTTACTATTTACCTCCCCATCTCTCAATTCTCTTCCCTAGAGCTCGCGCACTAATCTTCGATAAGTGTAAGGAACCGTCTTCAAGTAATATCGCTGCTCTTGCCTTCTGCTTTGAACTGGAAAATTGTTCCCTCTCCGCTTTCCGTATATCAAGGATCATAACTATTTTTTGGGTATCAATTATCTGGCCATTCCCAATGCATAAAAACATAGATTCTACGAGGAGAACTTTCGATTTTTTTCCGATTTATTTTACCTTTTTTAGCGCTATTTGTCAAGAGAAATCCCCCCATAGGTATTGTCAAGAATTATGTGTAATTTTAAAAAGAGGCCTATTCTCCCATTTGTTATTTAGGCGATAGAATATGGCAAAAATGATTCTTTCCACACTCTCTCTATTCTGAAAACAACTCATCG
>Ga0172365_10002995_pt1 | contig 12599 bp, 8 predicted proteins | sample LakKivSesite48cm_FD_114535 | JGI IMG/M metagenome (GOLD analysis project Ga0172365, IMG submission 114535) | Sediment microbial communities from Lake Kivu, Rwanda - Sediment site 48cm | ecosystem: Environmental > Aquatic > Freshwater > Lake > Sediment | place: Rwanda: Western Province, Lake Kivu...
GCGGACCGCACGCCGCCGCGTGGCGACGCCTCAAGGGTGCCGACCGCGCCGAGGTCGACGATGAAGCCGGAAGAAAGGGCGTGGGGACGAGGCGCGACAGCGCGGGGCCGATGGGAACGAGATGGAGGACAGCCGACTCACCCGCGGGTAGAGCTTCTCCGAGACCTGTCCGAGCCTTGTCGAAGCACGCGGGGCAGTACGGGCGCAGGCGAACGTGTCGTTGAGCGACGACGATGGGTTCAGATCTGCTCATGATCGGTCCACCACGGGTCGCACAGCGGATTCCGCGTGGCTCCATGATCTGCCATCCTTCTTGGTCAACGCGCGTGCCGTCTCGTTCTCGTCCAGGGCAAGTGGTGCTCCCGTGTCGTTCCATCGTCCGACGACGTCACGCGGTACTCTCTCCCAGGGGTGAGCAAGGTGCGCACGCTGCTCGTTGCGGGTCTCGGGCTAGGCTGCGCCGTCGTTTGTGCCGCCGCGGCCTGCGGTGACTCGGCGTCGTTCGCCACGCTCGTCTTGTTCGGAGGAACCGTCGTCCCGATGACCGACCCGGACACGACGTTCGAGGCGATGGCGATCGCCGGGGACCGAATCCTCGCCCTCGGAACGGACGAGGAGATCCTCGCCCTCGCCGGCGCCGGGACGCAGTGGGTCGACCTTGGCGGGCGTACCGCGCTGCCGGGGTTCATCGACCCTCACACGCACCTTCTTGGCGACGCCGCGAAGGGCAACCTCTCGATCGCGGAGGCGCAGGGGCTGGCTCTCGCTTGCGGGATCACCTCCGCCGTTGAGATGCTGGTGACGCCGGCGGCCCTTCCTGAGTTCGTCGCGGCGGCCAAGCGGGGTGACGTTCGTATTCGCACAAGCCTCTACCTCGCCTACAACGACCTCTGCGGAAACGTGTTCGGCCCGTGGTACAGCGACCTTGCGCCGTTCGCCGAGATCGCGCCGCGTCTCCGGATCGGCGGCGTGAAGGTGTTCGCGGAGCGATCCTCGTGCGGGGCACAGCGGCCGGCGATCTCGTTTGGCGACTCGTTGCGCCCGCTGCTGTCTCCGGCCGGCGCCGTCTGGTACGGCGAGGACCGGCCGCTGTTCAGCGTGCAGGGATTGGCCGCGGTCGTCCGCGACGCGGCGGAGTCGGGGCTCCCCGTCGCCATCCACGCGATCGGCGACGCGGCGGTGGAGACGGCGCTCGCGGCGCTCGACCTGGCCGGCGGCCCTGCGCGGGCCCTCCGGCCGATGGTGCTCCACAACCTATTCCTTCCCGATGACCTTCTGCTGGAGTACGCGCGGCTCGGCGTGACGGCCGGGGTTGAGTCGACGAACGCGTGCTTCGTCGACGTCTACGACGACCTTCTGCCCACGGTTCGCGAGACGATCGTCCGGCGGTGGGGCGACCTCGTCGCGGCCGGTGCGCGCGTGGTGGCCGGCAGCGACTGGCCGTGGTGCGATCCGGGGTATCTCAGCCCGCTGATGCGCCTTGCGAACCTCGTCTCTCCGACGAACGCCAGCCCGGCGTACGCGTCGTGGGAGCCGTGCGAGCGGCTTTCTCCAGGCCAGCTTCTTTCGATTTGGCAGGGGCTTCGCGCGATGACGGTCGACGCCGCCTACGCGGTGCACTGGGAGGACGACCTCGGCACCCTCGAGCCGGGGAAGTTGGCCGACGTCGTTGTCCTGTCGGCGAACCCCCTTCTTGCCCGCGTCGAGGAGCTGGCCGGCGTTCGCGTCTGGTTGACCATGGTCGGTGGGTCCGTCGAGTGGAGCGCCGAGGCGGGACTCGCACGCTCCACCCCGTAGGGGACCGCCGCGGGATTCGGTAGAGGTCAATCGGCTCGTCCAGCCTCGACCTCCCTGAGCCAACGGGTACGCCTGTTCCGCGCGGCACGCGTCGCAATCGCATGCCGAACGGCTGCCCGCATCGCAGCATCGGCAGCGATCCTTGCTTCGATGGCAACAGACATTTCGTGTGCGACCTCCGTACAGCCAGCGCAATCCGGCCGCTGCCGGGAGAGGGCGATGGCGCGAGACGCCGGCGGGTTCTCGGTACGAACGTCCTGCCGGATGTGGCCCCGTGCGTCACGTCATTCTCGGGGGTTCCAGTCCCCAGTTGTCGGGACAACGCTGACGGAACGGTCGGTCGCCTTCCCGCGGTCCGACGGAGAACGGAGGGCCGGACGGATCACCTCCGCGGAGAGAGCGAGGGGCCGAGATTGAGGCTATAACGCGAAGGGTCTGCTTGTCCCCACTCGAGCTTGTCCGTATAATGGCTCTTACTCTCTACTAGATGGCGCAGGTGCTGGGGAATTCGCGACACCGCGATCCCGATGCTACTGTGTGAGGCGAACAAAAAAGGAGGCTCCGTAGTGATGAAGAGGTTTGTGCTTCCATTGTTGTTCGTAGTCGCGGCAGGGGTTTCGGTTTTCGCTCTGCCGATCTACGAGGACCCGAACGTGGCGTGGATTGTGTCGCCTGATGGCACCCCGGGCTGGCTGACGGTCATGAACGCGGGTGGCGCGAGCGCTTCCTTCCTGCGAATCGCGGCGGCATCCGAGATCGCGATCGAAGGCGAGGGGTTCGTGACCATATGGGACGGAACGTACCTGACTGCGTTTCTTCCCACGGCTGTGGAGCCCGCCGGGCATGTTGTGACGGTCAAGCTTCTCAGCACGGGCGGGTCGGCGATTGATCTGATCAGCGCCGAGTTGGGTGTGTTTGGCGCTCCGTGGACGGCGACTGCGGACGGGACTTCTGCAGTTGTCACCGTGCTCAACGCGGGTGCGAAGGACGCGGCCAAGATCGTCGTCAACTCCTATACGTACATGGCTGAAGCCGTCGAAGGCTTCGACGACATCCTCTTGCAGGGTGGCGGGGCGCAGATGGTGATTACGCTCGCGACCCCTCTGGCGCCGGGAGCGACGCTGACGTTCAAGCTTGACGCCGCAGGCGATCAGGCTGTTCACGTTCAGAGCGTCGCGCTCTACTAGGAGTTCGGATGGAATCCGAGGCAGAGCGGGAGCCTGATCTGCCTTAGGGACGGCGAGATCTGGCCGCCAGATGGTGTGGCGAGCCTGGAGATCTGACAAGCCGGTCCCGGGTCGGAAGTAGAAGTACGGGTTCCGCAACTCGAAGGAGGGAAGTGAATTGAGACTACGCGGTGTGCTTAGTGTAGTTCTTCTCATCGGTGCGCTGACGAGCTTCCTCGGCTTGGCCGAGGTCGGCCCGTTCGCGGACTCTGTCATCTTCGACGTCCGGATGCAGGAGGAAATCGCCCTGCAGGACGTCGCGGCCGGCAACATCGACCTCTTCCAGTGGAGCACGGCGGGACGCGTCGTGTTCGGACTGGATCAGGCGACCGTCGACAAGCTTGAGCTGTACGTCGTCCCGTCCGGGTCCGACAGCTTCATCTTCAATCCTTACCCGAACGAGGCTCCGTACATCGCGGTGACGACGAACGGGGAGGAGTTCTTTAACCCGTTCGCTGTTCGTGAGATCCGCTTCGCGATGCACCTGCTCGTGAATCGCCAGCAGATCGTGGACGAGATCATGCAGGGCGCCGCAGCCCCGTCGATCATCTCCGTCGGGAAGGCCGAGCCGGGTGCCTACAAGCTGTATTTGATCGCCAGCAAGCTCGGACTCACGGATGAAGGCGATGAGGCTCGCGCCATCGAGATGGTCACGGCTGCCATGCAGGCTGCAGCGAAGCTGCCCGAGAACGTCGGACGGCTGGCCCTCGGCGGCGACGGCATCTGGACCTTCGATGGAAAGCCGATCACCATGAACTTCCTGATCCGCGTCGACGACCCGAACGTCCGCCTGCCGCTTGGCCGGTACTTCGCCGACCAGGTCGAGAAGTGCGGCTTCGTGGTGAACCGCGTCGAGCGCGATCGTACCTACTGCATCCGCACGTGCTACCTGACGGACCCCAGAGACTATCTGTGGAACCTGTACACGGAAGGCTGGGGCTCGGGCGGGACGTCGCTGTACAAGGACATCGACATCACTCAGATGTACGCGCCCTGGTTCACGAACATGCCGGGCGGCGGCGAGTCGACGTGGTGGAACTATCAGCATCCCGACCTCGACGCGTGGACGCAGGCCATCGTCTACGGCCAGTTCGCGACGCTCGATGAGTACTGGGACCTGATGATCAAGTCCACCGAGGCGGGACTGAAGGAAGCGGTTCGTATCTACCTGCAGCACGAGATGAGCTACTTCGCCGCCAACAAGGACGCGTTCGAGACCCGGTTCCTGTACGGCCTCGGCGACGGCATCAACAACTTCTCGCTGTACACGATGGTTCCGACGGACAAGGACCGGCCGGTGCGCATCACGCAGTTCTCGGCGCGCGGGTCCCTCTTCTTGAACGCCTGGGACCCGATCGGTACGCAGGGGTTCAACGACTACTACGCGGCGAACCTGATTCAGCAGTGCACGGATCAGACGTCCACGAACGCCCCCGGCTCGGCGGCCTACACGCCGATCCTCGCGAGCTGGTCGAACGTGAACGTCCAGGTCGAGTTCGCTGCCGACGGTTCGGCGCTCGGCAAGATCGAGGTCCCGGCGGCCGCGACCGAGTGGGATTCGGCGACCCAGGCGTGGGTCTCCACCGGCGGCGAGATCGCGTGGGCCGAGGCCGACTACACCTTCAAGACTCAGGATTGGCATGACGGCAGCGAGTTCTCACTGCTCGACTTCGCCGCAGCGGAAGGGTTCGCCGAGGAGTGGGCGAACGAGGACTTCCCCGGCGATCCGGTCTACGACTCGGCGTACTCCACGACCGTACTCCCCGGCTTCGACTACTCGCACGGATCGATCTACGATTGGTCGAAGGGCACGATCCACAACTACTTCGACAACAACTTCCCGCCGGACATCAACCGCGTGGGCGCCTCGGGAATCCCGGTGCTCTACCCGCGCGCGGCCAACCACGCCCAGGGCGTGAAGTGGACCATCGTTGAGGCCCTCGGGAAGCTCATTTCGGAAGGCAGCGCTTCTGGCACCATCTACTCGTTCACGCAGCAGAGCGGCGTGACCGAGGTTGACATCTTGGTGCCGTCGATTGTCGCCGACATCCGCGCGAAGCTCGCGGAGATGAAGGACGCCAAGTTCGTTCCGGCGTACCTCCTCCCGCTGCTGCCGCAGGCCGGCAAGACGGTCGACGACATCCTTGCGATGTACCAGAACGCCATCGATTTCATTGACGCGCACGGCCATGCGTACATCGGGAACGGCGGGTACTACATCGACTCGTTCGACCCCGCCAACAACCAGATGGTCCTGAAGGCCAACCGCGATCCGAGCTATCCGTTCTCGGGCCAGTACTGGCTTGACACGATGGAAGTCGGCGCGGCGCGCATCGACGAAGTCATCGTCCCGGCCGTAGGCAAGGCCGGAACCGATGTGACGATCACGATCAAGGCGAGCGAAGGCCGCTATCCGTACGACGTCTTCGAAGCGGCTAGCCTCGCTGCGATCTCGTTGGTGCTGGTAACGGACGCTGGCGAGACGACCATCAACGCGAGTCTCGTGACGGCTGGAACGTTCGAGGTCGTGATCCCTGGCAGCCTGACGAAGGGTCTCGCCGCCGGAGCGTACACGGTCGTCGCCATCGCTGCCCCTGCTGACGGTCTTCCGTCTGCGGCGGGCGCTACGCTGCTGCTCCAGTAGGATCGGAGGATGCAGAGGTAGATAGGGCCTAGAGGCAACTAGATCGGGCGGTGTCGGTCGCGCTTCGGCGCAGGCACCGCCCGTTTTCTTGCGCGGGACGGGAAGGAGAGGCAAGGCGACATGTACTGGAAATACGCAGTCCGTCGCGTAATCTACGCCTTCTTGATGTTCGCGGTGATCGTGTTCATCTTCTCTGCGATCTTCAACTCCGTGGCCGACAGGGTCATGCGGTCGCAAATCCAGGAGACGGTGAACGGGGAGTCGAGGGCATTCCTCCGCCAGGGAGTGCAGCGAAACCAGGACCAGTTCCTCGTGTGGAAGGCGCAGCGCACCGCCGAGCTCATTGGGATGTATCACCTTGATGAACCTCTGTTCAGCCGCATCTTCTGGCGAACCATCGACACGATCACCTTCAACTTGGGTCAGTCGACGATCATCCGCTCGTCGGCAGGCGAGCAAGACGTGATGGTCATCGTAACGGAGCGCATCCCGCGGACGCTGCTCTTGTTCGGCACCGTGGCGGTGATCGACCTGATTCTCGGGGTGTTCGTCGGCATGCGAAAGGCGCGCAAGGCCGGCGGGTTGATGGACCGGACGACGTCGATGGGGACGATGGTGGTCTACGGGATGCCGGCGTGGTGGTTCGGGATGCTCCTGATCATGCTCTTTGCATTCACGATCCCGCTGTTCCCGTCCGGCGCGATGCACTCGACGCCGCCGCCGGAGGGGATCGGGTACACGCTGGATCTGCTCTACCACATGATCCTCCCGGTTCTGACCCTGGTTGTTCTTGGGTTCTGGGGCGTCGCCTACATCACGCGGAACGTCGTGCTCGGGACGCTGCAGGAGGACTTCATCATGTCGGCGCGGGCACGCGGGATCTCGGAGCAGAAGGTCCTGTTCGGGCACACGCTGCGCGCTGCGGCGCCGCCGATCGTGACGATGGCCGTCCTCGGTCTGTTGGGGTCACTGTTCGGCGCGATCGTCTTCGAAGGCATCTTCAGCTGGCCCGGGATGGGGAGCCTCTACTGGCAGTCGGTCCAGCAGAACGACATCCCGGTGCTGATGGGAAACCTGTCCATGACCACCGGGATCTACATTATCGGACTAGCGTTCCTTGACCTCATCTACGGGTTCCTCGACCCGCGCGTCAAGGTGGGGGGCAAGGCATGAAGCGCGACCGACTGGAGCAGCTTCGCTCTTTCTGGGACGAGTTTCGGCAGGTTCGCTTCGGCCTGGTCGGGCTCGTGTTGCTCGGGGTGTTCATCGTCATCGTCGCGTTCGAGGGGAAGCTCCTCACGTACGGGGACGTGAACACGCGGTGGCGCGACATGCTCTACTGGACGAACTCCCCGCGGTACGCCATGCCAGTGTGGGTGAACTGGTTCACGGGCAAGGACTACGCGAGCTCGGCGGTCATCGAGCCGCACAACGTCGTGGAGGGAACGGAGGGTCTGCGGTCCGTCCACATGGAGTTCCCTTACGAGTATAAGGCGGGCCGGCCGCCCAGGGACCTCCTCTTGGACCTCGCCCTCACGGGGCAGGTCGCCCTCCAAATGACCATCGAGCGCCCGGACGGCCGCACCCTGAGTTACTCCAAGCAGACGTCGAGCAGCGGTTCGCAGCAGCTCCGCATCTCGATCGATCAGAACCTGCGTGAGCGCGTCTACCAGACGGTGGCGTCCGGCGAGGACCCGGCGATCGCCGCGTCGCGCAACCCGAAGCAGATCAACGCCGTCGGCGCCCTGTTCGCGAAGGCCCAGCCCGGGGTTTTCTCGAACCCGGAAGTGCTGAACGGCACGTACACCCTCACCCTGAACGTGACGCTGGTCGGCCCCTCCGCGAGCGTGGACCGAGCACAGGTCGTCATCGCGGGAGGGGTGTCGGGGATCCTGGGGACGGACGGGAACAAGCGCGACCTGTGGAGTGGAATCATTGCCGGGACGAAGTGGGCGCTCATCATCGGGCTCCTGACGTCGCTCATCTCTGTGGCGGTCGGCGTGGTGTACGGGGTCACCGCGGGGTACTTCGGCGGGTGGATCGATTCGCTGATGAACCGCATCTACGAGATCTTCGTGAGCATTCCGCTCCTCCCGATCATGATCGTGCTCAGCGCGGTGTTCAAGCCGAGCATCTGGATCATGATCACCATGATGTGCGTGTTCTTCTGGGTCGGCCCGGTGAAGACCGTGCGGTCGATCGCGCTGCAGCTCAAGGAGAACTCGTACATCGAGGCGGCCCACGGGCTCGGCGCGACGCACCGCCGGATCCTGTTCAAGCACATGATCCCGCAACTCGTGCCGTACGCGTTTGCCTCGATGGCCCTGGCGGTGCCGGGCGCGATCGCGTATGAGGCGACCATCAGCCTGATCGGGCTTGGGGACGCGACGGTCGTGACGTGGGGGCAGATCCTGTTCGACGCGTTCTCGAGCGGCGCGGTGCTCCAGGGGATCTGGTGGTGGATCGTGCCGCCGGGCTTGGCGATCGCCCTGATGGGCATGACCTTCGCGTTCATCGGATTCGCCATGGACACGATTCTGAACCCGAAACTGAGGACGAGGTAGGGGTAGGAACATGGAGAAGGAACGAGTCCTGGAAGTCCAAGACCTCGAGCTGCACTACTTCACCCGCAAGGGGGTCGTCCAGGCAGTCGACAAGCTCTCGTTCTTCCTGCGGAAGGGCGAGACGCTGGGGGTCGTGGGCGAGTCCGGGTGCGGAAAGACCACCATGGCCACCGCGCTCTTGAACATGCCGACGCCGCCGGGACGGATTGTGGGCGGGAGGATCCTGTTGGACGGGCAGGACATCCTGACGCTGTCCGAGAACGAGGTGCGGCGCAGGGTTCGATGGGAGACCATCGCGATGGTGTTCCAGGGAGCGATGAACTGCCTCACTCCCGTGTACACGATCGAGAAGCAGATGCGGGAGACGCTTCAGCAGCACCGAGCAATGGACAAGAAGGCCGCCAGGGGGAGGATGAAGAGCTACCTCAACCTCGTCGGCCTGTCCGACGACGTGCTGCGGCGCTACCCGCACGAGCTGTCGGGAGGAATGAAGCAGCGGGTGGTCATTGCGACGGCCTTGTTCCTTGAGCCGAAGGTCATCATCTGCGACGAGCCGACGACCGCGCTCGACGTGGTCGTCCAGGCGCAGATCATCAACCTCCTCAAGGACCTGAAGGAACAGGTCGGGCTATCGTTCATCTTCATCACGCACGACCTCTCGATCGAAGCAGAAGTCTCGGACCGCATCCTGGTGATGTACGCGGGACGGATTGCCGAGCTGGGGACGAACGCGCAGATCTACGGTCCGCAGGGTCCGGCTCACCCGTACACCCAGCGGCTCCTCGGCGCGACCCCGCGCCTTCACGAAGAGGTGGAGGAGTTGGCCTTCATCCCGGGTACCCCTCCCGACCTCGTGGCGCCCCCTGAAGGCTGCCGGTTCCATCCGCGCTGCCCTGTGTTGATGGAGCGATGCGCCCATGACGACGTCCCGCTGCGGGAGATCGAGCCCGATCACCTCGTGGCCTGCTGGAGGTGCTTCGATGAGTGAGCCGATTCTCGTGGCGGAGAACCTGACGAAGTGGTTCCCGGTCAAGCGCAGCCTGACGCAGGTCGCGCGGGGCGAACGGACATGGGTCCGCGCGGTGGATGGGGTCTCATTCTCGGTGGAGAAGGGTGAGATCTTCGGCCTCGTGGGCGAGTCCGGCTGCGGGAAGACGACGACCGGGAAGCTCATCATGAAGCTCCTTGACATCACCGATGGCAAGCTCATGCTGCAGGGAGAGGACGTGACCCACATCCGGGGTGCCGCCCTGTCGGAACACCGGCGGCACGTTCAGATGATCTTCCAGGACCCGTATGCGTCGATGAACCCGCGGTTCACCATCGAAGATGTCTTGATGGAGCCGCTCGAGATCCACAATGTCGGCAAGGACATGGCCGAGCGGAACGTCTGGGTGCGCGAGATCCTCGAAGAGGTGAAGCTGTCGCCTCCGGAGGAGTTCCTCGCGCGCCATCCGCACATGTTGAGTGGCGGGCAGCGGCAGCGCGCCGCGACGGCGCGCACGCTGATGCTGAACCCGAGCGTCATCGTGGCCGACGAGCCGGTGTCGATGATCGACCTGTCGACGCGGGCCGAGATCCTGGCGATGATGAAGCAACTGCAACGGGAGATGGGGTTGACGTACATCTACATCACGCACGACCTCTCCACGGCGCGGTACTTCACCGATCGCCTGGCCGTCATGTACCTCGGGAAGATCATCGAGATGGGGGAGGCGGGCACGCTCATCGACGGAGCTCTGCACCCGTACACGAAGGCATTGATTGCCGCGGTGTGCGAGCCGATCTCGGGGAAGGTGAACCGGATCAAGGAGGTCCCGATCAAGGGGGAAATCCCCGCAGCGACGAACATCCCGACCGGTTGCCGATTCCACCCGAGGTGCCTGTACAGCGTCCCCGAGTGCTGGCAGGAGGAGGAGCCCACGCTCGACGACATCGGGAGCGGCCACATGGTGGCCTGCCGACGCCATCGCGAGATCCAGGAACTGGGCGACTCCGCGCGGACGTCGGAAGCGTCTCTCGGCATTCGGCGGACGGCGTAGAACGGCTGGGGAGAACGGGAGTCAGGAGGCCCTGGAGGGATCCCTCTCCAGGGCCTCTCTCTTGGCGTTCGTTGGAGGCCGAGGCGATCGAACTCGCCCGCCTGGGTGCTCTGCGGGCCGATCACGTTTCGCGGCGACGAGTGATCCAGAATGCCTCGTGTTCTTCCGCGGAGCGGTCCCGCGACGAGACGTGCGGGAGACGCCGGCGCAAGAGGATCGTCCCACGCGAAGGGGGACGGGCTGCCTCTCCCAGGGCCGTCCGGCACGAATCGTTGACGGGGTAGAACCCCCGCGATAGAGTCGGGATAGAGTCGGGATGTGGCGTTGCGGCGAGCGACGGCCAGCGTACCTGGACAGCGCGCGGCACGCCCTTGCTCTCTTGCAGGACTGAGGAGCGCGGCACTCGATGGTGAAACGGCGCAGGCTCGTTCTGTTGGCGGGCCTCTTGGCGGTAGGAAGTCTCGCCGGACGAGTTCGAGGGACACAAGGCGTCGACGTGACGATCGGACTCGGCGGTCGCGTCGTGCCGGGCCTCCCCGTCCCCCTCCGCGTGCTGCGGGACAGCCTCTCGGACGGCGCCGCTCGCCTCCGAGTCATCCAGAGGATCGGAAGCAGAGGGCCCACGGGGGCCGTGATCTCCTGCGAGGTGCCGATGGTGCCGTCGGACGCCGGCGACTGCGAGGAGGTCGTCCTGGTCTACGATGTCGTGCTTCCTCTGCGCGTCGAACTCCTCTCTGCGGAGGGACGGGTCGTGGCGGAGAGGGAGATCGAATTGCGCTCTGCGAAACAGGATGAGCCGTTCCCCGTCGGCGTGGGGGACTTCCCCCTTCGACTGCCCGGCTCGTTTGCTCTCCTTTCCCCCTCGGAGCTCCCCACGAACTGGTCGGCGTACTCCTCTGCGGAGAGCGTGTGGATCGGTGGCACGCGCAGCGGTCTTGACGCCGGCCGGTGGGACAGCCTCGCGCGTTGGGTTCTCTCCGGGGGGGCGCTGGTCGTCTTCACAGGCGTCGACTTCTTCCTTCTTGACGCGCCGCGCCTGCGAGAGCTTCTTCCCATCACGGATCCCACCGTGACGACGAGCGGAACGGGACACCCTGCGCTCACGGGGATCCTCCGTCAAGGGGCTACCGTTCTGGCGTCGAGGGGAGGAGCCCCGTGGATCGTGTCCGGGCGCTACGGCGCAGGCACCGTAACGCTCGTGAGCACGGACGCCTCGGGCCTCGATCTCGGTGAGCTGGATGAGATCCGGCGGTATGTCCCCCCCGCGCGGAGCGTGTCGCTCACGGGAATCACGTCCGACCTCCTGGACCTCCAGCCGGTCGAACGTCCGGACGCCTTCGCCGCTCTTCTTCTTGTCGGGCTGTGCCTCATCGCTCTATCCATCGTGATCGTGCGGGCGGAGCGGAGGCGGCCGGCGGCGATCCTGGTGGGCGTTTTCGGGCTGCTCGCCGCGGCTTCATACCTCTACGCGGCGCCGCGCGCCTTGAGCGACGCCTATCAGACGAACGTGAAGCTGTTGCTCGGCGCGTCGGTGGGCGCGTCCTTGACGTGCTCCACCTCGGTGTCCGCGGCGCGGGAGTCCGTCGACATCCCAGCGGGAGTGAACGGCAACCCGCTCGAAGTCCCTCCGCCGAGAACAGGGCACGGGCCCTACAGCACGTCGGTCGTTGGCGGGACGGCGACGATCTCGCTGGCGCCGCGCGAGCGTCGGGCGTTTGTGGCACAGCGGAACGAGCGGGTGTTCGCCCGGGCGAGAGTCACCCGAGAGGGGGAGTTGTTCGTGGCGAGCAGCCTTGCGCGGGAGGTTCGCCACGCGCTGCTCTTCCTCGACGGCGAGGTCTTCGCCCTGCCGGCCATCGGACCCGGCGACGCGGCGCTGCGACTTGGAGCCCCGCTTCCTCCACGCTCGTACTCTCTGGGCGCCGAAGGCGGCGCGATGGACCGACTTCTCGAGGTGGCGGTCCACGCGCTCTGGCTCGAACAGGGAGCGTGGCTGGTGGCGGGAGAGATGATCGAGACGACGTCATCGGAAGCGCGAACGAGGACGAGGGATGTCGTGGTCTACCTCGTGGCGGTGGAGCGTGGCTAGGCCCTACGTTCTCGTCGACCGTGACAGCGGCTTCCCCTTCCTCGGTCTGGTCCTTCTCTGCGGCGTCGCGCTCGCGCTGTCCATCCCGGGAGCCCACGTCGTGGAGGATCTCGAGAGCGTGCAGCACATCTCCCACGCACTCGGCCTCGACATGACGCGGATCTTTCTCGACGCGTATGTCCTCTGCCTTGGGCTCCTCGGCCTCATCCTCGGATCAGCCAGCGCCGAGCGAGGGGA
>Ga0172365_10002999_pt1 | contig 12590 bp, 10 predicted proteins | sample LakKivSesite48cm_FD_114535 | JGI IMG/M metagenome (GOLD analysis project Ga0172365, IMG submission 114535) | Sediment microbial communities from Lake Kivu, Rwanda - Sediment site 48cm | ecosystem: Environmental > Aquatic > Freshwater > Lake > Sediment | place: Rwanda: Western Province, Lake...
CCTTCTTCTCTAAGGCCCTTGTAATCCCCGCAGTCAACGCGGTCTTACCATGGTCCACATGACCAATCGTCCCAATATTCACATGCGGCTTAGTTCGCTCAAACTTTGCCTTTGCCATAAAAATTCCTCCTTGATTCCTATACCCTTAAATTATAAAGAATAATCTAAACTTTAATTATATTTAATTTTCAATAAAAGTCAAGAGATAAATGCACCAGGTTTTGTCTTAATTATTATCTTCTAAACCTTCCAATTTTCAAAATTTTTGCGATATTTGCATCTGGGTCAATAACCGGCTCTATAAGCGATTTTGCTGAGGTCAACAGGGTACTGACTCCTGGTCCATGCCCGGCATAACGACAATCGCCGTGAATTACTATGCCAATTGTAATTGCCCCCTTGCGAAAACTCCGTCCATAAAGGTTATCATGGTCCATCAAGGCAACGACATCACCCAGTCTGATTTTATCCAGTCTATGTTTTTTAATAAAATCCCTGTCCGTAGTCATTATATCATAATCACCTGCGCCCATCATTAAACTCCCTGTACCCGAGCCCATTAATTCTGCAGGAATTTTTGCGGTAACTGGCACCTGTATTTTATTACCCTTTTTAATTATTTCCATCTTTTGTAATAGCCTTGGGTCAAGGTTGTAAATAGTAATTTCAGGATAATCAAGCAATTTCAATCCCTGGCCATAGCCCCTTATCAGAATTTTATCATCAATAGAGAGTTTATTTAAGACATCATCCGGAAAGTCTATTATCACATGTTCAGCACCACCATGATGGCCCGTAACAATTCCCTTTTTATCCTTGGCATCACCGCTTTTTACTATTGCCTCATTACCTATGCATGCATAAAAGTTATAACCGGCATTAGGTCGGTCATATCTTTCTTTTTCATCAAGGATAGTTGAGACACAGGGTTCAATATGGTCTGCTTCCCAGCCAAATGCCGGGTCGCCAGTTTTAACATTATAAACTATACCACCAGTGCCCGGCAACAAAAAAGGGTTACCTTCAGCATCAACACTATGTGCACGGGGTCCACCAGGGTTTGCTACTTTACCCTGGACAGACATCATTATAAGTCTTTTCTCATTTGTTTTTAACATAAAACCTCCTATTTATCAAAATAAAAGCAATTCTGTGCAATCCGCCAAGTGACATGGCAGAAGCCAATCAAGGATAAAAAAAAGTTAAAAAAAGTGATACAGGGTATATAAGGATATTTATGTCTTTGAACCGTAGACATTAAAATAATAACCAGAATCTGGTATTAAAAAGGTTTCTCTGTTTATTAAATCCTGAATGATGTTCAAAATTTTTATAAAATTCTCTACCCGCTTCAATAGTCACATAAAAATGGGGGCTGAGATAAAGTTCAACTCCCGGTAATACTACGAATTTCTTTTCAACAATACCTGAGGGAAATTCTGGATAGGCAGGACCTCTTTCTATTTCATAAGGCAGGAAAATACTGCCTTCGCCTTTTCTTGTGGATTCCAATTTTAAGACAGGAATTATGCCGACATTATTCAAGAATTTCAGTGTTAAGATTAGATCATCAACATCATTACCCAGGGGAAAACCCAGTGAAGCACTATCTCGTTCATAAATATTGGCATTAATGGGGTGAGTATAAACCCATTTATCAACAAAGGTATAATTGAGTTTGAAATAAAATTTTTCAAGTATTATCTTTTTTAAACCACATTGAAATGCAAGCTTATGTGGATATTCAGTAAATCCTAAGGGTGGTTCGCTGAACTGATAATCATCAATGAGAAATTCTCCAAATATAAAAGTATTCAAAAAATGTATTGAACCATCAAAGCACCACATAATATTATCATTTCTATCCATACCCCATTGACTTAGATAATATGGCAAAAAGAAATTTAGATATAAAGGTTCCAATTCATTTGCCCACAAAATGGCTTCGGAAAATCCTAATCTAAAATTATTCAAATTTAATCCAATCCTATGGGTTGATATAAATCGTAGGTATTTAACATCCAGGACAGAAAAAGTAGAATAGAATTCATAATACCTGCCGTTATATAAAAATAAAAAACCATCATATCCTTCCTTTGCTGGAGACAGGAGCAGACTGTATTCATCGCCGAATCCTAAAAGCAGATTATGCCTTCCTAAAATTAGGCCGGCATTTTTACTGGTTATTTTAAAAAATCCTTCGTTCAAATATACCTGGAAAACATCTTTCCAAGGCTTGGGTCCAGCGCTATCAATCTTTGAACCAGTACGGAATCTTATGCCTTGGGCAAAGGAGATATTGTTGGAAATTCGGCCAGAAAATTGCAGATCAAGATTGGCATAAAAATATTCAAGATTTTGATTTTCTCCGCTTACATCGAAGATTGTATAAAAGTCGTTTGACTTTGCAAAAAATGGACCAAATAATGAAATGAATTTTTTATCAATCTGGTTTAGCTTTTCTTCCAGAAAAAAAAGTGTATCGACTTCTGAGATGATATTATCAATTTCAAATGGTTTGATTGTCTGAATGCTTGCAAGGCCTCTGATTTGCAAATAATCAATGGTTTTATTCAGAGGTGAATCAAACGAAATAGTCATGCTTAATAAAATAAACAATAACAAGATAACCTCTTTTAAAAGCCCTTTTCTAACAATAAATGCACTTTACCATCATTCCATTTTCCTCTCTTAGGCCAGGCAAAGATTATTGAGGTATTTGCAAAATTTGTTTTGGCATCAATACCGACGCCATAGGAATATGTATAATCATTATCTATCCGGGCGATGTCAACAAGGGGAAAGATCGGCAATATTTTATATTCTATGTTTAGCCAACAAGACTGTTTAGATAAGAATTCATCCTCCATATATCCCCTTAAATTATTTGCACCACCGAGTCGGATATAGTCAAAATACTCAAAAAAATCTGTCCTAACCATGCGATAATGGGGTTTAACAAAAAAATTTGCAAATTCAAAAACGCCGTCATACTTTATGCGTAACCTTTCGTTTTCACGGAAGAGATAATCAAATGCAATATTATTTATGATTGTAAAATCATTTTTATTGTAATCTGATTGCAACCCAGTGCTCAACAGGGTGTGGGTGTAATTATAATTGCCAGTGTCAGTCAGATAATTTGCCATCTCAACACCACTGGATAGAATAATACTCACATAGTTATTCAGCGGCGCAATGAATTTGCCATTGAATTCTGTAAGCCTTGCTGAATCATATGTCCACAACGAAAGTTCAGTATTAAATGTGACGGGATTAAGAACTATTGGTTCAGTGAAATTAATCTGGAATAATTTTTTATTATTCTCGCCGCTGATGTTAGCTTCGTAACGGAATTGGAACTGACGCAAACTGCCAAAGACATTCAGGGAGTAAAAATCTATGGAAAGATAATTATTGGCTTGTGCAAAAGAACCTGCTGCCATTATATAATCGGCTGATTTTTCTTTAAGTTCAAAAAGAAGATAATAATTATCGCCCTTTTTTAAAATGGATCCGGTAATATTGCTAAAAACATCAGTCTTTGAAATTGCCTTTTTTATTTGGTTAATATTACGCAAAGAAAAATATTGATCTTTTGATACACGGGCGATTCTCCTCAATGGAGCAATTTCCGTTTTACCATCAGTTTTGAACAGGTAATCTTTTATAATAACCCGCTCACCTTCAGAAATGTGTAAGATTAATTTTGTCGTAATGCTGTCGATATAAATAAATTCCGGTCGAATACTACAAAAGGGAAACCCAACGTTACTGTATTTATCAAGAATATTTTTGATAAATATTTCAACATTCTCGGCATTTTTAAAAGGTCTGTGTCCAGCAAGGAGAAAGTTTTGGGAAAAAAATGTATTACCTTCAAACTTGAGCATAATATTATCAAAATTAGTAAAGTTGTTAATGATAATTGCGATCGTCAGGACTGAAACAGGTAGGGCCGCCATTTATCATCCGGGGTTCCGATTTCTCTCAGAACAAAGGTAAAATAACTTGGTTTTTTGGGTTTTTTGCGTAATTTCATACTGGCGGTCTGGATTGTTCTATTCCCTTTACGATTATTACATTCCAGACAGGCACAAACAAGGTTTTCCCAGGAATCTTCACCCCCTAATGCCTTAGGGATGATATGGTCGGTCGTCATTTGACCACCTTTTTTCCCACAATACTGGCATTCATTATTGTCCCTTTTTATAATATTCTTTTTATTAAGTGGTATTTCTTTTCTTTTTATCTGCACATAATATTTAAGTCGGAGCACAGATGGCACTGGTATTTTAATATTGATAGAACGAAGACTTCTATCGTGATCATTCTCAATTAAATCAACCTTACCCAACAATAACAGGGTTATTGCCCGTCTCAGTTTCAAAACCGTGAGTGGTTCAAAATTCTGATTGAGCAATAGCACTGGTGTGTGGAGCATATTTTATAATCCTGCCCTGATAGGCATTATTATATCAATAACCAGATGTCGAGAATACGTATAAAATCCAAAGATATTTGAAGAGTCGTTATAGGCACAATAGATACGGAAAGAATCGGGAATACTACGGTCAATATAAATAGTATCGTAGACAGAGTCAAGCTGGAGTTTAACTTCTTTGAATTCACTTAATAAATCATTGAGAATCTCTGCATCGGGTCTTAGTGGACCTAATCTCACTGCATCTTCAACCTTGTTTTTTGCAGCAGAATAGGTAAACTGAATACGAAAGATTTGATAACCAACATAACCCACCAATAAAATCAAGACGATGATGAAGATTATACCAAAACCTGAGATTCCGTTAGAACGATGGTTTAACATAATTACCTCCTTTAGTCCTTTCTCTACCATACCTTGAGTGTAGAGAATGATTTCATTTTTTCCCTCCTTTAATAAACCAGATATCCTCTTTTAATTGTTTTATCCAACCATCACACCGGTCAATCTCGGTGCGCACATAGGAATAGAACTGGCTATCATCCCGTGCCCGGCTATAATAATTTTCTGCCTGGGTTAAAAGGTTGAGCGCTGCCTCCGCCTCGCCAATATTGGACTTTGTCTTCTTTTTATCCCACACAGCCTTTCTTTGGAATCCCTTTCGTTCATAGATATCACCTAATAATACATAGGCATAATTATTGTCTGATGAGATCTTTAAAGCTTGCCGAACCATATTCTCTGCCTCGGCTAATTTGTTCCTACTTATCTGTAAATCCGCAATATAGAGAATTGGTAATGGATTATCCGATGCAAGTTTTTTTGCCTCCTGATATTCTTTCTCAGCATTAATATATTTTTTCTGTTTTGCATAGATAGAACCTAATTGGAGATGATAAAAATAATAATCAGGTTTTTTTGAAAGGAGAAAATTGTATTCAGCAATTGCCTTATCATAATATTTTAGATCAAGATAGGTCTTTGCCAGTAATTCTCTTACATCCACTGCTTCTGGTTTCTTTACCCTGAGGGCCTCAAGATAAAGAACTGCCTTCTCTGATTCGCCTTTCTCTACATAGATATTTGCAATCGCCTTGATCGCGACGAGATTATCAGCTTCATATCTTAAACTCTTAAAATAAAATTCCAATGCCTTATCATACTCTTTCGTTTTTGTGTAAATAAAACCAACGCCATTGAGAATATTAACATTTGTAGAATCAAATTGTAATGCCGTCTCGTATTCACTTATTGCCTCACCATATTTTTTTAGATCAGTATAAAGTGCTGCAAGTCCTTCATAGGCACGGGTATCCCTAGGATCAATCTTTTTTGCATGAATATATAGTGACTCGACAGTATTTATTTCATGTTTTGCCCGATAAATTTGACCGAGGGCAATGTAAGAAGCGTAATGTTTAGGCCATAACTTTATTGCCTCATTAAAATGTATGATTGCCTCATCATATTTTGTCTGTTTCAAATATTCATAACCAATTGAATATTCTTCTGTCGCTTTCATTTTGGCGTCTTCTGTAGGTTCTGGCTCAGTTTTTTGCACAGGTTGGGTTGCTATACATCCAAACAGAATTAAACCTATTATTAAGACAAAAGCAATATTTCTTCCCATTTCTTGCTCCTTTCCATAAATTTATTTAATATGGAGCCGACGGGATTCGAACCCGTGGCCTCTTGACTGCCAGTCAAGCGCTCTCCCAACTGGGCTACGGCCCCTTTAATATTCTCAATTTTATCCAGGATGAGGCATTTGTCAATACTCAAATGCTAACCATAATTGACAAAACTCTGTTTTTATATATGCTTTATTTGTGCATTTACTGTTAATAATTTTCCTCCTTGAACCCAAAACAATCCTTGAACTACCTGGTAGTTTCACTACATTTCAGTTCTATGAAAATGCAGTATATCTTGCTTCGTTTAATGGAAAATCCATTATTAAGATTGATAGCATAGGAAATTTTTCTAGTTTTCCCGTAACCAACCAAGATAATAATCGTATTTACGAATTTAAAATAACACCGTTTTCTTTTTATCTCAATACATCCATTGGTCTTGTTAAAGTGAATAATATATCAGGCGTAACTGAGATAATTTATAAGAGTGACATTACTACATTTGTTATCACAAATACCGAAGAAGTTGTTTTTGCCGACCGTCTGACTAATGAACTCATCTTTCTTGATACTGACAATAAAATAAAATTTCAAAAGAAGAATGTAAATGTGAATGATATGGATTATTATGATAACAAAATATATCTATTGACTCCAAAGGGTATTCTCGTGCTTGATGAATATGGTAACACATTAGAGTTCATAAAAATTCCTGAAAAATTAAACCATATTACAGTAGATAAAGAGATTTATCTCTTTTCAGTCCTGACCAATGTTGTATACAAAAAAGAAAAAGAGTGGAAGAGAATTGAATTAAAACATCCAATTATTGATTTAAAATTATCTAAAGAACATATGTTGACACTTAATCAATATGGCGATTATCTTTATATGTATGATAAATCTGATTTCTGAATCAGATAGCTTATTTAAACTGGATTCAGTCTACTACAATTTTCGTCTGGTTGAAATTGATACTAATATTGATGCAGGTGATTCCATCTTTATCCCCTTGGAAGAAAATGAAAAAAGTACGGGCAAAAGCCAATTAAGGATCAGCGGGGTCAAGGATTTCACTTTTGATATTGATCAGGGATTTGATCAGGGTTTGAAATTATATATTGCCGGAGAGATGGAGGGTGTCCGGGTAAAGGGTGCACTTTCAGACCAGGGTTCAGATTTAACGACCCGCCGGATATCAGAGATTGAGAAAATGCAATTAGAATTATGGACCAAAAATTATTATGGTGGACTCGGTGATTTAAGTCTGATACTTCCTTTTGAAATATATAACGAGATCGAAGGAGTAAGACTGGGTTTAAACAACCAGACAAACAATGTAAATCTTTCTTATGCCCTTAATCGCGGTCAATACCAAAGGGTTGAATTTGATGGTGATGAAGGAAAGCAGGGTCCTTATTTTATAACGGGTCCTGTGGTTTATGGTTCAGAAAGAATTTTTCTCTCTGATCTTATGAATCCGTCTCGTATTCTCAAGATTGATGAGGACTATAACTTAGATTATGAACAGGGCATAATCAATTTTACGAATAACAATATCATCACCCACAATACCCATATTATCATTGAATATCAGAAGGCAACCCAGGATTACCTCAACATTTATCAAGAGGCAGATGCCCAGTATTCAGCAGGCGAATTTTTAATTAATTCTATTTTTCATCGATCCTATGATGATAATAACAACCCACTCAGTTTTCGCTTAACCCAGGCAGAGGTAGAAAGCCTGAAAATCAGTGGTGATAGTTCCTGTGTAAGACATATATATGCGGATACATCTTCTTCAGGTAATTACAACCTTGTAGATGGCCATTTTGTCTATGCTGGTGAAGGAAATGGTAATTATCTTGTCACATTTTTTTATGTTGGTGAAAATAACGGTGATTATATTTATGACCCGACGATTAAAGGGTTTATTTATCAGACACCAAATCTTGGGAATTATACACCAGAAAAATTAATTCCATTACCACGGGACAATCAGTTTTATGGGATTGGTCTAAAACACAAATTCGGTTTATCCGGTCGAATCTACGGGTCATCTGTTGATAAAAACAGATTTTCGCCTTTTGATGATAATGATAATATGGCAAAGGGATATGAATTAAATATTGATAAGAAAATTAATATATTGTCAATCAGTGGAAAGTACATAAACTATGATAAAGATTTTTATCAACCACGGGGTAGGGAGGGTTTGAATTACAACTACGAATGGCATACTACTGATACAATGAAGGAGTTGGCCCAGTTGAATACCGGAATCACGCTATGTGAGGATTTGAGTATTGATATTGGTTATGGATTGTTAAACCGAAAATATAGGCGCCGTTCTATTTTTTTAAGGCCTTTATTTTTTTATTTTGGATATGAGAATATTGATACACTGGACAAATTCACTACTGGTTTTAGAAAGAAAATCAGTAAAATTTCTCTTTACACACAATATTTGAATCAGGAAATGAATCACTTTACAGATTATAGTATAACTTATAATTTTAATCAGGAACTTGCCGTAGGATTATCAGGTAATTATGAACGGAGTAATAATGGCAGAGCAGTTTTGACAAAATTTGATTTTATCACAAGACCCCTTGGTTTTTCTGCTGGCCATCGTTTATTTTATGACACAACGTTGATTTTTGGCAATGTGCGTTTGAATATTTATCATCGTGGTTTTGGCCTGCAGGGTGAGGTAGAACAATCACAGAGATATACTCAGAAAAAAGATGAGGTTTATATAAAGGTACCTGAGGGTACGGGAAATTATGTCTATGACCCAATAACCCGGACCTATATTCCAAAATCCAATGGTGACTATATCAAACAAATAATTCTATTGCAGGATTTTCAGAGGGTGGTCAGCCGAAGATACAGTCTTGAGCCCGTGTTTTCTCGTGGAATATTGGACCTCAGGGGTAGATTGTTCTACCTTGATGAAAAAAATTTTTTTGATCGTAAAGAGGAGTTTAATATAACTCTTGAAAGGGATGATAAACATCTGGAAATAAATTTCCAGGATGGGTTATCAAAAGATGCCCGATACGCGCTGGAGCCCATTTCTCAATACCAGTATTATTTTTCTTTTAATCCTGGTTATAGAAAATTTTACAACTATTATTCAATAAATTACAGTAATGAAAAATGGGGCGTATTCTTAAAAGAAGAGCGTTCTGATTATAGTGTTGCAATGGATTTAGAGGTTATTGAACAACCGCAGGTAAAACCATATACCGGTTATAAATACAGCAAAATTTTTTCTGAATTCTTCCCGGATTTAATTCTAACTTTGCAGACACCTTCAATAGGATTGATTTTAGGAAAACCGATAAAAAATCAGGGTCGTATAGAGTTGGATGGTGAATTATTGTATCATAAATACAATATTGAGGATGTACCCTATTTATTCAGTGCCAATGAGCCGCCTGGATTGACAAAAATATTTACTTTGAGCGGTTCATTGGGCATCGGTAATAATACTATCTTCAGTTTAATCTATCGTATTCAATTATCACCTGAGGAAAAACCTATTCATAATTTGAAACTTCAGGCAAGGATAAAATTTTAATGGCTGATCCATATCGTGAATTTTACGAACTTGCAGGCAGATGCTATCCAGAAGATAGACTAACCTATTCAAGTTTGAGTGGGATAATGAGAAAAAAGTGGGTGTTAAAAAAATTAGACGAGTTACGTAAGGGTAATCTCCTTGATTGTGGTTGTAACATTGGTAGAATTTCTGCAGAATGGAAAAAGGGTGAAGTCTTGGGTGTGGATATTGCGTATGCTTTGCTTGCTCGTGGAAAAAAGATTTTCCCACACATAAATTTTATTCAGGGTGATTTACGAATGATACAATTTTTTAGGCCAGATTCCATAGACAATGCAGTTGCCATAGAGGTTGTTGAGCATTTAGACCAGGTGGATGATTTCCTTAATGGTCTGTTTAACATACTTAAAAAAAATGGAATAATTTTGATAACGACGCCCTCTTATTCATACGAACGGCCTAAAATGATTAAACTTGGAGTGCTTAAGAGTTATGGTATAAAAAAAGGTGTTAATGGTGACCTGTATTTGCATACTGCATACAAACCAGCAGAATTGAAAACAATGTTAGAAAAGGCTGGTTTTTTAGTGATTGAATCGGGTAGCTTTGAATTTGAACTAAGGGGCTGGGTCAAGCCATTTACGATTTTAGACTGTATATTTGAATCTCTTTCTGAAAAATTTTTTCCTTATTCCTTATTAAACGGTCTCTTTGTTGATTGTTTGCATAGACTTGAAATAGATACATTTTATATCCTTGATACGTTAGGTTTGGGAAAATTACTGAGAAAAATATTCAAGGACGGCAGACGTTCATATGTGCTGGCAAAAAAAGTAAATTAACTATGAGACTAAATGAATTTTATTATGATTTACCCGAGGAATTGATTGCCCAGTATCCACTTGAGCATAGGGCAGAGGCGAGACTTTTGACTTTAAATAAAAATACTGATGAGATCGGGCATTATTTCTTCTATGAAATACCAGAATTTTTTTCTAATGGTGATGTGCTTGTTTTGAATGATACAAAGGTTTATAAGGCAAGGTTATTTGGTAAAAAAGAGACCGGTGGCAAAGTTGAAATCCTTATTCTTTCTTATCAACATAATGAATGTACTGCACTTATTAATCCGGCAAGGCGCATTAATGAAAAAAATAAAATTTTTCTTGATAATAATTTTTATATTGAGATTAAACAAAAGGAAAAGGACAAATTTTTTCTAAAATTTAGTGCAGCTGTAGAAGTAGTTATGAATAGTTTGGGCAAAATGCCCTTGCCTCCATATATAAAAAGATTACCTGATTTTAAAGATGAAAATGAATACCAAACAATTTATGCAACAAGACCAGGTGCGATTGCGGCGCCAACTGCGGGATTGCATTTTACAGAAGAAATTCTTAAAAACCTTAAAGAAAAAGGCGTAATAATTGTATATTTAACACTCCATATTGGCCCGGGAACATTCAAACCGATTAGAACACAGAACATTGAAGAACATAATATGGAAGCAGAGTTTATTGAAATAAGCAAAGAATCAGCCGAGATAATTAATTCAGAAAAAAGGATTATAGGTGTAGGAACATCAGTTGCCCGGATACTGGAATTTGTTGCCCAGAAAAATGCTGGGAAAAAATACAAACTAAGTGAATTTTCTGGTTATGCCGATTTGTTTATATATCCGGGGTTTAAATTCAGGATTCTTGATGGCATGGTCACAAATTTCCATCTTCCCTGTTCAACACCATTATTATTGGTGTGTGCCTTTGCCGGCAGGGATGTGATATTCAAGGTATATAAGGAAGCGATTGAGCAAAGATACCGATTTTTATCCTATGGTGATGCAATGTTGATTATTTAAAAAGGGGACAGGTAACTTTTTTCTGCCTAGCGTATGATAACGAGTTTACTAGAGACTGCTAGATTATCCATCTTTAGCACAACAACATAGACACCATTCGCAAGTTCACAGGCATCAAGGGTGGTTGTGTAGGAACCTGCGTTCCTGTAGCCACGGTCAATGCTCTGAGTCAACCTACCATCTGCACTGTAGAGATTGATTGAGACATTGCCTGATTTGGGCAGGGCATAAGAAATACTGGTTTGATTATGCATAGGATTGGGTGTAATATTGAATGCAAGTTCCTTAGGTGTATCGGTTTTGTTTTCTTCAACACCCTGCGGATTCCAGGCATAGGCATAGAATAGACATGGATTTTCGGTCATAATCGGGGGTGGGTAATAACCATCGCTGGAACTCGCCTCCTTGTCATTCAAGTAGAATAGGTATAACGTATCGAGTAATGAACCTGCATCATTTATTTCAGAATTAAGGGTCTGGTATCGGTCATCATCACACTGACCAGGAGGTGCACCAGGGGTATGGGAATTGGTGATATTATGCTGCTCAATCCAGGTCACACCATTATCAGTTGACCTTGCACCCCAGATATCAAGATTGGCAAGACCATTCTGGGCAATATCATTGGTATCTGCCTGGCACCAGGTACAATATAAGTCTTCAGTCACACGATTAATTCCAACCTGGCACTCACTTACAGTCGGATGGTTTGAACCAGGACCTGGTGTAACCTCATACCAGCCTGAGGCAACAAGGCTGATCTGATCAGTTTCCTGATTCCAGTGTCTGATTAAAGAACGCCAGCCACTACCACCAGAGCCCTGACCAACTGTATCAATACAGACAAATACCACATGGAGATTATTGTTGTTGTCATAGACCGCATCACACCAGATATAACCGATTACTGAATCAGGTGGGATATTTTGATGAAAGACATAGTTATGGGTCCAGGTTGCACCATTATTGGTCGTCTCCCAGTAGTGGTAATCAAGATAAGTTCCATCATTATTTATGAGCGCAACCTTACCATTCGGACTCGTAATCCACACCTCACGACCACCTGCATCAAAATGGTCTGCA
>Ga0172365_10003001_pt1 | contig 12576 bp, 12 predicted proteins | sample LakKivSesite48cm_FD_114535 | JGI IMG/M metagenome (GOLD analysis project Ga0172365, IMG submission 114535) | Sediment microbial communities from Lake Kivu, Rwanda - Sediment site 48cm | ecosystem: Environmental > Aquatic > Freshwater > Lake > Sediment | place: Rwanda: Western Province, Lake...
CGGTCATTTGCCCATACATGATCAAGCCCTTCTGCTCCAGCTCGTAGAAGTAGTCCCAAGTCGCCCATTTCGGCACTAGCATGGCGTTAACTATCAAAGCCCTCGGAGCCCATTCATGCGTGCGAAAAACAGCAACGGGTTTGCCGCTTTGAACCAGCATCGTTTCATCCGCTTCAAGCTCGACTAACGTTTCAACGATGTGATCAAAGCAGTCCCAGTTCCGTGCTGCCCTGCCAGTTCCCCCGTACACAATCAAGTTTTCAGGGTCCTTAGCCACTTCAGGATCAACGACGTTAAAAAGCATCCGCAAAATTCCCTCGATCTGCCAGTTCTTACAGTGCAGCTCAGACCCAGTCAAAACCTTTACAGGTTTTTCAACCTTGAACAAAGCACATCACTACATCAGAAAGATAGCATTTCAGACTTTAATTCTTTGCCCATAACAAGCATGTTTTTCCTTTGGGACACCAATTCAAAACATTCAAAACAGACAAATTATCTGGCGACTGCTTATCAATACCAACCTTGATGGTGGGAACATTCAACACTTAATCTACAGAATAATCGCTTGGCTAATCTACCATCTACACGTTTGCGTAGAAAGTTAGAAAGTCAAAAAGTTTGAGCAAAAAGAGGATTATTACTCTGTTTCGCTGAGAAGCAACGGTTCATCCTGCTTTTCTCTGTCGACGACTATCCGCCCGTTTTTTATAACCCTGTCGACGAGGTTCACGCCAAAACGGTAGCCGATGAATTTGTGGTTAGGCACGTCTAAGATGACAGCGTCAGCCCTTTTTCCAACCTCTAAACTGCCAATTTCGTCGGCCCTCCCGATGGCGTGGGCGGCATTTATCGTAGCCGCTGTTATGGCTTCGGCAGACGTTAATTTCATGAAATGACACGCCAAGGCGATTACTAGCTGTTCACTTTCAACCCAGCAACTGGGGTTAAAATCAGTGCCCAGAGCCACGGGAACACCATAATCAATCATCAGCCGTGCGTCTGCATATCGGCCCATCATCAAACTGAGAGCTGCAGCAGGAAGCAACACTGCGACCACGCCTTTTTCAGCCATTGCCTTAATGCCTTCAGCTGAAGAAAAAAGCAGGTGTTCAGCAGAAATTGCTCCGACCTCTGCTGCCAATTCAGCACCGCCCAGCATGCTCATCTCGTCGGCGTGAATCTTGGGCTTTAACCCGAATTTCTTGCCAGTTACAAGAATACGCTTGGCTTGCTCCAGACTGAAAACTCCTCTTTCACAAAAAACGTCACAAAACTCTGCAAAGCTTTTTTCAGCAACTTTAGGAACCATTTCCTGAACAACCAAGTTCACGTAACCCTCGGTGTTGCCCTTGAATTCAGGCGGAACCGCATGGGCGCCCAAAAAGGTGTTAATAACATCAACGCAGTGCAACTGGTTCAAACGTTTAGCCGCTTCCAAAATTTTCAGTTCGTCTTTGCTTGTTAAGCCATAACCGCTTTTGGCCTCCACAGTCGTTGTTCCGTGTTGTAACATGGAATCAAGCATTTCAAGGCCATTGTCCACTAGCCTTTCAGCCTTTGCCTTTCGAGTTTCTCTGACGGTTTTCAGTATGCCATTACCAGAAGCAAGAATCTCCGCATATGAGGCACCTTCAAGTCGCATCTGAAACTCGTCTTCCCGGGAACCAGCAAAAACCAAATGCGTGTGGGGATCAACAAAACCGGGCAGAACAGTTCTCCCCTTGGCGCTAACAACGTTTTCAGCCTTGAAAGCCTTTGTGACCTCAACTGTTTTTCCAACAGCGACTATTCTGCCCTCTTTTATGGCCAAGCAACCGTCGCGAATAATTCCAAGCTCGCGCATCTGCTTGTCAGTCCGCGGCCTGTCAGAGCTGCCAGCAAGGGTGACAAGTTCATCAGCGTTCAGGATAAGCAGATCGACATTTTCTTTGGGCTTACCTCTGGCAGCTCTACTCAAAGACACCGCCCTTCTCCAAAGCGTCTTGCACTGCTATCTCCAGAACTCGTTCTTCAGTTAGGTTGTCGATCTTAAGATAGTAAGCAGCGACGTCGATGAGCGCCCTTAAGGGAGCCAAACCGCAAAATTCTGCTCCTAGAACTGGGACGTTGTAACGTGCACATTCCACCTTCAACGATTCAAACACCCGATAAAGCGGAGTCTTCTCAAAATCGCTTATGTTCATACCTATCTGGGTGATGTTCTTCTCAGGGATAAAGGCAGCCATGGCCTTAACGTTTGAAAACCCGCCCCTTTTAGCATGCAAAGCTCTGGCTATTTTTTTGGCGATTTTCAAATCGGCTGTTCCAAGGTTTACGTTGAACCCAGCCATGATCCTCCTTGCCCCTACTGTCGTCGCACCGGCCTTGGCATTAAAGAGAGCGGGACCAAAATCGGGTTTTCGCTCAGGCTTAACAATCATCTCCGGTAGTTTTTCGTACTGACCTTCACGGAGCCAGTCCAGGTCATGCCGCTCAGGCTTCGTGGCAGCTTCACCGTAAAGGTAAACAGGCACACCTCTTTCTTCAGCGAAGACTTCACCAAATTTTCTTGCAAGTTCAACGCAATCGGTCATGGACACGTTCTTTACGGGTATGAACGGGACAACGTCCACAGCGCCCATACGGGGATGCTGGCCCTTATGGGTTCGCATGTCAATTAGTCCTAAAGCCTTGAAAGAAATGGCTAAGGCCGCCTTGAGGACGGATTTTTTGTCTCCAATGAAAGAGACGACAAGTCTGTTATAGTAATCGTCAAAAGTGTAGTCGAGTAAGAAAGCATTCTCAATTTTCTTGAGTTCACCGAGAATTAGTTCAACATTTTTAGGGTCAGCAGTGCTAAAATTAGGTACGCACTCAACGATCTCCACGTACGACACCAGCCTAAAGTTACCTATCAACAAGGTAATATAAGTTGTCGAAAAATCAGTTGGAAAAACGGGTAAAAAATCCTGAGCCAAGTTTAAACTTATAAGGTGTCCAGTGAACTTCATTTTTGTAAGAGAGGCCGAAAGCGTGGGCACGAAAGCCGAGTTTGAAGTTCCAACTTGGAATCAGATATACGACATGCTCTTGAATCAAGCTGAAAAAATACGCGAGAATGGTTTCAAGCCGGACATAATTGTTGGCGTTTCAAGGGGCGGGTGGCCGCCCGCCAGAGTCATGTCAGACCTCCTCGATAATCCCAACCTTGCGAATGTGAGGGCTGAATTCTACTTGGGAGTTGCAGAGACAAAACATGAACCCACTTTGACGCAATGCGTTTCCGTGGCTGTTAAAGGTAAAAAAGTGCTTGTCGTAGACGAAGTCGCTGACTCAGGTAAGAGTCTGAAACTGGTCAAAGAACACCTAATCCAACAGGGCGCAGAGGAAGTAAGAATAGCCACAGTGTATTACAAGCCTTGGAGCATCATCGAGCCAGACTACTATGAGAAAGAAACAAGCCTCTGGATAGTTTTTCCATGGGAAGTAAAGGAAACCATCGGTAAAATCATCAAAAAATGCAGAGAAAAAGGTGAATTAGTGGAAGATGAAACGGCAAAACTTGTAAAAGCTGGAATACCTGAAAAGCTTGTTGAAAGGTTTCTAAAGGAAACCCTTGAGGAAAGAAATTGCTGAAATACATCGAAGAAAACGGAAAATATGTGGAAATAACAGGTTTTAGGGGCGTCAAAATCAAGAACACCGAAGAATTTTTAAAAACAATTCGCGGAGGAAAACAGCCGGACGTAATAATTCAGTTTTTTGACGCCCAATTAGTTGCCACTTGGCAACACCTATACTTTGCAGTCGTGAACGCGATAACGGCGTTCAAAAATATGGAGAACATTTCGAAAAATCTAGAAATGGAAACTATGCTCTACGCTTCTGCCCAACGGCAAATTCAAAAAGCCATAGAAACCATGGGAATCAAGCATAATTCATCGAACATCGCAGTCGTAATTGTTAGCAAAAAACCGGAAAACTCGAGAAAAGCTTTACTAAAGATTTCAAAACATCTGCGTGCGCAACCAGATGAAAGCGTCCTTGAACTGTCAAAGAGAAAAATGAAAACCGTGCAAAAAGCCTTCGGAATATCAGACAGAGAGCTACAAACCGTTAAGAAAAAGGACAACTTCGAACGGGCTTTGACCGACCTTGTTATTGAAAGAGCGGCTTTGCTGTCAACCAATCTGTAGCCTCAAAGAATCTTTTCTTTAAGCACAGATAGCACGTCTTTGGGTTTTATGACCGATATTCCAGTTAGTCCTCCGACTACCTCAATTAGCAAAATTTTGTCAGGATCCTTCAATTCAATCTTCCTTTCAATGTTCGCTGCAGCGGCTTCAACTATGTCATGCGTGGAAGTGCCGGTGAATCGTTTCTCAACAGTAACCCTGAAGGACTCGGTTTTCTCTATTTTGGAACCAAGTTCGGTAGCAGCACGCTTTATTTCGTCCAAGTCCGTACGAACAACGGTCTCGACTGGAATCACTCTCAACGTGTAGCGAAATTCGAAGGGGCGCTCTTTCAAGATTTCCCGAAGCTTTTCTACGACCACGAACGGGTCAAAACCCGTTTTTAAGGCAACTAAGCCTGAAACGCCAGTTTTGTCAATAGCAGCCGCAGAATCACCTATCTCTCCAAGCAAATACAGCAACTCGGAGCAAGCCTCGTTCTCATTTCCCCGCGAAGTTGTGGCTAAAAGGTTAAAATCCCTAATCACAGTTCTCAACTCCGGTCAAAAAAAGTTTGGTTCCGCGAGTTTATTTTGCTTTCCGATCATTTAATTACCCTCGAATATCTTTCGGATAATTGAACTGCTTGTTTGATCCCTTCTCTCTCTAATCAACCAAAATTGTGAGAAAGTTTCTGAGGTCAGTGTAGGTTAATGGCTTTTTTCACAGCTTGAAAGGCTCCCAGCCGTCGCCTCACATCATCCCACTGTTAAAAGCCTGAACGAGGATTTATCCATTTTGATGTTTACGGAAAATAAGTTTAAATCGAAGTTGTGTGCATCTCCATTATTCCTTCAACGGAGGAACGTTGTTTGAATGGAAAACGAAAGCCAGTAATGGTTGTCCATGGGGGCGCCGGGACTTGGCAACTGGAACGAAGCCAACAGGCAATAGAGGGCGTTGAAAGAGCCGCCGAGACAGGTTTTGAAATATTAAAGAATGGGGGAAGTGCCCTCGACAGTGTCACAGAAGCCGTTGCAGTCATGGAAGACGACGGCGCTTTCAATGCTGGATGCGGTTCAGCTTTGAACCTTGAGAAGAGTATTGAGATGGAGGCTTCGATTATGGACGGAAAGACATTGCAGGCTGGGGCTACTGGGCTGTTAGAAGATATTAGAAACCCCGTGCGTTTAGCAAGGGTGGTTATGGAAAAGACAGATCACGTCTTTGTTGTAGGTGAAGGCGCGGAGAAACTCGCCAAAATGTTTGATCTGAAAAAAAGAAATCCGATGACGGATCTTAGGCTCAAGTATTACGAGGGGCAGCTGAAGAGCTTGCTCGACGGGAAATCTGAACTGCCAAAACTGACTGCAATGGTTAAAGCTCGTCCTGAACTTTTCCAGCTTGAAACGGTTGGTGCTGTTGCTTTAGACAAGGAGGAAAATGTTGCAGCTGCGACATCCACCGGAGGCTTTCCATTAAAACTTCCGGGAAGGATTGGAGATTCACCATCAATTGGATGCGGCACGTATGCAGATAACGAAGCTGGTGCATGCTCTACAACGGGCGTTGGAGAAATAGCAATGAGACTTGTTCTGGCAAAAACTGTGTGCAATTACATGGAGAACGGAAAAACCGCACAGCAAGCTGTTGAACAAGCAATAAAACTTGTCAACAGAAGAATAGCAAACACTTACAAGGACATTGGACTAATCACAGTTGACGTTCAAGGAAGAATTGGTGCCGCGCATAATTCGGCGAACCTATGCTGGGCTTACATGACTGCAGAAAATCAGAAGCCCATGGCTTCCCTAAAAGCGAAAATCCTGAAATAAGCCATGCCACCGAGAAACCGCAATGTAAAAACAGAAAAAGTAAGGCAGCTTTGCGTTCCGCTGATTCCTTTTCAAGCTGCGTCAATTCCTTAATACCGGCTTTTTTAACAGTGTGCTTGGCCACGAAATATAAGATTATTATGAATGTTGTAGTAGTCTATGTGGAGAGAATCATAAAGATTATTGGTATTTCTTCTGGTGAAATCGTGGATGCGTCCTAGATAGATTCTGCAATAGGCGCAGTTTCTTTAAGAGTAAAAGTGGCGAGGAATTATGGCTTTGTTCTATGTTTTGTTTGGAAGGAATTACGACAATTGACGAATAAAAATGTTTAAAGCACCGGTAGCTAAGGTTCACTAACGCAAAAAGGGCAAGTGGAGGTGAAAAAGCATGTTTGAAGAAGAGGACTGGGAAGAAGGCGAAGAAGAAGAATGGGAAGAGGAAGAATGGTAAAAACTTGATTGACGACAGATTTTTTACGATCTTTCTTTGATATATCCCTAACAAAGTTTTAACATTATTTTATGCAATTTTTGGGTCCATATTTATAACCCAGTGGTCAGACTCATTATGGAGTTGAAATATGACAAGAATCGCCGTATTGGATTCCGACAAGTGCAAACCGAAACGTTGCAATACGATATGCCTTCGCTTCTGCCCAATGGTACGAAGCCGCGTAGAGGCCATACGAGTTGAGAAAGAGAAGGTAACGATTGTAGAATCGCTTTGCAGCGGATGTGGCATATGCGTAAAAAAGTGCCCCTTCAAAGCGATCTCAATAGTCAACCTTCCAGACGAGCTGGAGAAAGACTGCAGCCACCGTTTTGGACCAAACACCTTCAAACTTTTTAGGCTTCCGACGCCTTCGCAAGGTACGGTCTTAGGTTTGCTGGGACAAAACGGAATAGGCAAAACAATTACTCTGAAAATCCTTTCGGGCGAAATCAAACTGAACCTTGGAAACTACCAAAACCCGCCGGAATGGAGCGAAATAATTCAATATTACAGAGGATCAGCTCTTCAAGACTATTTCCAAAAAATGAGCGAAAACAAGCTTAAAGTCGCCCACAAACCTCAGTACGTGGACAAAATTCCAAGGGCAATTTCTGGCAAAGTCGGCGAACTTCTCGAGAAGGTAGATGAAAGGAAAGTTTTGGATAAGATTGCGGAGCAACTTGAACTCAAACAGTTTTGGAATAGACCGTTAGAAGTGCTGAGCGGAGGAGAACTCCAGCGCGTGGCTGTCGCCGCCGCAATATGCCGCGAAGCCGATGTATATCTCTTCGATGAACCATCAAGCTATTTAGACGTGAAGCAAAGGCTCCAAGTTGCGAGGACAATAAGAAGCTTAAAAGATTACCAGAAAACAATAATCGTTGCAGAACATGACCTGGCAATAATAGATTATTTGTCCGACCAAATCTGCATTTTCTATGGAGAACCAGGAGTTTACGGGGTCGCCTCACATGTCCACGGCGTAAGAACAGGCATAAACATTTACTTGCAGGGCTATATCCAAGACGAAAACATTCTGTTCAGAAAAGAGTCAATCATCTTTCATGAAAAACCACCCACGGCAAGCGTCGGAGCTGGCGAAATACTGCTGAAATGGAGCCAGATAGAAAAAACATATGAGGGATTTAAACTTGTGACGAATTCTGGCGAGATAAGAAGGGGGGAAATCATTGGAATTCTCGGACCAAACGGCATCGGCAAAACAACTTTTGTGAAGATTTTAGCCGGAATCGAAGAGGCTGATGACAAGCAAAAATGCGGCAAACTAAGTGTAAGCTACAAACCGCAATACATTTCAGCGGAGTATGAAGGCACCGTTCAGGAGCTTCTGATGGGCGTTGCGAAAGAGAATTTCTCTTTAAGCTGGTACAAAACAGAAATTCTTCAACCTTTAAAGGTGAACATGCTCCTGGACAGAAATTTGGCGGAGCTCAGCGGCGGCGAACTGCAGAAAGTCGCCATCGCAGCGTGCCTATTCCGTAAAGCCGACCTGTTTCTGCTGGATGAGCCCAGTGCATACTTGGATGTTGAAGAACGATTGAACATGGCGCGGGCCGTTCGAAGGATTGTTGAAGCTCACAGCGTGACGGCCTTTGTTGTTGAGCATGATGTTGTAGCGCAGGACTTCATAGCTGACCGTCTCATGGTTTTCACCGGAGAACCTGGCGTTAAAGGCGTAGCGAATTCGCCTACGAGCCTAAGAGATGGAATGAACTTGTTTCTGAAAGAAATAAATGTTACTTTCAGAAGGGACTCTGTTACTAGAAGACCTAGAGTCAACAAAGAAGGCTCAAAACTTGACGCCTTCCAGAAAAAGATTGGAGAATACTATTACACACGTATACGACAAAAATGAAAGGGCAGAAAACTGCTATGACTAAACTCAGAAAAACGAAAAGAAGCTGCTGGAAGCCGCTTTAAAAGGCATCGCCAAAGCACACGTGCTCTGGGGCTTCAGAGTTGGCGCTGCAGTGTTCGGGCAAGACGGAACGATTCATGAAGGCTGTAACGTGGAAAGCTGGGTTGCTGGACTTGGCGTTTGCGCCGAAAGATGCGCGATTGACCACGCCGTCCTGCATGGCAACCACAAGATTAGAGAGATAGGAATAATCATGGAAGCAAACAGCAAGAATGAGCCTGTGCCCTGTGGTGCGTGCCTGCGATATATTTACGACTTCGCAGAAGATCCCAAAATCAAAATTGTTATGGCAAAGCTGAAAAGGACAAAATCTTGTTTGAAACTGCCAAGATAAAAACGCTTGAGGAGATGCTGCCTTTTCCTTTCAGAAAATGACTATTTTTTCACCGAAAGGCGTAGTTAAGTTAAAGAATGAGCAAAAACATATCGTAAGAAAATCAGCACAGAGAAAGGACACTGGTGGAGGATTGAGGTGGCGCAGGCAACATTTGAAGAAATAAGTGCTTCAGACTTTTTCTATCGTAACCGCGACATTGCCGGGTTCACGAATCCTTCCAGAGCCATTTTCGCGGCGATAAGGGAACTTGTAGAAAACTCCTTGGACGCCGCTGAGAGCCTCAGAATACCACCAGATGTCTACGTTAGACTCTCGTTTGAGGGAGAAGTCAGCAAAGAAACCCAAATTTTCAGGTTGAGGGTTGAAGACAACGGCTCAGGGATCCAGCCTAGGCATATACCTTCAGCCTTTGGGCAAGTTCTTTTCGGTTCAAAGTATAAGCTGAAACAGCAGAGGGGAACGTTTGGCTTAGGCGGCAAGATGGCAATATTGTATGGACAGATCACGACGCATCAGCCAGCCTACGTTATATCGAGCACTGGCATGGCGAAAATCTACTTTTTCAGACTTATGATGGACATCCAGAAGAACCGGCCAATAATACTTGACAGAAAAGTTCTCATAAACAAGGAGCAATGGCACGGGACCATAGTTGAATTTTGTTTGGAAGGTGACTACCTTAGGGCTATGCCGAAGATTTTGGATTACTTTAAACAGACAGCCATGGTGAATCCGTACGCCAACTTGACTTTTGTTGATCCCAAGGGCAGACTCTACAAATTCATAAGAGGCACAAATGAAATGCCTGAACCGCCGAAGGAGACACTGCCGCATCCGTACGGCGTGGATGTGGAGCTGCTCCAAAGGCTTATACAGATAACCTCTTACAAGAATATGCTTGAGTTTCTGAAGAGCCATTTTCACAGGGTTGGAGAGATCACCGCGCAGAAATTTCTGGAATACAGCGACATCAGCCCGTCTAGAAACCCAAAGAAACTTTCTCATGAAGAGATTGTCAGGCTGATGCACATGCTGAAGAAGTTTAAGGAGTTCTTGCCGCCCGACGCTGGATGTTTGTCGCCTCTAGGTGAAGATCTTTTGAAGGCTGGAATAGTGAAGGAGCTAAAACCCGAATACGTGGTTGTTCATCAGCGCAAGCCTGCGACCTACGCGGGACACCCCTTCATAGTTGAAATCGGAATCGCCTATGGAGGAGAAATCCCGAAGAAAGGCAGCTTCATGATCTATCGGTTCGCTAACAGGATCCCATTATTGTATGACGAGGCGAGCGACGTTTCATTCAAAGTCATAAACTCTATGAACTGGCGAAGGTACAAAGTCTCACCGGACATGCCCATTGCCATAGTGGTGCACATCTGCAGCACGAAGGTTCCGTACAAAACCGTCGGAAAAGAATTCATTGCAGACAGACCCGAGGTGAGAAGGGAAATAGCCAATGAAATGCGGGAAGTCGCCCGTCAACTCCAACATTTCCTGACACGAAGAGAACACGTGGACAGAGAGAAGAAAAGGCTCGGCGTTTTCAGCAAGTACCTACCGAAAATAGCCCAGTTTTCAACTCAACTTTCCGAAAGGAAGAGACTTCCAGATATAGAAAAGCTTTTGAAGAGTGTGAAAAAGTTTGGAGCAGAAGAAATTTAAAACTAGTATGATTGAAAAAAGAAACGAGATTTTGGGAAGCCTGAGAGACCTTGGCACCAGAGTTTACGATCAACTTGACAGTGGATATTTTCCGTCCATAACTATCCCTAGTCGCTCCACAGAAAACATCAATTATGATCCCCATCTTCGGCAATTCGTTTTAGGAGACAAGAGTGTCCGTCGGAGTGCGCGCAACATCCGCCATGTGAAGCCTTTCACGCAGCTCGTTTGGGCTGCAACCTTTTCCCATGAGCTTACCTCGCAGCGGAAAACGTCGACGTTGAGGGACGTTTACTATTCGGCACAAGCCTATGAAATGACCTTCAAGGATCAACAGGAATCGAACAACATAGTGACTGATTTGGAGACGGTTCTGGGATTCTCGAGGGAAGATTTTAACATCTTTCCAGAGGAACGTTCTGCAGTCTTCGGCGACTTGACAATAGAGTACACGGTACCAGGTTATGAGGGCAGAACGTTGAACTTGACTTCCCACCCTGACGGCGTCCTCATAGGCCCAGCACTGACTTCTGCCGAGTTCGCGGAGACAAGCGCGGACAAAGTCATAGCCATAGAAAAAGGCGGCTTGTTTACGCGGTTCATAGAAGAGAACGTGCACAAGAAGTTTAATGCGTTACTAGTTTTGACGGCTGGGCAGGCGCCCAGAGCCACGCGTCACTTCATCAGAAGGCTTAACAATGAGATGAATCTTCCAGTTTACATCTTCACGGATGGGGACCCTTGGGGTATGCACATAGCCATGGTGATAATTTCTGGTTCTGCAAACGCGGCGCATTTGAGGGAGTTAAACACTCCTGACGCGAAATGGAGCGGTGTATGGGCCACAGACATCGTCAATTACAAGTTGCCCACAGACCCTTTGGATGATGTAGACATCAAAAGACTTTACGAATTGCAGAAGGACCCACGATACAAAGAAGATCCGCTGTGGCAGAAGGAAATCAAAACTTTTCTGAAGATCAAGAAAAAGGCGGAGCAGGAGGCTTTTAGCAGATACGGCTTAACGTACATTGTTGACAAATATTTGCCGGCTAAGTTGGAAGAGACAAAATAGCAGAAGTTTAGGATGCTTTTCTTGTTTGATGTTGCAAAGCGCTGATTCTCGGCAAGTAAAATATGCTTAGACAGTTCACGAAGGGTCAGGAGGGAAAAGACCAAGAAGAGCTTAGAGCGGGCGGCGAGGCAGGGTACCTGGGCGAAGCCATAAACGAACTCATAAAACGCATGGCCTAGAAACCAGAGTGATTTCTGGTTGTTCATAATCAGTTGCTCCAAACGAGAGACCTCTCTTCCCTCAAATTGTTTGGAGCGACAAGTAGAACCGAAAGCAAGATAGACCATTAGAATGATGTAGAGCTTCACTACGCTTTTGATGGCTTCTTGTGTTCTGCCTTTAAACCTTTTTTTAGCCAAGTTTCTATCAAAGAACATCAAGCCAAAATACACTCAAGATTCTTATGGACCTATCGAAAGAGTTGGATGATTAAAAAGTAGCTGAGAATGTATCAATATCGCAAGTGATTTAAGTTAAAAACAAGAAAATAGGATTTTTGGATCTTAATTTGAAGGAGGTGATGTTTTGACCAGGCTAGAAAAGTCGATTGAAATTAAGACTTCACCTGAGAAAGTCTGGGAGATGCTTGCTTTGGATAGGTGGCCAGAATGGATGGACGGATGGAAGAATGCGGAATATACTTCCGAGGTGCGTAAACCCAAAGACAAGTATAGAGTAGGTGCATTGGCCCACATAACTGAGCTGAACACAAAATATGATTTTGAGATTACGGAGAGTCTTGAAAACGAAAAGATTGCGTTTCTTTCGAAAGGTAAGGGAGGGGGAAGATTGACCATGACCATAACATATATTTTGAAACCTGTAGAGGATGGAACTAGACTCACTTATGCGATGGATTATGAACCGCCATGGGGGATTCTTGGCAAAGCCCTTGGTAAATTGACGGCTGGAAGGATAGTCGAGAAAGAATTAAAGAAGTTGAAAAGCGTATTGGAGAAATAGATGCTCACGCGAATGCGTAATAACCATTAAATGTCAAAAAGGGTCAGAGTATCCTATTTCTGGTTGTCTTACTCTCTCTTAGTAGTCTTCTTATAGAGGGGTATAAGTCAAAA
>Ga0172365_10003008_pt1 | contig 12561 bp, 10 predicted proteins | sample LakKivSesite48cm_FD_114535 | JGI IMG/M metagenome (GOLD analysis project Ga0172365, IMG submission 114535) | Sediment microbial communities from Lake Kivu, Rwanda - Sediment site 48cm | ecosystem: Environmental > Aquatic > Freshwater > Lake > Sediment | place: Rwanda: Western Province, Lake...
CATGTTTTCTGGCAATAACTATCCCCTCAAATGCCTGGAGTCGTTCTTTATCCTGCTCTTTAACTTTCTGGTAAATCTTAACAGTATCGCCAGGCCTTATTTCTGGGAGTTCTTTTTTAATTTGGTTAAACATATTTCTAAATCTTTTGGTAAATTAGATTGAAATTCTTTTATTTCGCCATTAGGCATTTTTATTTTCAGATAACTGGCATGGAGAAATTGACGGTTTAATCCTGCCGGGCAGTCCTGGTTTTTAAAACCGTACAATTTATCTCCAGCAATGGGATGGCCAAGATAAGCGAAATGGCATCTTATTTGATGTTTCCTGCCGGTCTTTGGGAAGACTTTGAGCAGAGTGTAATCATCAAATCTTTCAATTACTTTATATTCAGTAATTGCCTCCCTTTTTCCTCCGGCTTCGGGTCCTCCAACTAAATAAACTTTCTGTTTTCTTCTATCTTTCGGCGCTCTGCCAATTAATGTTTCAATTCGGCCATTATCATTTTTTATATCGCCCACTACCAAAGCAATATATTCTTTTTCTATGTTTCTATTTTTATATTGTTTTTGCAAAAGAATCAAGGCCTTTTCATTTTTCGCTATTAGAAGTACTCCAGAGGTATCTTTATCCAAGCGGTGGACTCTTTTCTCAAAATCGTCAGAGTTCACTCCGGCCGGCTTATCTATCGCCAAAATATCATTATCTTCGTAGACTATTTCCATATATTATTATACATCAAATTATGATAAAATAAACTAATTTGGAATATGTTTTTAACAATTCTTAGCTTAATAATTATTTTGACGCTTGGTTTTTGTCTAAGCTATTTTTTTCTTGGTAAAAAAATTAATATTTCAGAGATGTTGCCTATTTCCTTAATTTCGGGGTTAACGATTTTTGGCTATTCTGTTTTAATTCTCGTCCTAATTTTCAAAAATTTAAAAAGTGCTGTTTTTTCATTTTTGATTTTGGCTGGCCTATTTTGTTTTATTTCTCTGTTCTATATTTTGAAAAAAAAGGAATTAACCCTGAATAAAGAGTTTAACAGGGTAAATTGGCTGGAAATCATTTTCTTATTTTTATTTATTTTGCTTTATTCAAATTTAGCGCTTAAAACCTTAGTGTTTCAGGATGGGTCTTATAAGGTTGCGGCTGCGGGTTATGGGGATATTCCTTTTCATATGACAGAAGTAAGTTATTTTAATAACCAGCAATCTTTTAATTTAGAAGAAACAATTTATTCGGGAAATAAATTAAATTATCCATTTTTAATAAATCTTTTAAGTAGCTCTTTTTATGTTTTAAACCACAATTATGTTTTGTCTTTTCATTTGCCGCCGTTTATTCTCATAATTTCCGGAATAATTCTTTTTTATTTTTTAATTTCTCGCTTAATCAAAAAAAGAATTGTTAGGATTTGCACTTTTTTAATTTTTTTTGTGGGGTCTGGGTTGGGATTTTGGCTGAAAAGAGGGCTGGCTGAGATAAGTTTTTATAATGCCGTTTATCCAAATCAGAATATTGTTTGGACAAACATATTAACTATGTTTTTACTACATCAGAGGTCTTCTATTTTTGGCCTAGCCTTGGGAATACTTTGCGTTTTTTTACTATGGAAAAGGCATTTTTATTTCGCAGGAATAATGATTGGCCTTCTGCCTTTAGTGAATATGCATAGCTTTATCGCTCTTTTTATTGTAAGCTTTTGTTTTTTGGTCACGGCAATAATTGTCAAACAAAAATTTTTAATCAATGGTTTTTCAAAAACAATTGGGGCAGCCTTCTTTGCTGCTGTCCCAGCTTTATATTATCTCTTTTTCTATCAAAGAGCTGCTAGTAATAGATTTTTAACCTTCCGTTTGGGTTGGATGACCGAACCGAACTCTATAGGCGCTGTCCAGTATAATCCAGCTTGGCGGATTCATATTTTAGAATGGTTATCCTTTATCTGGCAGAATTTCGGATTTTTCATACCCTTATTAATTATAAGCGTAGTTTTTCTCTATATAAAAGATAGAATGAACCCAATTTGGGTTTTGATATTTTCCTGTTTTTCTATTTTTACTATAGTAAACCTTATAAAATTCCAGCCCTGGGATTACGACAGTAACAAAATATTAATTTACTTTTTTTTGCTCGGAAGTTTAATAATTGGTTATTTTTTTGAAAAATTAAATTTTAAAGGAGCGAATCTTTTAATTATAGGGCTAACTTTTTTTATTATTATTCCTGGGGCTATTGATATTTTTTCTCGTTCTTCTTTGGCCGATCCCAAGCTTTTTGATATTTTTGGGCCGAAAGAGCAAGCAGTCAGTGATTGGATTCTGAAAAATATATCTTCTGAGAAAACAATTTTAACTGCGGGTAGTCCATTGAATTTATTAAGTTCTTTGGTTGGTCGTCCGGTTTTTTTGGGATATCCTGGCTGGCTTTGGACTCACGGCATTAACTACCAAGAAAGGGAAAAAGTGATAACTAATATTTTGTCGGGCAGCCAATCAGCAAAGGATCTGTTAAAAGAATATCAATTTGATTTTATTCTTATTGACCCAAGAGAATTAGGGGATTATTATAAAATTTATAATGATAATTTTTTCAGAGAAAACTATCCTTTAATTTTTCAATTAGATGATATAAAAATATATAACACCCAGTAGCGAAATTACTTAACATGGTAAAAATTTTTTTAAAAAACTGGCCAGTTATTCTTCTATTATTTCTTGCCTTGTTAACCAGATTTATTTTTTTAAGCTATCCCTCAGAAGTTGTTTTTGATGAAGTTCATTTTGGAAAATTTGTTTCTTCCTATTTTAATCATGAATATTATTTTGATATTCATCCGCCTTTAGGAAAACTGATGATCGCCGGTTTTTTTTGGATTTCTAATAAAGCTACCATTTCTGATCCAGAAAAAACCTTTTCGCAAATAGGTGAAAATCTTGATAAAAATATTTTGTTTTCACTTCGTTTCTTACCCGCTTTTTTCGGCGCTCTTCTCGTTGTTTTAGTCTATAAACTCGTTATAGTGTTCGGTTTTTCCAAAAAGTCGGCATTTTTGGCCGGCTTTTTGGTTTTGTTTGATAATGCCTTTCTAGTTCAGTCAAAATTTATTTTAGTTGATATTTTTCTTGTTTTTTTCGGCACTTTATCTCTTTATTTCTATTTTTTATACAGAAAAAAACCAATCCTTATTTTATTTATACTTTCGGCGATCTTTGCCGCTTTCAGTTTCAGCATCAAATGGACTGGCCTTTCTTTTTATTTTTTAATTTTTATTGCTTTTCTAGTTGATACGGCTAGAAATTTTAAAATTAGAGATTTCATCGTCAAAACCTTAATTTTAATTATTATTCCATTTCTTGTTTATCTTTTAGTTTTCGTTATTCATTTTAAAATCCTTTCAGAACCTGGAAGCGGCGATACTTTTATGAACAGAGATTTCCAAAATTTGAATTTGTGGCAAAAATTTATTGAGCTCAATCAGACAATGCTAAAACGCAACTCAGAAATTAAAGCTTCTCATCCTTTTTCCTCAAAATGGTACCAGTGGCCAATTATAAAAAAACCAATTTTTTATTGGTTAAAAAATCTTAACGGCCGAATTGGGAATATTTATTTATTAGGAAACCCCTTAGTTTGGTGGCCTGTTTTAGTGTCAATTATTTTTTCTTTTTTTATAATTCTTCGGAGAAAATTTCGGAGAAAATTACCGCTGCTTTTTTATTTTTTTCTCTCGGGCTATTTTATTAATCTTTTACCATATATCGCAATTAGTAGAGTGACTTTTTTGTACCACTACTTGCCTTCTTTGCTTTTCGGAATATTAATTTTAGTTTTTTTCTGGGAGAAAGTTATCTCTCCGTCCCGTTTTTCTTATTACCTTATTTTTTTAGCTCTCGTTTTCTTTTCTTTTTTAGTACTTTCACCTTTAACCTATGGTTTTTTAATCTCTCCAAAAGCGAATGAGATTTATAATATTCTCATAAAATTCTTGTCGTAATTCCCAATATAGTGGGCGGTAGAGGACTTGAACCTCTAACCTCATACACGTCAAGTACGCGCTCTGCCATTGAGCTAACCGCCCTTGGTGGGCGCACCTGGACTCGAACCAGGAACCTTTTCTTTATAAGAGAAATGCTCCACCGTTGAGCTATGCGCCCCGATTTCTTATCAATTTCTCAAACTCCTCTTTTTCAATGGTTTCTTTTGAAATGAGGGTTTTGGCGATTTTTTCCAGCAGTTTTTTCCTCTTTAATAAAATTTTTGCTGCCTGTTTTTCGGCATTTTTGATAAATTTTTCTACCTCTTTGTCAATTTGGGTAGCCACTTTTTCAGAATAATTTCTTTGCTCTCCAAACTCTTTTCCCAAGAATATCAATTCGTCTTTTTCGCCAAAGGAGATTGGACCCAAGCTGGACATCCCATATTCTTTGACTAATTTCCTAGCCAAATCAGAAGCAACTTTTAAATCATTACTGGCGCCAGTGGTGATTTCTTTGAATTTTATTTTCTCTGCGGCAAAACCACCTAACAAAGTTGCCATTTCCGCCAAAAATTCTTTTTTGGTTTTGATTTTTCTTTCCTCAACCGGCATTTTCAAAGTATAGCCAGCGGCCATGCCTCTGGCAATAATAGAAATTTTTCTGACTGGCTCAGCTTCGGGCAAAGAGGCAGAGACTAGAGCATGACCGGCTTCATGAAAAGCAGCAATTTCTTTTTCTTTTTTAGAAAGAACGTGGCTTTTTCTTTCAGGGCCCAATAGAACTTTCTCAATTGATTCTAAAAATTCTTCTTGAAAAATCTGGTTTTTGTCTCGCCGGGCAGCGAGGATCGCCGCCTCGTTGACCACGTTAGCGATGTCAGCACCAGAAAAACCCGGCGTCCTCTCCGCAACCTCTCTCAGGTTAACATTCAAAGCTAAGGGTTTGCCCCGGCAATGAATTTTTAAAATTTCTTCTCTGCCAACAATATCCGGCATATCCAGAACTACTTTTCGGTCAAATCGGCCAGGTCGTAAAAGAGCTGGGTCTAAAATATCAGGCCTGTTGGTGCTGCTCAAAACCACAATTTTAGAATCCTGTTCAAAGCCGTCCATCTCAACCAAAATTTGGTTTAAAGTTTGCTCTCTCTCGTCGTGACCTCCGCCGATGCCAGCGCCCCGCTGTCTGCCAATAGCGTCTAATTCGTCAATATAGACAATGGCTGGCTGGTGTTTTTTAGCAGTAGAGAATAAATCTTTCACCCGGGCTGAACCCACCCCAACGAACATTTCCACGAATTCTGAGCCAGAAATTGAAAAGAAGGGGACACCAGCTTCGCCAGCCACTGCCCGGGCAAGCATTGTTTTGCCAGTGCCCGGCATTCCGGTCAAGAGAACACCCTTAGGGATTCGGGCGCCCATTTTCAGATATTTTTTGGGGTTTTTCAGAAAATCAACAATTTCTTTTAATTCTTCTTTTGCTTCTTTTAATCCAGCAACATCTTTGAAAGTGATTTTTTCTTTGGGATGACCTTCAGCTCCAAAGAGCCGGGCCCTTGCTTTGGTAAAACTAAAGGCTTCAGCTGCTCCGGCTTTTGCCTGCCGGAAAATTAGCCAGAAAAATATAGCAAAAAGAAAAATCGGCAGAATCCCAAAAAGCAAAAGGGGCAATAGCCAGGAAGAAATTCCCTGTTTTTCTGGTTGAATGTTGGTTTCTATTTTGTTTAATTTTTCTTCCTGGGCTCCGTAAGCGAGTAAGGTTTCTCGGAGCCCGGTTTCCGGTTCTTTTCTTGCTTTGGTTTTTGTCTGGTCCTGATATTCAATAGAAAGCTCAGAGCCATAAGCTGTAATTTTGCTAACTTTTTCTTGATTGATATCTTGGACTAATTGGCTCAAAGAAATTTCTTTTTCTTTTTCAAATGGCTGGCCGAATAAAGAAAAAACCGCTGAGATGAGCAAAAAAATCAGCAAAACCAAAATCAAATTTTTCACCAAACTTTTCATCGTGATTTTAGTTTAACATAAAATGGCCTTTTTGAGAAGGCCATTTTCGTCAACCAGAAAGGATTAAGCAGCGACTATAGTTTTTGTACTTTTTTGTTTAAGGTCTTCAATGAGTTTCTTCAAGGATTTAATCACCCAGGAAATTCCGGAAAATGCCCTGCAGATTTTCGCATATTCTGGATCCTGGTCCAAAAGTTGCTCAAACCTTGCTTCCACCTCTTTGCTGCGGTTGTCTATATCGGACTTAGCTCTTTTGCAAAGTAAGGCATCATCGGCGATTTTCTTTAATACTTCGGCATCGGCTTTTCCCCAGAGGCGGTCTTTCAAATTTTCCTCCTCTTTGCGAATTTCTACAAGGCGCGCCCTTAAACGAGACAAGGTTGACAATCCTTTACTCCTTGCTAATAGCATTCTGTCCCGTCTAGTCAATGGTATCGTTGACTTAGAACATTTGGAGCAGAATAACTGGTCAGGATTTCTTGTCCAATCTCCGCAATCTGGGCAAACTTCTAAACCGTTATGGTGATTATTGGTAATGCTCATAAAGCACCTCCTTTCTGTTAAAGAACCTTCCTGGTTAACCTATATTTTAGTATACCTCCTTATCTAATTTTTGTCAAGGTCAGGCGGTGGTCGCGGGGGTCTAGTGAGAGGATTTGGAAATCGTATTTTTCGCCAATTTTAATGGACTCCTCCATTTTCTTCTGAGAGCCGAATTCCGAGATGTGACACAACCCTTGGATTTTATGAGAAATCTTCACAAAAGCGCCAAAAGGATTGAATTTTATTACCTCGCCCTTGACAATATCTCCTTTTTTATATTTTTCATCAATATCTTGCCAAGGGTCCTTTTTCAGGGCTTTCAGGGATAAAGAGACCCGGCCGTTGGAAATATCAATAATTTTAGCCCTAACTTTTTGGCCAACTTTTACTACCTCCGAAGGGTCTTCAATGAGTTGCCAATCCATCTCTGAAATATGAATAAGACCCTCTAATTCTTCTCCGCCGGCCGCGAATCTTATAAAAGCGCCGAAATCAACAATGCCAGTAATTTCTCCTTCAATAATATCTCCCACCTTGCACTTATCCAGAGCCTCTTTTATTTTCCCGCTTTTTTTCGCTTTTTCAGATAAAATAAGTTTTTCTTCGCTTTGGTTAAAGTCAAATACTTTTACCTCCATTTCTTTTCCAATAAATTGCTGAAGGGCCTTTAAAATTTTTTGGCTGTCACCGTCTTCTACTTTGGGATAATTTTGGGCCGATAACTGCGAGACGGGCAAAAAAGCGGAAATTCCCATAACTTCTGCCAGAAGTCCTCCTTTATTTGCTCCCAAGATTTTGATGAGTAAAATTTCGTCTTTTTCTTTCTTTTGCCGGAGTTCTTCCCAGGCAAGCTCTTTACCTGCTTTAGTTAGAGACAGCTCAATATAGCCATCTTCGTTTTCCAAGTCAGTTATTTTGGTGAAAATGATATCTCCAATTTCCAGCCCCTTTAATTTGTCCTTTGCTTCATAAAATTCTTTTCCGTAGATTATGCCTGTCCCAATAGGACCCAAATCAAAAAAAACCGCGGCCTTGCCCTTATTGATAACTTTTCCTTGGATAATTTCGCCAACTTTCGGCGGTTTTAATAAGTCATTTTCAGTCATACCTCTATATATAACATATCATTTTTCTCTTGGCAAGCGTTCAAATAAAAGGGCCCAGTTTCTCTCTGGGCCTAGAGTTAATCTTCAAAATGAACAACTTGGCAGCTTGCTTCGGCGAAAAATATTTCGTGGCTTTTCTTTTCCTGGCATCTTGTGAATTGCATTATCCATGAAAAACCGTTTAGGTTTGAAAGCGTGTGGAAGACACAACTGCTTAGTTGTTCCCAGTTCGGTTTTTCGTCCCAGGGGAGCATGCCGTCAGTGAAGCAGATAATCCTCTGCGTTTTAGAAAGAGGGAAAGTTTTTATCTCTATAAGATCCATTAGTTCTGGACGGCCGTCAAGGATAGGATATATATTATTTCCTCTTTCCTTCCTTGATTTACAGAGATAAGGATAAAATATTTCTTCCATCCTTGCTTGGTCTCCAGCAACTCCCGGCATTGCCATAATCTCAGCCTTTCTCCGACGGAGATCAGCTTCTATAGGGTGGAACCTTTCGCCCCAAATAGTGGTTATTTCGCCGAACTTATCCACTACGATGGCAGTGCAATCTCCTCCTTGAACTATCTCAACCGTATCGGTGCTTTGGTTTATTTTGCCGACAAGAAAAGCCGCGCCAGAGGAGAAATTATTTTCTATTTCTGAAGAAAGAGATTCTCTGCGTTTACGTTCAAGGATCTCTAAATTCACAGAAAGAAGATCTTGTTTAAGCGACGCACAAGAATAACTTGAAACCGTGATCGCCATTAGAATAGCATCGCGGACCATTTGTCCTCCTGTTTGTCCATCGCTGAATCTTATTTTGGGATGTGATGGACTGGAGGGCTCGCTGTAGCCGTCTACTACCCCGAAGAAGGGATAGGCATTTGTTATAATGCCGTCTTCCTGTATTCTGTCTAGATCGCCAGGGTCATAAAAGCTCTCAATCCATATATTTCTTGTCATTTTCTGCTCCTTTTAATCAATATAGTTGGTGGAAAGAACATTTCAAACGATACCGTATATTATAATGTCTTTTTAAAAAAGTCAATATCTTGAAAGTTTTTTTGGTTTTGATAAGATAATAGAATATGATAATCAATTGGTACGGACAAAATTGTTTTAGGATAAATGTCCAGACAGCCAAAGACCAGGCAGTGAATATTTTGGTTGATCCGCCAGACAAAGAAAGTGGGCTCCGCAGTCCAAAAATGGAGGCAGATATTTTATTGGTAGACTCGGGTGGCGCTGCGGCTAGCGGAAATTATTTTTTGATTACTGGTCCCGGGGAATACGAAATAAAAGGCGTCTATATTGAAGGGATTCCCAGTTCTAAGAACACCATTTATACAATTAGAGCAGAAGAGATAAAGATTTGTCATTTGGGGAAATTTAACCAAGACGAGTTAACCCCAGATCAGTTAGAAAGAATCGGTGACATTGATATCTTAATGATTCCTGTTGGCGCGAGAGAGACAATTGATTCCCGAAAAGCCGTAAAAATAATGTCTCAGATTGAGCCGAAAATTATTATCCCGATGAATTATAAGATTCCAAAAATGAAAATAAAATTAGACCCAGTTGATAATTTTCTAAAATCCCTGGGCATAAAATCATTGCCGGCCTTGCCGAAGCTGTCTATTAAAAAGAAAGACATTTCCGCCGAAGAAGCGAAGATAGTTGTATTAGAACCATAATGAAGTTTTTAAAAAATCTTCAAAATAAACCCGAGCGTGTTAGAAAAACAATACTATGGATTATGGTTATTATTATTGCTTTAATTTTGGCGATTTTATGGATTTATAATTCTTCCCAGAGAATTAAACAATTTCCAACTGAGGAATTTATGAAGAAAATAGAAATACCCCACATCAATGAATAATGAACAAAAAACAACGGGAATAGGTCAAGTGAAACCCAGAGAAATAACTGAGGAGATGAAAGAATCGTATATTGACTATGCTATGTCAGTGATTATTTCTCGAGCCCTGCCTGATGTCCGCGATGGCTTAAAACCGGTTCATCGCCGAATTTTGTACGCTATGTATGAAGATGGTTTGACCCACGCCGCCAAATTCAGAAAATCAGCAACAGTGGTAGGCTCCACGCTCGGCCGCTACCACCCGCACGGCGATATGGCTGTCTATGATTCTTTGGTTAGATTAGCTCAAGAATTTTCTTTAAGATACCCGCTTATTCAGGGCCAAGGCAATTTTGGCTCAATTGACGGCGACCCGCCGGCTGCCCAAAGATATACCGAATGCAAGCTTTCCAGAATCGGCGAAGAGATGCTTCGGGATATTGCTAAAGAAACAGTTGATTTTATGGAAAATTATGACGGCACCAGGAAAGAGCCGGTTGTCCTGCCCTCACCCTTGCCCCAACTCCTTTTAAACGGCTCTATGGGCATTGCCGTTGGTATGGCAACCAATATCCCTCCTCATAATCTTTCGGAAATTTGCGACGGCTTAATTTATTTGCTGGAAAAACCCAAGGCAACTACTGAAGACCTCTTTAATTTTATCAAAGGCCCTGATTTTCCTACTGGTGGTTTTATTTATGGCAAAAATGATATTATTTCTGCCTATTCGCAAGGCAAAGGTTCAATCGTAAGCCGGGGCAAGGCAGAGATAGTAGAAACAGAAAAAGGAGGCAAGGGCCAGATTGTTATCACGGAAATTCCTTTCCAGGTTCAAAAATCCTCTTTGGTTGAGCGGCTTGCTAACTTGGTTCAGGAAAAGAAAATTCAGGGGGTGAGAGATATTAGAGATGAATCAGACAAAGAAGGAATGAGAGTTGTTCTTGACCTTCAGAGAGACGCTTATCCCCAGAAAATTTTAAACCGGCTTTACAAATTTACTGATTTGCAGAAAAGCTTCCATCTAAATATGCTGGCTCTGGTTGATGGAATCCAGCCAAGAGTTCTTTCTTTAACAGAGATGTTAAATTATTTTCTTTTGCACCGCAAAGAAGTAGTGGTCAGGAGGACGAAATACGATTTGGAAAGAGCCAAAGAAAGAGCCCATATTCTGGAAGGCCTTCATAAGTGCTTAGGCAAAATTGATGCTGTTATTAAAACCATCAAAGCCTCAAAAGATAGAGAAGATGCTAAGAAAAATTTAATGAGGAAATTCCGGCTGACAGAAATTCAGGCCAATGCTATTTTGGAGACGAAATTATCTGCTTTGGCTAAATTAGAGAGACAGAAAATTGAAGAAGAGCTAAAAGAAATGCAGGTGAGAGTCAAAGAATACACCGCCATTCTGAAAAGCCCCCAGAAAGTCAAAGAGATTATTAAAAAAGAGCTAAAAGAAATTAAAGACAATTTTGGCGGGGAAAGAAAGACAAAAATATTTTCCCAGCAGGTTGGAGAGATTGCCGAAGAGGATTTAATTCCTCAAGAGGAGACAATTATTACCTTGACTCAAGGTGGCTATATTAAGAGAATTAACCCAGCGACTTATAAAATTCAGAGAAGAGGCGGCAAGGGAATTTTAGGAATGAAGACCCTGCAAGATGATATTGTTGAGCATTTCCTTTCAGCCCAAACCCATGATTCTTTGCTTTTCTTCACTGATTCCGGAAAAGTTTTTAGGACAGTTGTTTATGAAATTCCTGAGGGCACGAGAGTAGCGCGGGGCCGGGGACTTTTGAATTTTCTGGAGATTTCTCCTCAAGAAAAAGTTTTATCTTTAATAACCATTGGCGGGGGAGACGCTGATCTGGGCGTTAGAAATTTAGTAATGGTTACCAAAAATGGTATAATAAAGAAAACGCCCCTAGAAGAGTTTAAAAATGTCCGACGTTCTGGTTTAATCGCTATCAAACTTAGAAAAGACGACCTTTTAGAGAAAGTGGTAAAAAGCACGGGAAAAGACGATATAATTTTAGTAACAAAGAAAGGCCAGTCAATCAGATTCAAAGAGCAAGGTGTTAGGGAAATGGGCAGGCCAGCTTCAGGAGTGAGGGGTATTAATTTGAAAAAGGGGGACAGGGTGGTGGGGATGGACATCATACAACAAAATCAAAAATCAAAAATCAAAAATCAAAATTATTTGTTGGTGGTGACGGAGAATGGGTATGGGAAGAGGACGGATATTAGAGAGTACAGGTTGCAAGGACGGGGAGGGAGCGGCATTCTGACAGCTAAAGTTACTTCCAAAACCGGGGATGTTGTTGCCTCAAGAGTCCTAACCGGCGAGGAGGAAGAAGATTTAATCGTCATTTCCCAAAAGGGCCAGGTAATAAGGACCAAGATTTCCTCAATCGCCAAAATCAGCCGGGCAACCCAAGGAGTGAGGATAATGCGTTTGGAACCGGGAGACAAAGTGGCGTCAGCAACATGTATTTAAAATCAGCGAATAACTAATTTATTACGAATATACGAATTCGTAAATTCGCAACTGATTCGTTATTCGTTGATGAACTATGCAGGGTTTTCTTAATCCAGACCAAGTATTAGATAAGCTCGATATAAAATCTGATATGGTCGCCGCAGAATTTGGCTGCGGTTCCGGTGGTTTTACTATTCCTTTGGCCAAAAAATTAGAGGATGGAATGGTTTTTGGTATAGATATTTTACAGGCCCCTCTTTCTGCCTTAAAAAGCCGGGCTAATTTAGAAAATATCGTTAATATCCGGCTTATTCGCTCTGACCTGGAAAAACCAAAGGGTTCAACCTTATCACCTCTTTCTTTGGGTTTAGTAGTTATCCCCAATGTTCTATTTCAGGTTGACAATAAAAGTGTTATAATAATTGAAGCAAGCAGGGTGTTGAAAAAAGGAGCTTTATTAGTGGTTATTGACTGGTTGCCTGAGGCGAGCCAGGGTCCAGCCGAAGCTAGGGTTTCTCCTGACGATGTAAAAAAACTCGCCGAGAAAAGCGGTTTTAAGTTCAAAAAACAATTTGAAGCCGGAAAATACCACTATTGTTTGATTTTTGAGAAA
>Ga0172365_10003009_pt1 | contig 12558 bp, 12 predicted proteins | sample LakKivSesite48cm_FD_114535 | JGI IMG/M metagenome (GOLD analysis project Ga0172365, IMG submission 114535) | Sediment microbial communities from Lake Kivu, Rwanda - Sediment site 48cm | ecosystem: Environmental > Aquatic > Freshwater > Lake > Sediment | place: Rwanda: Western Province, Lake...
AGGGGACGCTCAATGCCATGGTATCCTTTTTTGAGAATCTCTTTCTTTGTTACCCCCACATGTTTGGTGACTGCTTGAAAGATCTTTTCTGGTTCAACCTGTTTCAATATCATCTTTATGGCCGGCATTTCTCTCTTTGTTTTGATAGGTTCAATAATATGTTTCTTTATATTCTCTACGAAAGGATTGTCACCAACGATACCGTGTCCTTTTCCTTTTTCTAATGGATTGAATGTTTTCGATAATCCACCTTCAACAAAGTCTCTATAGCGCTTTTTGTCTCCTCCACAGTAGTTCAGGGTATCGTCCAGGGAAAGGAACGGATACCGATTCTTTTTCGCACTGTAATCCGGATAACTGCTCCACGGGTAATCCCTCAAATACTTTTTCTTCTCATCGATAGGAAGATTGGATAATCCTCTCATCCGAACCGGGTTGAGATGGATGTACCGGGAAACCTCTTGAAGATAACTATCTGCATCTATAACAAAGGATTTGTAACGTCCCTGGTAGAGATGCCCGGTTTTTTTATGTCGTTTGTTAAAGTATGACGTGTAGGAGATATTAAAATGGCGCATAAACTCCTGGAGATTGGCCGAGGGTGTCTTAACAATGAAATGGAAATGGTTTGCCATGAGGACAAAGGCTAATATCTGCACCTGATAGATCTCACTTGAACGTTTCAGGAGATCCAGGAAATATTTGCGGTCGTAATCATTAAAAAATATCTTTTGCCGGGCATTCCCCCTGCAGGTAAGATGATAGTATGCATTCTCAAATTGAATGCGGAGAGGTCTTGCCATGCTGAAAGTTAAGTTAAATTTATTTAAATGTCAAGAATAAAGATTTGACCCCATTATTTTCCTATTATTTGCCTTCGTTCTTGCGCTTTGAATAGCAATCCTTGCAGTATACCGGACGGTCATCCCTGGGTTTAAAAGGGACTTCGCATTCTTTCTTACATTCTGCGCAAATCGCCTTGTGCATCTCCCGTGGCCTTCCGCCGTATCCACCGCCGCCACCTTTTTGATATCCCATGTTACCTCTTGATATCCCATGTTACCTCCTTTTCAGCTTTGCTAAAGATTTTAGTCCCTGAGCTAATTATTATAGGACTTTCGTAGAGGAATTTCAAGTGTTTCTTTATACTACAGTGACGCCCTCATTCAAAGCCTGCGCGGGCAATGGGGTTCATCTACTTCCGTATCTATGGCAAGGGGAAAGTTCTTCAGACAAATTATGAAAATATTATATTTATCTATATTTCTTTATGTTCTAAAAAACTATAGTAGTTCTTACGATCAAAAATTATGTGGTCAAGAAGTTTGATACCGAGGGTTTCTCCGGCACTCTTTAGTTTACGTGTAATTTCAACATCTTCATTGCTGGGCATTACTCCGCCAGAAGGATGATTATGGGCAATAATAATTGCTGATGCTCTGTCATTGAGAGGGTCAGCTAAAACTTCCCTTGGGTGTACCTGGGTTTTATTTACAAGACCAATTGTAACAACCCTACTTGCAATAACCTCATTGGCTCCGTTCAAAGCAATACAGATAAAATGTTCCTGCTTCCGATCGGCATAGTGCTGGATTAAAGGGAGTACATCGGCCGGAAAGGTTATTTTTAGCCCTTCAGGTTTAATTCGGCGGCGTGAAAACTCCAGAGCGGCTAAAATAATAGTTGCCTTTGCAAGTCCAACCCCGTCTATTTCCTGTAGCTCCTTAGTTGTCGGATTCCCTTTTGCTGCATCGACGGTTTTTAAGACCTTTTCTGCTATTGTGAGAACATCATGCTTTGGTGTTCCGCTACCAAGAAGAATTGCAAGCAATTCAGTATCGGTTAAAAAATGAGCGCCTTTTTGATGAAGTTTTTCCCTTGGCCGGTCTTGTTTTGGAATATCTTTGACCTTTTTCACTACCCACCCCTCTATAAATTATATGTAGTGAATTTTACTATAAATGTAGTGAGATTTACTACATTTACCTTGTCAACCTCTTCAGATATTCCACAAGTTGGTACACTTTGGTTGAAGGGTTATCAGTTCCACTTGTTTCATGGAACTTTTCGAGTATTTTTGCATTTTTGATAGCTTCTTCCGTGCTGTCAATAATATAGACAAGGAAATCATTAGAACCTTTTTTGTAGCCCGGAATATATTGTTGTAAATCAGATATTACAAGGTCACAGTTTGAACCATCGAAGGGTGCACAATACTGGTGTGTGGTATAAGCAAAATGCAAAAGCAGCCAAAACTCAAAACAGGGCACAGAAGCAATAGCGTGGATTTTTGTCTTTCCTCTAAACCGGACGGATTGTATTTTATCAAGGGCTGCCTGATAAGTAGTATGTTTGTCCTTATCGAAAACGCAATAGACGTGATCGAAATCTTTATCCTTGTTGTATTCCTCAATGGCATATTCTACAAGGCTTTTTGGATCAAGCCCACCCTTTTTGTCAGCAATTACCACATTTGCTCTGTTTAGACGAAAACGCTCTCTCAGCCATTTAAAATAATTTGGTTCGGTCTTTTCCCCTTCGCAGACAATCAAAACCCTTTCATAGGGATCACGACGAGCTATTTCTCGGCGAAGCAACTCAGCCTTTCGTGCCTTCCGCTTACGAAAGAGATCATCGGAGCCCATCAAGACCTCAGGTCTCCGATAAAGGGTAGGGCACCGTAACGGCCTTGTAAATATCTTTTTTCGAGGGCATCTTTTTTGCGTGCACGGAAATCACTTAACGGATACATGCTTGTGGCGTTATTACTATCCTTCTCCATAAACCAGACTTGGTCGCGCCGGAAAAGTTCCGCATCAAGCAGCGATGTATCGTGTGTAGTAGAAATTAACTGGGCATTATGTGGATTAGTTTTGCTGTTGTGAAAGATTTCAATGAGAAACCGGACAAGCAACGGGTGCAAGCTCGTATCCAGTTCGTCGATGAAAAGAATGCGGCCTTTCGCCATTACATCAAGCCAGGGGCCTGCGAATGCAAAGAGCTTTTGTGTTCCATCCGATTCATCGGAGATGTCAAAAAAGACGGGTTCATCTTTGTCATCACGGTGCTGGAAACGGATAAGCGGTACCCCTTTTTCATGTAAATCTTTTACCATCTTTTCTTTTAATTCTTGTGGAATGTCTGGCGGTAAAACCTCTGGAGTGATAGGGATCTTCTTTAATTCAATATTAATTCCGGAGATACTTAAGTCTGCAGAATTCATAAATTTCATAATCTTAGCTTTTCCTTCCTCAGAAGCACACTGGTTAATTGAAAAGTTCAGGTTGATCGGGTCGCGAGGTAAAATGACTGCGAGCTTATGTTGGAACCAGTTAAAAACCGGCTTCAGTTGTTCATTGTTGAGTTGGATTGCGGTAGACAGAAAAAGGGCATTCTTTCTCGTTGAATCCTGCCAGAGCTGCTTTCGGCCTGTGAATTTGCTGCCGAAATACCAATTATCCTTTCCCAGTTTTTCATCGTAGACATGTTGAAACCACCGCTGCTGCTTACCTCCCGGATAGGCAAGAAGCCATTCCTCTGTTACTCGCTCGTAATTAAGGGAAAAACCATATTGATATCTCACGCCATCCTGAATAAAGAGAACTTCAAATTCACTCGGTTTTGTCCGTGAATCGGAAGAAAGGGCAAAAGGCATCGTATTGATCCGCTGTCCCTCTTGATGTTTGTGAGACTGAAGAACGAAACTCTGCATAAAATGGATTGCCCTGATAAGATTACTCTTACCTGATGCATTTGGCCCGTAGATAACCGCCGTGCGCAATAATTTAGCCAGACTCCTCACACCGGAATCAAAACAGTTTTCTTCCTCCAGATCATCATAATATTTGCTTGTAACTAAGCTTAGGGTCTGGGTTTCTTTAATCGAACGATAATTGGTAACTTTAAATTCAATAAGCATAGTTTAAATTCCTTTAATAGTTATTTTAACACTAATTATTGCACAAAATATGCAAATGTCAAGAAAAAAATACTATTAAAATTAAATTATACATCGAATTATGAACTAACCTTATTCTTATCGCAAAATTCAACAAATCTTTTAATTTCAGCTCTATCTTTCCTAGTAAAATCAAAAGTATCGGTAAATGTATTTGAAGAATCATCTTCTTTGAACTCGGGTAGAAGGATTTTTACGACTCTTTTTTTACTTATATCTATTAATTTTTTCAGCTTTTCAATCGGGCTTCCTGTAGGTCCAACACATACAGCGATTATTGGCGCTAAAACAAGAGGTAACGAACGCCTTGTGGGGTTCGCAATAACATGTTTGATATATAAAGTCGAAAGTTGGTGCGAAATCGTACCGAAAATTTCGGAAGAAATATCTGTCGATGCAATAAAGATTTTTAGCATTTCTGAATCCGCTGTTTTTGCCTTTTTACCTATGGAAATCTCAGTGAGGTCTGCTTCATCGTAAATTAACTCAACAATAATCTTTAGCAACTCTGTCGGCCAGAGTGGCTTATTTTTATCTACCTCGGAAAGACATCCTAAGCGGTACAGCGTTTGTATGCCATAAGCTTTTATTGGATCATTTGATTCTGTAAGTGCTTTTATCTGCTGGACTCTATTACCAGGTCCAACAAATTCATATTTTTCATTGATGTATATTAAACGCATCAAATTAAAATCGCTATATTTTAATTCTCGACAGCACCTAATTATGTGTTTTCTATATTTTTCCAGAATAAGTCCCAACTGCAATGCTTGAAATATCCTTGCATAAACATCAATTTTTTGGTCTTCTTCGTCCTGAAGAACATGATTTAAAAGAGAATAGTATTCATCAATTGAGAATTCTTTTTCTAAAAAATCTTTAAGCTGTTCATTGTTGATTCCTTTTAATATTCTTTCATGGAATTCGTATAGTCTACCCTCTGTCCTATCTTTGTACCACTCTCTACAATGCTCTACCAGTGTCTTGATTCCTTCGAGAGCAAGCCCACCACCAGGAATAATTAGACTGGATGTTTCCCTACCTAATACACTTGCAAAAGAAATTGCTGTCTTTTTAGTACGCTGAATACTTTTGGTTTTTTTATTTTCCATAATCAATCAGGAGTTATCCCTAATTTTTGTAATGTGTTTCTTATTTGTCTCTCTTTGTATTTTTTCTTGTTTAATTCTTTTTAGCAGTTCGGATGCAGGTTCATTGTTGGGATCCTGGGGGACGAGTTCACCACGGAAGGCTTTGGAGAGGATGGATTGGGTGAGTTTGTCAGTATGGGTTTTTGCTTTCATGTAGCGAGCTTCAATCTGGTAGGCAAGTGCAAAGAGGGCTTCAACCCGATGGACGATTTCATGTTGTTCGATTAATGGGGGGAGCGAGAAACGCAAATCTCGCACTTCTTCGCCATTGATGTTGTTTACTCCGCTTGTTGAGCGGGCTTCGAGTTCGATTTGCAGCCGAATATCGTAGCTACCGAGCACTAAGTTTAGAAACTCCGGCTCCACAACAGAGCGGATTGGTCGGATTCGAATCAAATACCCAGCGTAGGCAAAGCTCCGCTCTTGTTCCCGGACTATAGCAGACTTCCCGACCAAGGACACGCTGCCATTAGAACGGATCAGCAGAATGTCTCCAACGTACAGTCGAAGGTTTTCCAGTTCTTTGGCAGGCAGTTCAGCATACTTGAGGTCGGTATGGTCAATTGTGCCGTTGACAATATTGGGAATTCTCAGAACAGGTACACCACGCCTTTCATAGTCGCATTTCTGTGCCGTGCCGTACTTGAGGTTCTCAATCACGTCCCTGACACAAGCTGGTTTCCATCCAGCAGGAAAATCCTCGGGGGTCTCGTCGGTCGTTGCAGCTAGATTCTGCTCTCGCCAATCGGCGGTCAGGCGGCCGGAGCAGGCGACGGCGAGGACAGCTTGGCGAAAGCGTTTGAGGATAACAGGAATCTTCTCCAGCCTCATCCTGCAGGCATCCACTTTGCCCAACAACTTATCCAGCTTCGCCACAATGCGGCGCTGCTCAGGGAATGGAGGTAAGGGTATTGAAAGCTGCTTGGCGCCAGTATCTGTCAGGGCAATTTGTGTAGACCCTGTGGCAAAGGAATCTCGTTCATCCAGAAATTGTTTTGAGGAAAGGAAGTGGTAAAGGTATCTCGATTCACAAATTCTGCTATCAGGTCGTAATTGTAGGAATCCTGTAGAAAATAATTTTTCAGCAATTTCGGCATTTACCAGTAAAGCCTTGTTTGTTCCTTGCATCCGAGCTTGCAGAACATCTCCCACATGTACCCAGCGGTTTGCCCTAGATGGACGATTTGAGAAAGAAAAACGGCCTTCCGGGATTCGTTTAGTACCTTGAATGCTACCTGTCGAGTAATATTCTACCTCTCCAAAAAATTTGGGAATACCAGTAGGAACGAGTGGAGCCAAATCCAGCAATTTCTGAATTGTCCACCACTTTGGAAGTTCGTTACTCATTCCTCAAGCTCTTTTTCAATCAACTGCTTTAACTGAGCGAGTTCATTTTCAACGATAAACCAGATAATCTCATGATCAACGCCAAAATATTCATGGACTATCCTGTTTCTTATACCAGCGAGTTTTTTCCAGGGGATTCCACTGTGTTTCTGCTGGATGTCCTGGGAGATGTTTTTTGATGCTTCACCGATGATTTCAAGATTTCGAACCACCGCATCAACAATCATCGAATTGACGATAAACCCATGGTAGTCAATATCCTGCGTGTAACGCTCTATCTTCTTAATGGATTCGAGAATGTCCTCAAAGAGTAGTTTCCAGTCTCTCTTAGACATATACGAGGTCTTCTCTAACAAAATTGAACATTTTTGGTTTTAAGGAATTTCTGGAGACAAGGTCAACCTTCATTCCAAGAAGCGATTCAAGCTCTTCTGCAAGGGCGACAAAATCCAGGCCGATTGGTTTCTCGAATTCCACAAGGATATCGACATCCGTAGGGGTAGAAGTGCCCTTTCTTGCAACAGAGCCGAAAACACCCAGTGTTTTGACACAATATTTATTCCTTAAATCGGTTTTGTGAGCATTTAAAACATCTTTTATCTCTTCGAGATTTTTCATAATTAACCCCTTATACGTATCAGTATAACCTCATTCACCATTACTTTCAATCATTTGCACAATCTCTCTTAAATCATCTACCACCGCTTCCAACTCCGTTATTGCCTCTGCTGCTAAATCCTGTGGCTCAGGCAGGTCGTTGGCATCTTCAAGGGATTCGTCTTTGAGCCATGTGATGTCAAGCTTGTATCCACGGTCTTTGATGTCGCTGATATGGAATCTCCTGAACCGTTCTGTCTCACCGGTGTCGGTGCGCTTGCTCAGGCCGTTGGGGTCTTTGCCATATAAAGCAACAAACTCCGCAAAGTGTTCAGTTGTGAGCGGTCTGTCTTTCTTGGTAATGCCCGGAACATTGGAGCGGGCGTCGTAAATCCAGACATTTTCCGTTTGATGGCCTTTCTGGAAAAAGATGACATTTGCTTTTACGCCCTGACTGTATGGGGTAAATGTTCCTCTCGGTAAACGTAGAACTGTATGGAGATTACAGTCCTGCATGAGGATTTCAAAAACCTCACCTGCCTTGGTTTCAAAGAGGCAGTTATCAGGGAGCACCATTGCTGCCCGTCCGCCTGGTTTGAGTATGTTCACGACATGCTGGACAAAGTTAAGCTGCTTGTTACTTGTCTCAATGGTAAAGTCATCACGCACAGGCGCCTGGTTTGCGCCTTTTGTCCCGAACGGCGGATTCGTGAGAACACAGTCATACGATTCCCCTCTATTCGGCTCATAAATGGAATCACCGAGGTATATCTTGGGTTCAAGACCATGGAGAAAAAGATTCATGAGGGCAAGCCTGCGCGGGCGGGGGACAAGATCCTGACCGAAATACGTGCTTGCTTTGATGCGCTGAAAATCCTTCCGGTCAAGGGCACTTTTTGTCACTTCCATCAGCCACTCATAGGCGCACATGAGGAACCCGCCTGTGCCGCAAGCCGGGTCGCAGATGGTAAATTCCCGGTTCACCCTCGGATCAGGTCGCATGACACGGACGATAGATTGAATGAGCACCCTCGGCGTAAAGTATTGCCCTGCACCCTTCTTCCCTTCGCTCGCCGCCTTCTCAAGAAGCCCCTCAAAGGCAGCGCCTTTCACGTCCACATCCATGGCTGACCATTCCTCTTCGTCAATCATGGTGATGACACGTTTGAGATTAACAGGATTGTTGAAGCGGGGCATTGACTGATTGAAGATATCCCCGAGGAGTCCCTTTGCGTCACGCAGCTCACGGAGCACATCGGCATAGTGGTCTGTCAGGTCTGTCCCTGATTTGCTTTTCAGGGTGTTCCAGTCACAGCTTTTCGGGACGCTTACCTCTTTCTCATCTGCCATTTTCAGAAAAAGGAGATACGTGAGCTGTTCAATGTAGTCGCCGTAATCAATGCCATCATGGCGAAGGACATGACAGAATCCCCAGAGTTTATTTACAATATCAGACATTCATTATCCTCTCATGCTGCAACCGCATAATTTACCTGCGCAATAAGTGTTTTGAATTCACCACCAAAGACTTTCTTTGCTTTCTTGAGGCCTCCATGTTGCTCAAAGACAGGGGCCACAGTGAAATCTCTCTCTTCAAGAGTAAGATTTTTTACGAGGTGCTCTCTGATAAAACCAAGCCATTTCATCTGCTCATCATCGAATGATTTCCCTTCCATGACCGTCTTCATTGCCCTGTCTATCCTCTCGTCAACTGTGTAGATCGGCTGGTCATCCTGTGCGGCATGCTTGATCATGGAGATAATATCAACGAGGTCTTTATGGTAAACAAGCTTATGTGCCTTCTGAAGTTCCTTTTCCGGAAAGTGGCTTCGGGTAAGTTTCTCGCGGAGCGTATTCAGGACTTCTGTTTTCCATTCATGGGGTCTTTCAAGGAGTATCTGGATCGCCTCAATATGTTCAGGATTCTCCCTTACAAACCTCGCAAAGGAATCGAGATAATCCTCTGGCTTTTGATAACCGCTTGCCCCTGAAATCATCACATTGGATGATACATCATCCTCAACCTCGTAGCCAACCAGAAAGGTTCTCTTTGCGCGGGGATAGTTGATGAGAAGGTTCTGAAAGTCCTTGTTTCGTAAAAGCCCCATGGTAGACGAAAAATCGGTTTTCAATAATGCAGGAAATTGCCCTGCAAATCTTCCTATATCGCCATCAGGAATGAAAGCGGCAAATTTCTCCCTCGCTTCTCCTGACATACCTTTTTCAATGCGGCGAAGGCGCTTGATGAGCACTTTAGTATAATACTGCCTGTCAATATTCTGGTAGATGTTTTCAATGACCTGTTCAAGGGGGATTGGTTCTTTCGGCGGGAGCTCTACCTTGAAATCAGTAGTGTTTTTAAAATATTCAATCAACGTGCCGTCAAAACAGTCGAAGATGGTGAAGTGGTCTTTATTGATCTCATCACAACGCCGCGTTCCCCGCCCAAGCATCTGTACCCAGAGGATACGGGATTTGACGGGTCGCAGAAAGACAATAAACTCCAGCGCCGGAATATCAACACCTGTACTTAACATATCAACGGTCACAACGATCTTCGGATTCGGCCTGTTTCTGAACATGCGAATCTTCTGGAGCGGTCTGTCCACATTGGGGCTTCCCGTAATCTTCTGAACAAAATCGTCACCCTGGCCGAATTCTTCCCTGCAGATTCTCACGAGCTGGTCTGCATGAGATGTATGGGGCAAATCATTTGCTGCAAAGATAAGCATCTTCGGGAAACGTCCCGTTGCCTCCTGGTGCTTGTATGCATATTTTCCGATTTCCTGAATTATTTTGTGGTTACTGTCAGGCGCTGTGATCTCTACTTCAACTTTCTCAGAGGGGAATTCCCGTTCATCTTCAAGCTGGTCATAGACTTCCTGGCCAGTAGCCGTGTCTATCATACCGACTTGTTCGCCTTCTTTGAGGAATACACCGTGAATACGGACATTCGATTTTATGGTAACCGTATCATAATCGACCAGATACCCATCTTCAATTGCTTTGTCAGTTGCATAGCGGTAAGCTACCTCTTTAAAGACTGAAAGGGAATGGACTGCAGGAGTTGCAGTAAGACCAATTTTAACGGCATCAAAATGGTCAAGAACTCCACGCCAGACGGCAGTATCTTTTGCGGTATATCCACGATGACACTCGTCGGCAATGATGACATCGAAGGCGTGGATGGGAATATCAAGCCTGTCAACATCTTCATCCTCAACGTCGGGGTCGCTTTCGCTTTGAGCAAAGGCATTCTCTCTGCCAAAGAGATTTATCGCCATGCGCTGGATTGTCGAGACATAGACAAAAGTGTGGGTTGCCTGCGGTGATGTGAGATAAGAACCTGGCAATACCTTGGGGTCGTATGGCTTATCGTCGTCAAAATCCTCCCGGTGGAACCTCTGACTGAAGACATCATATTCCCTGTCGAACTTGAGGCCTTTTGGTGTGGTAAAAGAGGCAAACTCCCGGACTGCCTGGGCAGCAAGCACTCTACGGTCAACGAGGAAGAGAATGCGTCTCATGCTTTTTGACTCAAGGAAGCGGTATATCTGGGCAACGGTCATGAAAGTCTTGCCTGTGCCTGTTGCCATGGCAATAAGCATGGAACGTTTGCCTTTCTTTATTGCGGATTCTATGGCTTCTATTGCCTCTTTTTGATAGTAACGGAGCCTGTCTATATTGATGGGATTATCCTGAAACCATTCATAGCCGGCCGGTTTACTGAAAAATTCTTCAAGTGCAGGGGCCGTATGAAAAGTAGAAATTTGCTGCGAAATATTTTTTTCATTCCTGACATCAATAAACCAGATAACCTCTCCATTCGTTGAATAGAGAAAAGGAACACGATACCCGTTCCAGTTTCCCGGACCATCAAAGGCTCCCCGCGAGTAGCGTTTTGCCTGTTCAAGGACGTTCTGAGGACCAATACTAACCTTTTTTGCTTCGATGATACCGAGGAGCCTTCCTTTCACGAAAAGGGCGTAGTCGGCAGGACCATTGGCTGTCATATATTCTGTAACCGCATGGCAGTCAAGTTGTGAGGTGTTCAATCCGTCTTTATATTTTATGATTTTCCAGGCAGGTGTGGCTGAACTGAGTTTCTTATTTATTCTTTCCTGTCTTGTTTTCCATTCAAGTTCTTCAGTCATAAATGAGCTCCAAGATCAAATGCAATAGTCAGGTCTTGAATTATAAGTTTCCCCCTCCATCTCTCATCCCCCCAACTTGAGCGAAGAGTAAAGAGCAAAAAATCCAGGTTGAGGTTGAGCATGAAAGACAGGCTAAGTATCGTGCATCCTGCATCGTGATCCCCCCTTTCCCCATTTAATAATTCTATTCCTATGAAATGAATAATACAAATGTTTTAAGAAAATTTCCCCTACCTTTTTCCATACACTTCCTCATGACTCCCAATATCGATGAGGATGATCTCTTTTTCATCTATCATCAAAGTCAACGTAACACGGTAAGTATAGGTAAGGCTTACGGCATATAAACCCTCAAACTTGCCACTGAGGGGGTGCAATTTTAGATGCGGCTGAAAAGGGTCTTTACAGATTGCGTCTACAAGTTCTACAAATCGTGATTTAAGGTTCGGATGTTTCTTAAAGAATTTTTTAGCCTGATGCAGGAATTGCTCAGTTGCCTTTATCGTATACACTATCGCTTGTCTTCTTCTTCAATGGCTTTCAACAACTCATTTGCATCTTTAAATTTACGGACACGCCCGGCCTTCACATCTTCGAGAGAGGCACGCACGCGTGTCATATAGGCATCGTTCTCTGCCATGAGAAGTTCATTGTAATGCTCTTCCGAAAGGATTACATATTGAGGCTTGTTATTTTTGATTACATGTACAGGACCGTTCTTAAGAGATTCATCAACAGCAGCGATCCCCCGTCTTTTAATTTCCTGTGATGCAATAGTTTTCATATGATACTCCTTTCAGTACTATAGTTGGTACTGAAATTATAACTAATAAAAGTTCTCTTTGCAACTGTTAATTTCAAAAACCCTCATACTGCAGACACCAAGCGGTAAGGCTAAAGAGCTTGAAAAGATTCTAATCCCATGAAATGAAAATTACAAATGATTTTGTGCGGGGGAAACGTGAATTACGTGTAAGCCGGGGGTTTGACCTTTTTATCGCCTGTTTTCTGCTTTTTTGTCTCTTTGTTCTTATCCATCGCAGCCCTCAGGAGTTCTCCCAGGTTGCCAAGACCATTTCCGGTTGACTCATCTTTCATAACTTCATCCCTGTACCGGTCAAGCTCTTCCTGCTCTAATTTTTCAGCCACGCCACTCCGGCTCAGGATCATCCTTTTTCGGATTACATCGACCTCTTTTACAATTACCTGCATTCCCGTTCCAACAGGGAACATCCTGTTATGGTTGGCACCACGAGGGGTACCCATCCCTGAGTTGGGTATAAAACCGGTTATTCCGTTGTTCAGCTTCAGGAGCACACCGGATGGTAAGGCTTTCTCCACAACGCCATCA